>Ga0302216_1000694_pt1 | contig 11099 bp, 2 predicted proteins | sample II_Fen_N3_2_FD_194575 | JGI IMG/M metagenome (GOLD analysis project Ga0302216, IMG submission 194575) | Peat permafrost microbial communities from Stordalen Mire near Abisko, Sweden - II_Fen_N3_2 | ecosystem: Environmental > Terrestrial > Soil > Wetlands > Permafrost | place: Sweden: Abisko...
GTAATAAATATTCAATTATAATGAATTTATTGTATAATTACAGATTTTATTTATGAATACAATTAAATCACCAGGTTTCTGAAAATACATTTTACTTTCATGGAAATACAGGGTATCAACTATATCGTTAAATAGTCTGAACTTATATTTAAATGACTTTATTTTGCGATCTGTCGGATGGGCAATGAATGGAGTAATGAAGCAAAAAAGTATGTTTTTCAGGTTGTAATTTTGAGTAATTATAATTTACATGTGTGATCTCAACTCTCCCGAATTTATTAAGAATTTCTCCGGCAGAAGCTACTATCTATTTTTCATTACCATCTATGGGATTTGAGTTACTTGAATTACACTATCCTGTAAATAAGAAATGCCTGCTACGTTGAGGAGGTTTTCGGTAAATTTATTTATGAAAATGGAATACAGATTTCCATACAATAAATAAATTAAATATTACCTTTTTATTTAAGTACAGATAGATCTGAAATAAATATTTTAATGTTTAGCTGAATGTCACAGTCAAAGACCACGGCAGAATGATGTTCAGTTAAAATGCCAGCTTGTTAACAACTTAAGTACCTTCAAAAAACTCAATTTTTTACCCGTTCTATGAATACCTGACAGGAATGATATCTGTCTGTAACCTTCTGAAAAAGGAATAGCATATCCATATATGGATTTGTTATACTTGTAAATAACGATATTTTGACCTGTAGTTTTGAATAAATTCCTCCATTTTGTCCTGGTTCTATCTTTTGTTCTGCTTGCAGGGTTTGTTCCTGCATCGGGGCAAAGTAGCTTCATGGTTCTTGGAGATGTCCCACATCTTCCGGTTTTAGATCCTGCTGCAATCAGTATTCCTGAAGCAGGTATGCTGATTTTTAGCAGCACGGATTCCAAACCACTGATTTATACAGGAACTGCCTGGGAAACTTTATGTACTGAGAATATCAATACTACTACCGTAGAAGAGTATTTTGTTGTTAAAAACGGAATTCCATTTCTTCCAACATTTAGCACAGTACCCGGTGGAATAAACACTACAGGAACTATTTATTATTCGACAGCAAATAATTCCGTCATGGTTTACAACGGGAGTAGCTGGACCAAAATAGTCGATATGTTGACCGGGACATTTACACAGAATGCCGGTTTTATTGCAGGAATTGGTGTAAAGACATTTAAGTTGCCGGTATTGAATATAAATCCATTAACCCCGGGTATTATAGCAGGTGCTTTTTATATAAATGCATCAACAAAGGTAATATGTTATTTTGATGGAGTTTTATGGCAGGATATCAGATGTCAGGCAGTTGTACAAACGCTTCCGTTAAATTCCATTACAGGTTATACAGCTTTAGGCGGGGGAGATGTAACTACAAATGGCGGATATCCAATATCCTATACCGGAATATGCTGGAGTCCGAATGCCAATCCGGATACTGCATTGACCTCTAAAACCATACTTCCAGCAACAGGGACCGGAATCGGGATCTTTACCAGCCAGTTGACAGACTTATTGCCCAGAACAACATATCATGTAAGGGCCTATGCCGTGAACAGCCAGGGGATTGTTTACGGTGAAGATCTGACGTTTACCACTCCGATACAACGTCCAACGATCATTACCCTCGATGCCAGTAATATAACCAGCATTTCAGTACAAACAGGAGGTGACATCACAGCTGATGGCGGAGCTTCTGTTACAAAACGTGGTATCATATGGAGTGCCATTTCCGATCCGCTTGATGATCCAACCCATATTATTACGAATGACGGTTCCGGTGTGGGATATTACCCAACCATAGTGGAAGGATTGCTTGGAAATACAAATTATTATGTCAGGGCCTATGCCGTCAATTCAGAGGGTACATCTTTTGGAAATCTGATACAGTTTACCACTCCGATGCCCGTGCCTCCGGTACTGAACCCAACACTGACAGTTTCGGGTATTACCGGTAGTACAACAACGGGTACTGCCCTCATACTGAACAATGGTGGAGCACTCGTTACCGAAAGGGGTGTCTGCTACAGCATTGATGGATTAAATTTTATTGAAATTCCTTCGTCCACTGTAACACCTACAGATATTGGAACATTTATTACTACGTTAACCGGTTTAACACAAGGTACCACGTATTATCTGAAAGGCTATGCCAAGAATATTGCCGGAACAGGTTATACAAGTGAAACAAGTGCAACAACAGCTCTGTATGCAACTATCACAACTGTCAGGCCAGGTAACATCGCTGGTTCTACGGCCACGAGTGGTGGAGTTATTTCCAATACCGGATTTTCACTGATAACAGCTCGTGGAGTGTGTTGGAGTCTGGATAAAAATCCAACTACGTCACTAATCACTAAAACATCCAACCCGGTAGTAGGTGATGGTACCGGTACTTTTGCCAGCCAGGTTACCGGTTTACTTGCCGGTACAACCTATTACATCAAGGCCTATGCTGTTAACAGCGCCGGAACCGGTTATGGAAACCTTGACAGCATTGTGATGCCTGATTCTGCTCGTGTACTGACATTGGCTGCTTCCTCTTTATATATCAGTACGGCAACATGTGGAGGCGATGTGTTAAGTGATGGTGGTTCAGTTGTGACGGACCGTGGTGTATGCTGGAGTACCGGCGTAAATCCTACTATATTCAATGCCCGAACTTCTGATGGGGATGGATTAGGTATTTTCACCAGTTACCTCACCGGTCTGACGCCAAATGTGATCTATCATTTCAGGGCATTTGCAGTAAACAGTATCGGCGTTTCTTACGGTGATGACCTGAGCTTAACCGTTATTCCTGATGCTCCGCTGATTATTACCCTCCCTATAACAGAAATAACCAGCATGTCGGGAGTCAGTGGCGGAGATATCAAAAGCAGTGGAGGTGCACCGATTACGTTAAGAGGCATATTGTGGAGTACCAAAGGTGATCCGCTCACCGATGACCAGGCCATTCTTATTACAAATGATGGTTCGGGTGTTGGAATTTTTCCTACAAAAATGGATAACTTATTAGGCAGCACCACGTATTATGTGCGTGCTTATGCCATTAACAGCTATGGTAAAGCATATGGTGACCTAAAAGTATTTACTACTTTGCCTCCTTTACTTCCGGTAGTACTATCTCCAGGCTTTGATATTGAGAATGTTCATAACACTTCAGCAGTCGGAGTATTCCTGGTACTGAATAATGGAGGATCCCCGATAACTGATCGTGGAATCAGGTACAGTACGGATAAGAGCCACTATACTTATATGTCATCCGAAACGCTGAATATAAATGATGTCGGCACATATTTCACAACGCTAACCGGATTACAGCCAAATACAACCTATTATGCGCAGGCGTATGCTATTAATTCTGTAGGCACAGCACTAAGTAGTGAAGCAAGTTTTAGAACAACATCACTGGCAATACTAACCACTACTCCTCCAAACAGAGTGGCAGGATTTACTGCTTACAGCGGTGGTGAAATTACTTCAACAGGCGATGACATTATTTCCGCAAAAGGTATATGCTGGAGCCCGGATTCGATTCCGAAATTCAACCTGGCAACAAAAACCTCTGAAGTAGTCAGCGGTATTGGAGCCGGCGTCTTTATCAGTCATATGACCGGTTTAAGTCCGGGAGTAAAATACTATGTCCGGGCATATGCTGTAAATAATTTTGGTATAGCCTATGGAAACCTGGATAGCCTGTTTACAGCAACTACTGCTTTTATCACAACTATCCATCCTACATCTGTTAAAACCACTTCAGCTATAAGTGGCGGATTTATAACTGATGATGGAAATGATGCAGTATACACCCGTGGTATTTGCTGGAGTTCTCATCCAGATCCGACTACGGGCGATAGTTATATAGACAGTGGAAGTGGTATAGGATCGTATGCTATTACCATAAATGGATTAATGGGGAGTACCAAATACTATGTCCGTGCTTATGCCATCAATAATGTGGGAATTGCTTATGGAAATCTGGATAGTCTGAAAACATCACCCCCTGTGCTCGAAAAAGTAACCACCACCGATGTAATTAATATTGGCGGCACCACTGCACTTGGAAGAGGTAAGATTGAAAATACCGGTGGTGCACTTGTTACAGAACGTGGATTTTGCTGGAATACGACCGGGACACCTGATACGACCGGGACATATATGACTTCCGGTTCAGGTAACGGAAGCTTCTCTGGTGGACTGACCGGGTTAACACCCAATACAACCTATTATGTGCGGGCCTATGCCGTGAATAGTGTTGGAACAAGTTATGGCAATGAGATAATTTTCTCAACCTTTACAATAGCATCGCTTATCACTACTCCTGCTACTTCAATTACCAGTATCAGTGCAAGAAGTGGGGGAGATATTATCAGTGATGGTGGCGCATTGGTATATAGCAGCGGAATCTGCTGGAATACAACGGGTAATCCGACAATTTACGATGCCGGTACAAACAGTGGCCTGGGGATTGGTAATTTTATCCACAACCTGAACGGTTTAATGGGAAGTACTACTTACTATATCCGTGCTTATGCCATCAACGATGCGGGTACTGCATATGGTAATGTTGAAGTCTTTACTACATCACCTCCGGTAATTCCAACGTTGACTACCAGGGATGGAGCCAGTGGGGCAAATGGTAAAACGGGATATTGTGGAGGAACGATTTACAGCAATGGTGGAGCGCTGATTAATACCGAAGGTGTTGTATGGAGTCTGACATCCGGATTTAACCCGGATACTGTTTTGGTGAATAAAACTGTTCAGGCTGGTTCAGGAAACTTTAATTCAACCCTGAATAACCTGCAATTAGGTACTACGTATTATGTCCGTGCATATGCCTCGAATTCTGCCGGCACAGGTTATGCTGCTAATGAGGTACTCTTTACTACGTTTAATTTTCCTGTTATAACAACAATAGCTCCTACTGCAGTGACGAATGTAACGGTAAACACAGGTGGGATCATTTTGTCAAATGGTGGAACAGCTGTTGAGGAAAGTGGTTTGTGCTGGAGTACGGGAAATATGCCGGATATTACCAATGAGCATTTTTCAAATGGACCGGGTATCGGACTCTTTAGCCGGACAGTTACAGAACTGTTGGGGAGTACATTGTATTATCTCAGGTCGTATGCCATAAACAGTGTAGGTATTACTTACGGGCAGGTAGAAAGTTTCACAACCAATCCTCCTCAACTGGCAACCATCTACACCATTCAACCGGTGGCGACTACTTCGGTATCAGCTACAAGTGGAGGAAATATTACCAGTCATGGCGGATCCCTGGTAACCTCACGTGGAATTTACTGGAGTACGCAACAAAACTTTAATCCGGATACTATTACATTGAATAAAACAGCACAAACGGGTTATTATAAAGGATCATTTAATGCCTCACTTACCGGTCTGACACCGAATACAGTTTATTTTGTGAAGGCATATGTGATGAATGCTGTTGGAACATCGTATGGTGAAGAGATGAGCTTTAAAACGCCTACACTAGCCACCCTGTCTACCTCTTTATCTTATTCAAATGGTCCAACCAGGGCTGTCAGTGGAGGAGTGATCACCAATGACGGTGGAGCCGGAATTAGCTCACGGGGCGTTGTCTGGAGTACTGTTGCCAGCTTTGATCCTGCAACTGAGACATCAAACAGAACCTATGATGATTACGGTTCCGGTTCATTTGTAAGCCGCCCATCCGGATTGAAAGGAAATACCATCTATTATATAATGGCATATGCTACCAATATTGCAGGGACAAGCTATGGCAATCTATTAAGCTTTATAACTGATCCTGCCAAGCCACCAAACCTAACTACCCGTGATGCCTGGTATGTTTACGGAACCTCAGCTGTTACCGGTGGTTATGTTTCTGATAACGGTGGAGAACCAATCACTACCCATGGTGTGGTATGGGGTACCAGTCCTGACTTCAGGGAGGATACGGTGGTCGTGAATAAGACTGTATTGGGAGTAATGGGAGTTGGTAATTTTTCCACCACCATGACGGGTCTTAAACGTGGAACTACTTATTATGTGAAAGCGTATGCCAGGAACAGCATCGGCACAGGATACGGGGAACTGATCAGCTTTAGAACGCTTGATTTTGCCAGTTTAACCACTATGCCGGTTTCTCCATCCTCTACAGGATATGAGGCGGGTAGTGGTGGCACACTTATCAGTGATGGCGGGGCTGAGATCACCAACCAGGGCGTATGTTGGAGCCTGAACCCGAACCCGACAGTGGGGCTATATACCAAAACAATCTATGATAATTGGTCAGGTAGTAACTTCTACAGTAACCTGGCCAGCCTGACTCCTGTAACCACGTATTATGTACGTGCATATGCCATAAATAGAGAGGGAGCCGGATATGGAAATGAAGTAAGCTTTACAACTCAAACGGCTTTGCCGGTTATTACTACAAGTTACGCTACTCAGACTTCTAAATCATCCATTGTAACGGGTGGTAATATTACTTTTAACGGCGGAGCTCCGGTAACTGAAAGAGGCGTTATATGGAGTTTTGATGCAGCTTTTAATCCCGATACGGTCCTGGTGAATAAAACATCGGATGGGATTGGAAATGGAAAATTCAATAGCGTTGTTACCAACATGAGCCTTAGTATTTCCTATTATATCAGGGCATATGCAGTCAACAGTGCCGGAACTTCATACGGGAATCAGATCCGGATTACCCTATTCCCAACGGCTCCGGTTTTAAATACGGTTGTACTAAATCAAATAACAGGAACAACAGTTATGAGTGGGGGAGAGATTACCAGTGATGGTGGTGCCCCTGTTACCCTCAAAGGTCTTTGCTGGAATACTTCCACCAATCCGATTGATAAAAACAGTCATACTTCAAACGGATCAGGGACAGATGCTTATGCCGTCATGATTTCAGGTTTGTTGCCTAATACATTGTATTATGTCCGTGCCTATGCCGTTAATAGCATTGGTACAGCTTATGGCATTGAACGAACTTTCCAGACAAATGGCATTCCGACACTTACAGCCACTACTTCTGCAAGCAATATTATTGCCACTACAGCAACCAGTGGTGGTGAGATTACGGATAACGGACGTTCACCGATCATTACCAGAGGCATTTGCTGGAGTACCTATAGTAATCCTTCTTTGACAACCCCGAACACAAATAAAACGATAGATAATTCATCGGATTTAATAGGTGCATTTACTGCCAATATGAAAGGCCTGACTTCTAATACAACCTATTATGTTCGTGCCTATGCAACGAATGCCGTAGGTACCGGTTATGGAAGCCAGATTCAGTTCACTACATTCCCGATTATGCTTGCAACGGTATATACCTTACCTCCGACAAACATCGATAGTGTCAAGGCTACCAGTGGTGGGAATATCTTTGATGATGGAGGAGTCCCAATTACAGGTAGGGGCATTTGTTGGAGCAATGTGCCGGTTTTCAGTATAACGGTCAGTACAAAGGTTTATAACAGTGTAAGTGATACCGGTGTTTATGTCAATAATCTGACCGGTTTATCTCCCGGAATTAAATATTATGTCAGGGCATTTGCCATTAACAGCAAAGGAACGGCTTATGGCAACCTGGATAGTCTGATAACCCGTGCTATTCATTGTACCGTAAGTAATGTAGTGATGTCCAATATGACTCAGAATACTGCCATAGGTTCGGCAACGGTCATTACTACGGGTGGCTCCCCTGTTACTGAACGGGGTCTTTGCTGGAATACGACAGGCTCCCCTGATATAGATGATGATACGTTGCATATAGGAACAGGAATCGGTAGTTTTGCCGATACTCTTAGAAACCTGGTGGAAGGACCGACTTATTATGTCAGGGCTTATGCCATAACCAGTGCAGGTGTATCATACAGTGCGTTGGTAAGTTCCTTTAAAATTTGTCCATCCTCGTTTACGGTGCTGCATTATGAAGGACTGAACGGATCTCCTGTCACCAAAACTGTTACCTACAGTTCTGTGAGCACAAATGTTTCAGGAGCTGCCCGGTGTTGGATTACCCAGAACCTGGGTGCCGACCACCAGGGCGTTTCGGCAACCGATGGAACGGAAGCTTCTGCCGGTTGGTACTGGCAGTTCAACAGGATGCAGGGTTATCAATATACGGCCAGTCGTTACCCGACAACCTGGAATGCAGTTATTAATGAAAGCAGCAATTGGATGCCTGAAAATGATCCTTGTAATCTGTTACTTGGGAATGGCTGGAGAATACCAACCACTGTAGAATGGACCAATGCCGATGGTGCTCCGCAAAACTGGAATAACTATACAGGAACTTATAATTCTGATTTAAAATTACATGCCGGAGGATATCTGATTAATGGAGCAATTACAACAACAAGAGGTACTACCGGTGAATTCTGGACAGGCAATCAAATCAGTGCAACCAATGGAGGAAACATAGGTTTCAACAGTACGATCAGTACTATTCAGAGCAATGTTAAAGCTACCTATGGTTTTTCGCTGCGTTGCCTGAGGGATTCAATTTCTTTTGCCAAACCTACGGTAAGTATTGTATCCCTTTCGACTATGACAAAAACAACAGCCGTTGTAATAGCAGCTGTAACTCCGGATGGGGGATCTGCAGTGACTTCCAGGGGATTTTACTGGAATACAACAGGGATTCCTCTGATATCCGACAATCCTATTCCAATGGGAGCAGGCACAGGTATTTTTACCGATACCATTCGTGGTCTTTCAGAAGGAATTACTTATTATATCGGAGCCTATGCCACCAATAGCGAGGGAACAACCTTTAGTCCGGTTGTAACAGCCTTTAAAGTGTGTCCATCCGTTTTCTCGGTTCAACATGTGGAAGGACTCAACGGGGCTCCTGTTTCTAAAACGGTTGTTTATCACTCAGTGAGCAGTACCTATTCCGGTTCAGCCCGTTGCTGGATTACCCAGAACCTGGGTGCCGATCAGGAGGCTGTATCAGTGACCGATGCCACCGAACCTTCCGCCGGCTGGTACTGGCAGTTTAACCGCCTGAAAGGGTATCAGTATGCTGCCGGCCGTATACCAACAAGTACATGGACAACAAGTATATCAGAACCAGATAATTGGGTACCTGAAACCGATCCGTGTAACCGGATGCTGGGAGGCGGATGGCGTATTCCATCATCTGTTGAATGGACCAATGTTGATGGAACCACTCAAAACTGGACCACCTACAACGATGCCTTCTCTTCTCCGTTAAAACTGCATAATGCCGGGAACCTGACATATTCCACCGGTGTTTACTCAGGCCGCGGTACCCAGGGAAATTACTGGGGAAGTACCAGCTTAGCGGCAACAACTGCTTATGACCTTCAATTTCAGTCGGCATCCAGTGCAGTGATCTTTAATGCTAAATCGTATGGTTTCTCCCTGCGTTGTTTGAGGGATACGATTGTCATTTCCACCGCATCGGTGAGTAATGTTACTTTTTCAGGCATGACTTTGACCTCCTCAGATATTTCGGCTATTGTGACCCCTGATGGTGGCTCTGCAGTAACTGAACGTGGCTTCTGTTGGAACACAACAGGCAATCCGACCATATCCGACAATAAAATTGCAAATGGTGCGGATGTTGGAAACTTTACAAGTACCATCACCGGTTTAGTGGAAGGGCCTACCTACTATGTAAGGGGATATGCCCTGAATGGCATTGGCCTTGCTTACAGCACGGATGTTACCAGTTTCAGGGTTTGTCCACCTGTATTCACGGTTCAGCATATCGAGGGAATTGATGGTGCACCGGTAACCAAAAAAGTGTCTTATCATTCCGTGAGCAGTATGCTTTCAGGTAAAGCGGTTTGCTGGCTGACACAGAACCTGGGTGCCGACTCAATAGCCAGTTCAAATTCAGATGCTACTGAAGCATCCGGAGGCTGGTACTGGCAGTTTAACCGGATACAGGGATTTAAAAACGACGGAATTATTCGTACACCGGCTACTTCCTGGATCAGTATCAGTGAATCAAGCAACTGGATTGCGATCAATGATCCGTGTTCTCAGCTTTTGGGATCCGGCTGGCGCATACCTACCAAAACAGAATGGGGTAATGTTATCGCTAACGGTAATCTTGCCACTACAATGGCTTACAATTCGCCATTAAAAATGCACATTGCCGGGAATCTGGATAATGGTTCATTTATAAATAAACGGGGTATTTCTACCGGATTTTATTGGGGTAGCACTCAAACGTCTGTTTTGAATGGGTATAGCTTGTATTTTAGTACGGCAGGAGTCACTAATTATGATTTGCATAATAAATTCTACGGTTTCTCGCTTCGTTGCCTGCGAGATACTATCGTAATTGCACCACCTTCGGTAGGTCAGGTGTTGGTTAGCATATCATCTATGACCGGAACTGCAGCTGATGTTAGTTCATCTGTTGGATCAGACGGTGGTGCTCCGGTAAGTGCAAGAGGTTTTTGTTGGAATACTAAAGGCAATCCAACTTTATAGATAATTATGTTACTGACAGCTCAATTGGAACTGGTAACTTCACCGGAACAATAACCGGTTTAACAGAAGGACCAAAATACTATGTTCGTGCATATGCTACTAATAGTGCGGGTACCACATATGGAGAAGGTTCCGGATTTAGTGCCATTTTGACTGCTATATGTCCGGATACATTTAATATTGAACACCAGGCCGGGTTTAATGGTGCTCCGGTAACCAAAAGCGTTACTTATCATGCTGTTGGAAGTTATCTTTCTGGTGCCCCGAAATGCTGGATTACGCAAAACCTGGGATCTGACCACGAAGCAGTTTCTGCTGTGGACGCAACTGAAGAATCAGCCGGTTGGTATTTCCAATTTAATCGTTCATTGGGATATAAACATAATGGCACAACACGAACACCTATAGCATGGATTACATCCATAAGTGAAGCAGCAGACTGGGCTCTAATAAATGACCCTTGTAACTTGATGCTCGGTACAGATTGGCGACTTCCAACGTATACGGAATGGATGAATGTAGATGGTGCCCCTCAGAATTGGACAACTTATACAGATGCATTTAATTCTGGCTTGAAGATACATAATGCAGGTTTCTGGCATACAATACCGGT
>Ga0302216_1000695_pt1 | contig 11088 bp, 10 predicted proteins | sample II_Fen_N3_2_FD_194575 | JGI IMG/M metagenome (GOLD analysis project Ga0302216, IMG submission 194575) | Peat permafrost microbial communities from Stordalen Mire near Abisko, Sweden - II_Fen_N3_2 | ecosystem: Environmental > Terrestrial > Soil > Wetlands > Permafrost | place: Sweden: Abisko...
ACCTGGAAGCTGTCCTTCACCCTTCCATGCCGCGCCAGGGGCGCTTTGAGTGGGAAAGTGAGGCGCTGGTGCGCATCGCTCGCCACGGCTGGGTCATCACTTCGGTACCGGTGCCCACCATCTACGGTGAGGCCCTAAGCCACATTCACCCCTGGCGCGACACCGGGCGCTTCATTTTCATGTGGTTCCGGCTGTGGCGCGAGATTCCCGCCATGGGTCGCGAGGCGCATTCGTGAAGTGGCTTTTCCTAATCCTCGCTTTGGCCGGTCTTGCCGGTGCCGAAACGGTGCGCGATTCGGCCTCGCAGGCGCTTCTGGACAAAGCCGGCGAACTCTACGAGAAGGGTGATTGGAACGGCTCGGCGGCGCTCTATCGGGATGCTGCCCGGCGGGGTGTCGACCCGGCGGTGTCGTGGTTCAACTACGGCAACTGCCAGGCCCAGCTCAAAAAGACCGGCGAAGCTGCCGCCGCCTGGACGCGGGCCTTGGAGTGGGCGCCGCGCTTCTTGCGGGCGCGACAGAATCTGGCTATTCTGGCCGAAGACAATCGCGACTGGGGCGAGGCGGCGCGGCAGTGGCGCATCCTGTGGGACATCGATTCCACCGACCCCGACCCTGCGGTGCGCCTCGGCGAGATCGCCCTGGAATCAGAGAACTCGGCCGACGCGGCGACCTGGTTCTCGCGCGCCATCGGCGCTGATTCCACCTCGTCTGCGGGCCACCTAGGGTTGGCGCGGGCTCTGCTTGCCGCCTCCGACACGGCGCGAGCGGTGGAGGCGCTGGACCTTTTCCGTCCTCGGACGCTTTCCGATACCACGGGGCGCCTTTCGCTTGCCCTTGGAAGCCTCTATGAATCCTGCGAGTCCTGGTATCGCGCCGAAGAGTGCTACCAGGACGTGCTGGCCGTCGCCCCGCGCAACGTCCAGGCCTGGCTGCGGTTAGCGCGGCTTTCCCAGTTGCGCCGCCGCGACGGGGAGGCGGTGGTGGTGCTGCGGCAGTCCCTAGAGCTGATCCCCGATTCGCCGCTGCTCTGGAAGGCCTTGGGGCAGGCCAGCGCCCGCGCCGGTGATGCCAAGACGGCCGTGGACGGCTATGCCAAAGCCCTGGAACTGGGAGACGCTACCGCGAAGCCCGGCTTGCGCACCATCGCCGGCTGGCTGCGCGCTCGGGGTGAGACGAGCCTTGCGGCCCGCGCCGATTCGCTCTCGCGGTGAGGTGGACTAGAGGCGGCACCCGATCGCTCTGGCGGACGAGCCGGGGAAGTACCTTTGCCGCATGGTTTCACAGGATGCCGATTGGATCGATCTCCTCCGTCCCGATGACGTGGAGCTGGCTGAGTACGAACTCTTTGAACGGGGCGCCTTGGGGCTCGAAGAAGTGGACGGAAATCCTCCTCTTCTCAAGGCCTGGTTCCCTACCGGCTTTGACGTCGGCACTCTGACGGGCTTCACGGTGGTCGCCCACGGCCACGTGGACGGCAAGGACTGGGATCTGTCCTGGCGTCTGCAGCAGGAGCCCATCCGCGTCACCGAGAACCTCTGGGTGGTGCCGCCTTGGGTGGAGGCGCCCGCCGAGGCCTGCCAAGTGCTCAAGATGGAGGTCAAGCAGGCCTTTGGCACCGGCGGACACGAATCGACGCGGCTTGCCTGCACGCTTTTGGAAGGGCTCGATTGCCCCGATAAGACAGTTTTTGACCTGGGCGCCGGCACCGGCATTCTGGGCTTCTACGCCCGCCGCCTGGGCGCGCGCGAGGCGGTGCTCTGCGACATTGAGCCCGAAGCCATGGAATGCCTGGCCGAGAACGCCGCCCTCAACGGGATCGAGGGCTGGCGGGGCTGGACGGGCTCGCTCGACAAGCTTTCTGACCAGAGCTTCGACATCTTCCTCGCCAACATGCTGCGCTCGGAATTCTTCCCGCTGCGCGAGATGGCGCTGCCGCGCATCGCTGCGGGCGGTGCCCTAGTGCTTTCGGGCTACCTGTTCCAAGAACGCGAGCTGGTGCTTACGTGGTTTGCCGAGGCCGGACTCACCCTGGAGGCCGAGCGCCGCGAGGGTGAGTGGTGGGCTTGCGTGGGCCGCAAGGCCTGATCAGTCGGCTTCGGGCTTGCGCAACAGGGCGGTGAAGAAGCCGTCCCAGCCGTGGCTTCCCGGCATGGTGCGCAAAAAGAGCGGCGAGCCGGGCTCGGGATTCTCCAGGTTGTCGAGGCGGATCGATTCGGCCTCTTCGCTCTTGAAGAGAGGGTAGATCAGGTCTTCCGTCTCCTCGGGCTCCACCGTGCAGGTGGAGTAGGCGAGGACGCCGCCGGGCTTCAAGAGCTTTAGGGCGCTTAGCAAGAGGGCCTTCTGGACCATGCCCTGCCGGACGAGGTCGCCGGGCCGTACCCGCCAGCGCGCCTCAGGACGACGCGAGAGGACACCCATGTTGCTGCAGGGGGCGTCGAGCAGGATAGCGTCGAAGCTCTCGGGACGGAATGGTGGTCGGGTGCCGTCGGCGCAGAAGACGCTGATTTTCTCGGCGATGCCGCTGCGGGCAAAGCCCTCAGCGGTGCGCAGTTGGCGATCCCACGACATGTCGCAGGCAAAGGCATGGACGTTGTCCAAGGTGCCCGACTCGGCAAGCAGGGCGCTTTTGCCGCCCGGGGCGCAGCAGAGGTCCAGGAAGTTTCCGCCCGCCGGGATGTGCGGAGCCAAAGCCAGAGCAGCGCGTCCCGACCCGGGGTCCTGGAAGCTGAAGCCCCCGACTCGGAAGGCTTCGCTCTCCAAAAGTTCGTGGCGCGAACTGAAGAGTCGCAGGAAACGTCCGTTCAAGGCTGTGGACAGAATCTGTTCCGGTTGCCAAGGAAGCTCGCCGCTCCAGGAGGGGTTGAGGCGCACCCAAGTCGGCGGCACGGCGTTGTCGGCCTCCAGCATCTCGACGGTGCGCTCCTCGCCCAGGCGATCCACCCAGCGCTGTACCATCCACTCGGGGTGGGAATGAGCGATGGAAAGCACGCGCGGCTCGGAGCCAGAGGGCTTCTGCAGACCTTTGTCCAGGGCGCGGCGCAATACGGCATTCACGAGGCCTGCCATGGCGCGGCCTTCCAAGGCACGAGCCAGGTCCACGGCGATGTCCACAGCGGCGTGGTCGGGAACGCGGTCGAGCATCCAGGCCTGGGCCAGGGCGGTGCGCAGGATCCAGCCGACGCGCTCGCCAGGCCAGCGGGAGAGACGATCCTCCAGATTGTAGTCCAGGAGCCGCTTCCAGCGCAGCGAGGTCAGGGCGATCTCAAGCGACAACCCTCGGTCGGCCGGCGACATGCCACGGGCGCGAGAGGCGATCCACTCGCCAGCAAAGGCGCCCTTTTCCGTCTGCAGCAGCGCTTCCAGCGCCAGGCGGCGCGCTTCTAGTCCAGGCTTTGACATCGCTTCGTCCGTTCCGGGCCGTTGGCCCCTAAGGTGCTTTCCAAGAGGGCGCAATCTAAGTCTCGTGGCGCCGTTGCCGGCATTCCCCGGAGAGAAATCAAGCTCTAAGGACGGCTAGGCGCCTAGTGTGAAGCCATCTGCGCGACGCAGGCCGTTGAACCAGTCCCAACCGGAAAGACGCTTCTTGCCTTCGGGTTGCACTTCGATAAGTTCCAAGAAACCCGCTCCAGTGGCGATGGCGGCTCGGCCCTTGGCATACTTGCGGACGGTGCCTGCCGGGGCTTTGGCAAAGTCTGTGTCAAGGGGAGGCTCCACCGCATGGGTACGCCAAATCTTGAGGCGCGTCCCTTCGCAGCTTGTCCAACAGCCGGGTGCCGGATGAAAGGCGCGGATCTTGTCGTGCAGGCGCTGCGCTGGAAGAGACCAGTCGATCTCGCCTTCCTCGGGAAAGAGCTTGGGAGCGCGCGTGGCCAGGGACGGGTCCTGCAGGGTACCGGAAATGGTCGAATCCTTTTCCAGGAGATTGATGGCGCGCAGCAATAGCGGGCCACCCAATTGTGCGATGTGCTCCAAGACTTCGCCTGAGGTCTCGTCTTCACCGATCTCGATCTTCTCCTGAAGCAAGATGCCGCCGGTGTCCACGCCGGTGTCCAGTCGGAACACCGAGGCGCCAGTGACGCGTTCGCCAGCTTCCACGCTGCGCTGCACCGGAGCCGCGCCCCGCCAGCGCGGCAAGAGCGATCCGTGCAAGTTGACGGCCCCCAGACGCGTGGCCCCCAGGACGGCCTTGGGAAGAATTACGAAGGCCACGACGACGAGCAAGTCTGCTTGCAGATCTTGAATGGTTGCGGCAAAGGCTGGATCCTTGGCGTCGGGACATTCAATGACCGGAAAACCTAAGCGCAGGGCGACCTCTTTGACCGGTGTCGGGTGAAGCTTCAGGCCGCGGCATTGAGCTTTGTCGGGATGGGTAACGACGGCAACGATCTCATGCGAGCCTGTGGCAAGAGATTCCAAACAGGTTGCAGCGATTGTTGGCGTGCCAAGAAAAATGATCTTCATGGCTTAAAGATATTCCTTTTTGGAAGAAAACTTTTATATTGATAAACATGTTTCCGCGTAGAATCGTAGCGCCATTGGGCGCTGCGCTGATGTGTAACGGCTTTGTTGCATGTAATGTTTTCAATCCTTCCGGTGACGGTGATCCGGATAGCCCTGAATCTTGGGTTGTAGAAGGCACGAAATGTCTTCAAAAGAAGGAATACAAGAAAGCTGAAGACGCATTCAACCATGCCTTAGCTCTTGATTCCACCTGTTCGGGTGCCTGGGATGGTTGGCTGGAAGTACGCTCGAAATTTGCAGAAGATTCTTCCGGATTGGCTACTGATTCTCTGGCAAGTTTGCTGTGGCATGAGAAGGACAGTGTATCGGCTTCTAAGGCTTCTTCTATGCCCTTTATGAAACAACCGCTTCCAGTCAAGAATCAAATCTATCAGTATGTGAGCAGGATCGCTGCGGCAGATTCCATCTATCTGGCAAGGTTTGTATACCGAGGCACGGCTTTTTCAGATTCTTTGAACTTTAAAGACCATGTCCGCAAGCAGGTCTATTTGGGATTGCGCTCTGCCGTGAGTGTTCTGAAACTTTGTGATTTTGACGGCGACGGCGTGATCAATGGCAGAGACACTGGCATCGTCAATTTTTGCAGTGACGCGAACGGTGGCTTGTTGAGTGGAGGCAGCTTGTTCCAGAGCAAATCCATGGCGTTGGATTCGCTTGTTGCAGATTCTGTGACGGGAACGATCGACACGCAGAAGGTTGTTGAACTCAATCGGTACTTGCAGACGCTCGACAAGTCAATGGGACAACTGAAGCCTTTGGTCCAAGCGCAGGGAGCTGATTCTGCGCAATGGGGGAAAATCAACACCTTCTTAAGTACGCGAGGGAAAGACATCGTCTTCTATCAAGGTTCTGACCAAAAGGATAATGATGGCGATGGTTGCGTCGATGAGGAAATCCCGGATGGATATGATAACGATGGGGATGAGTTTATTGATGAAGACTTTCGAGTCGGTTCCAGGATGTTGGTCAAACGATATGACTCTTTGGACAACAAGTCTGGTGAAGAAAAAAAGAATGCGCTGAAAAATTCCTTGCAAGATTCCTTGGCGATCACCGCACCTTTTGATGGCGTCGACGCAAGCCGGCTCGTGGGAATCGATGGCGTTTCTGGAAGCGCTAGTTCTTTGAGTTCTGGAAGAGATACCACTTCTGCTTTGCAATATGTTGAAGGCGCCGACTGGGGTGCTCATCCTGGATTGTTCAAGAAGTATCTTCCCTATGTCGATCCGAAGAATCCAAAGCATTGGAAATTCGCACATGAAGATGCTTTCGGGTTTAGCCTTAAAAAAGATTCGACGTTTGTCAGTCAAGCGTATCCAGGACTTCAGAATCAGATACCTGGTACAATGGATAGCCTCGATCCCGTCACGTTGAAAGCGCGCTTTGGGCACAAGCAACTGACGCAGATTCGCCTGACGATCCTCGCCATTTCTGATCCTCATGATCGCGTGGTGTTAGGAAAGCATTTTGTGGGTGGATGCTGGATGGATGTCGTCATGCCGTCCCCTTCTGCTTCTTCGAGATTCAAGGGACAGGATCTGAGATGATGCGCCGCATTGCCTTTTGTTTCGGATTTGCGCTGCTTGCCGGTTTGGGTGCGGATGCTGATGCTTCGAACCTTGCGCCGACATCCTTGCGCGCCCTGGCAACGGGCGGCGGCAATGCGGCTTCCGCAGAAGGGAGCGAGGCCCTCTTTGAAAACCCCGCGGCCTTGGGGCTTATCGGTGCCGATGTGGGGCTGAGGCCTGGAGAGACGCGCCAGAGCCTTCACCTGGAACTTTCCACTGGCGTGAATGTCCGCAACGTCCACACGCTGGGCGACGAAGTGTTGGAACACCGAAAGAGCCTCGGAGAAAGTAACGTCGACACTCTTCTCAAGAAGGATCCGTCGCTGTTCAATTCGCTGTGGGATCTCGATCGGCAGAATTTTGGAGTGCATCCCGAAGTGCAGCTCTCCTGCGCTACCGGAAAATTTGCGGTCTCTGGATGGGTCTTGGGCGATCTCGGCTTCCTGATGCACCACAACGACATCATCCCCTCCCTTTATGCTTCGGACACGGCGGCGGCTGGTGTTCAGCTGGGATTTTCTCAGGCGCTCGTGCGCAATGAGCTTTGGGTGGGGATGGCGACCAAGCTGATCTATGCCGGTTCCTACAATCTTGTGATTGCCGACTCGACGGCCGATTCGGTGACAAAGAACCTCCAGGACAAATTGACCAACTTCCATTGGAGCGCGGGTGCTGATGTCGGTGTCTTGTGGTTGCCTCTCACGACCTTGCGCCTGGGCACCAGCTTTCGCGATCTTGGCATGAAGTACCAAGGGGATTATGTCGTTCCCGAATGGGACATGGGCGTGGCCTGGTTTCCGCAGAGCGAACAGAGCTTCGGGACTTGGCCGCGGAAATTCTCGCTCTCGGCTGGGCTAAACGACCTGCTCGACGTTCACCACAACTGGAAGCTGCTCTCCAAGATCTCCCTGGGGGCTCAGTACGAGATCAGTCCTTTGCCGGTGCGGCTTCTCAACTTCCGCTTTGCCACCGGTGTCCTGGGGGGGTATCCGACCGCAGGCGTCGGCATGGACCTGTTTCGCGTCATCCACCTGGATGCGGCGACCTGGGCCTACGAGATCGGCTACTACACTGGCCAAATGCCCGATCGCCAATGGGGTGTGCGCTTAGCCATCGGGTGGTGAGACATAGGGGTGGACGCATGGGCCGAAGATGTGGATCATGTGCCCATGAACCAAGTGCAACGAATCGAGACCGAAGACGAGATGCGCGAGCTGCTGGATCGCTCCGGAGACGTGACGGTGGTGCTTTTCAAGGACTCGCCCACTTGCGGCATCAGCATGGTGGCGCGAGAACATTGGGATTCCTGGACGCCCAATGCGCCCGAAGGAGTGTCGCTGGCCATCTGCGATGTGCTGGCGGCAAAGGCGGCGGCGCGGGCCATCACCCAGTGGCTCGGGATTCCTCACCAGAGTCCGCAGCTCTTGGTGTTGCGCGATGGCCGTTGTCGGGCCCACGCCAGCCACTACGGTATCACCAAAGAGTGGCTTGAGAAGAACGCGGTCGCCTGAATCGCTCTTGTGCCCGCGACCGCCTATCTTTCGAGCCGCACAGCCCAACAGGAGGACGCGTGGCCAAGGATCTTGTGGTCGGAATCTGTCAAACAAGCGCCGTCGAGGATCGCGACGGCAACTGGGAGGCCTTCGAGGCCCAGGTGCGCGAAGCCGCTCGTTGCGGCGCTACGCTCGTGTGCAGCCAGGAGCTCTTCACGGCTCCCTATTTCTGCCAGGGGCAGGACGCGGTGCGCTTTGATCTTGCGGAGCCGATTCCCGGCCCATCTACGGAGCGGGCTCAAGCCTTGGCTAAGGAGCTTGGGGTCGTTTTGGTGGTGAGCCTCTTCGAGGAACGGGCCCCCGGCCTCTGCCACAACACTGCGGTGGTGGTGGAATCAAATGGCGAGATCCTCGGAACCTACCGCAAGATGCACATCCCCCAGGATCCGGGGTTCGACGAGAAGTTCTACTTCGCCCCCGGCGACCAGGGCTTCAAGTGCTTCGAGACCTCGGTGGGCAAGATCGGCGTGCTCATCTGCTGGGACCAGTGGTTCCCCGAGGCGGCGCGCCTCACCGCCCTGCAAGGAGCTGAGATCCTGCTCTATCCGACCGCCATCGCCTGGGATGACCTGGAAGATGCCGCCGTGAAGCCCGCTCAGACCGACGCCTGGCGCACCTCCATGCGTGCCCACGCCATCGCCAATGGCGTCTTCGTGGCGGCCGCCAACCGCATCGGCCGTGAAGGACGTTTGGTGTTCTGGGGCAATAGCTTCGTGGCCGGGCCGGACGGACAAATTTTGTCCGAAGCCGGTTCCGAGTCGCCTAGTGTCTTGGTGGTTCCGTGCGAGCGTTCCCGCATTCGCGAGACGCGCCGCATCTGGCCCTTCCTGCGCGACCGCCGCATCGACGCCTACGGTGGACTTTTGGAGCGATTCGGGGCGCCTGCCCGCTAGAGCGGGCACCGGGCTGCCTGCCGGGCCCCCGCCCACCGATATTGGATCGGGCAGTGCCCGATCCCTACGCCGGGGGGGGCGGGTGTCCCGGGCTATCGCCGGCATTTACGGTGAGCTGTGCCGAACCGTCCCTGGCGCGCAAGTGTATTTAACTCTTTTTAGTAGCCGAATTATCATCCATAAAACTTGTTTTCTGCCTTAATAGGCTATATCTTGTCTCTTAAAAGAGGCGAGATGATTACGCAAAAGGTGTTGAATCTTGTTGCTGAGGTCGGCGAAAACCTCAAGGCGTCGAGGCTTCGCAAGAACTTGACGCAGCAGGAGCTTGCCTTAAAAGCAGGCATTGGCATTGGGCGTCTCAAGGCCATCGAAGCTGGTGAAGGCGCTTCTTTCAGCGCTATCGTGGCGCTGTCCCTGGCGCTAGGCGAAGAGCGGTGGATCCAAGCCCTGTCGCCCACCGCTACGGTGAATCCTCTCACCATGCTTTCTAGCAAGCAGCCGCGTCAACGGGCTCGAAAGAAGGCGCATGCCTAAGTACAAGAAGGTCGACGTCATCAATGTTTACCTCTGGGGGCAGCATCTTGGAGCCGTCGCGTTGCAGCCTCGGACGGGCTTCTACGGATTTGCTTTCACCGATGCCTTTAAGAAGACCGGGATCGAGCCGTCTCCGCTGTTCCTGCGAGCCGACAGCGATACCGAAATCCACCAGTTCCTGGAACTCAACCCTCAGACCTACCATCGCTTGCCGGGTCTCTTGTCAGACTCCCTGCCCGACAAGTTCGGTCGGCAGCTCATGACCAGCTACTTCCAATCGCTTGGACTTACGGGGCAGGAAATCATGCCTCTGGACATGCTTGCCTACATGGGGAAACGAGGCATGGGAGCACTGGAATTTCAGCCCCTCCTTGGTCCTCGGAACCAGAAGCCCACTGCCATCAAGATCAAGGCGCTGCGCGAAGAGGCTCAAAGCGCCGTGAACGGATCCCTCGATCCTCAAAGTGTCACGAAGGACTTGGGGCACATCCTCAAGGTGGGCACCTCCGCGGGAGGGGCTCGCGCCAAAGCCATCTTGGCCTGGAATCGAGACACCGACGAATTCGTGACAGGCCAAGTCGACTGCTCGCCGGGGTTTGAGCACTGGCTCTTCAAGTTCGACGGGGTCACCAATAGTGCTTTGGGAGATCCCAAGAACTACGGACGAATCGAGTACGCCTATCATCTGATGGCACGTGCCGCCGGGATTGAGATGTCCGAATGCCGCCTCGTCGAAGAAAACGGGCGGGCGCACTTCATGACCAAGAGGTTCGATCGAACACCGGACAACCGGAAGCATCACATGCAGACCCTCTGCGGACTGGCCCATGTCGACTTCAACCTCAATTCAGGGAACACGTACGGGCAACTCTTCGAAACCATCCGAAGGCTGAACCTTCCCACGAACGATCTCGAAAGTGCCTTCGTCAGGATGGCCTTTAACGTGCTCGCATGGAACTGCGACGACCACTCGAAGAATGTTTCCTTCATCCTTCGCCAAGGCGAGGCCTGGCGGCTTTCTCCCGCATACGATCTGACCTTCCATTTCGACCCCCAGCGTCCCTGGTTCGACCACCACTGCCTCTCGGTCAACGGAAAAGTCGTGGACATCACGCGGAGGGATCTTCTCGAAGAAGCTTTGCGCGCCGACATTCCCAATGCTCCGCAACTCATTGATCAAGTTCGCGACGCTGTTGGAAACTGGGAATGCTTCGCAAAGGAAGCCGGCCTCCCCCAAGGCGAGGCCGAAAGAATCCAGGCGCAATTGTCCAGAAACTGAGACCGCCTGCGCGGAGGCGGAAATCCGCGCTCAGTCTTCTTCGGGCTCCGGGGGCATGGCGGGAAGCTCGATGGCAAAGCACGTCCCGACGCCCGGGCGGGAATGGCGCACCCAGATGCGACCGCCGTGGTACTGCTCCACGATGCGGCGGGCCAGCGCGAGCCCTAATCCCCAGCCGCGCTTCTTGGTGGTCCAGCCGGGCAGGAAGACGTTTCGCTGGTCGTCGCGGGAAAGCCCCTTGCCGTTGTCCTCCACCTCCAGATAGGCGGCGCCGCGGTGCGTGAGGCTGGTGCGCAGCTGGATCAAGCCGCTTTCCTTGTCCATGGCGTCCAGGGCGTTCTTCACCAGGTTCTCAAGCACCCAGCCCAAGAGCTCGGCGTTGGCCTGGATGCGCGGGGCGTTTCCCAACGTGACAGAAAGTGTCACGGTGCGGTCCTGGTGCGGCAGGCGCGGACGAAAGTAATCGGCGATTCCCTGTACGATGGCGTCGATGTCCACCGAACGCAGGTCGGGACGCGAGCCGATCTGTGAAAAACGATCGGCCACCTGTCGCAGGCGGCCGATGTCCTTGTCCATCTCCTCGGCGATCTGCACCAGCTTTTCGGGCTTAGGGTTGCCTTTGGCGCGCAGCCGCAGAAGTTCGGCCCAGCCCATGAGTGACGAGATGGGCGTCCCTAGCTGGTGTGCCGTCTCGCGGGCCAGTCCCACCCACAAGAGACTTCGTTCCGTGCCCTGCAT
>Ga0302216_1000698_pt1 | contig 11050 bp, 10 predicted proteins | sample II_Fen_N3_2_FD_194575 | JGI IMG/M metagenome (GOLD analysis project Ga0302216, IMG submission 194575) | Peat permafrost microbial communities from Stordalen Mire near Abisko, Sweden - II_Fen_N3_2 | ecosystem: Environmental > Terrestrial > Soil > Wetlands > Permafrost | place: Sweden: Abisko...
TCCCGCCTCGTCGGCACAGAGAAACGCCGTGCCAAGCTGCACAGCCGTCGCGCCCAGCGCCAGGCACGCGGCAATACCACCCCCGTCCATAATGCCTCCAGCGGCAATGACCGGAATGCCCACCGCAACACACACCTGCGCCAGCAGAGCCATGCAGCCCAGCTGCTCCTGACCCAGATTGCGCGAAAACCCACCACGGTGGCCGCCCGCTTCAATCCCTTGCGCGCACACGGCGTCGGCGCCAGCCTCTTCCCAGGCCAAGGCCTCGTCCAGCGTGGTGGCCGTGCCAATGACCCGCGTTCCCCGCGCATGCAGCGCCTTGATCACGTCACGGTCAACCAGATCAAAGGTGAAACTGACGACGGGCACACGCAACTCCAAAGCCACCTCCAACTGCGCCTGCGTGGACTGCGCCCATGACTTGGGCAACACCGGGTCCAGACCCGCTGCGGCATAAAAAGGCGCCAGCCGCTTCAAGGCTGCAGCCACCACAGCGTCATCGACCGGCACATCATCAAGAACAAATAGATTGACCGAAAAGTCTTGACAGCCCAAGGCGCGGATTTCGGCAATCTTTTCGCGCATGGCCTGTGGCGCCAGCATGCCGCAGGCCAAAGAGCCCAACGCTCCGGCACGACTGACAGCCGCCACCAGCGCAGGCGTCGTGATGCCCCCAGCCATCGGCGCCTGAATAATGGGATACAAGCCACCGAGCTGCCGGGCAAACTCAGCGGGACGGGAATCAAGAGAAGGAAGGCTCATTGACGCTCCTGCGCGTTAAAAAACAAAACAGCTCTCATCATTGCTGCCATTCGGGCATTGTGCCTGTCACTCGGCAAACAAACTGCTGCCCGCCTGCGGCGATGTTGAAGCCACGCCATCGACTCAGGCCTGCCGCTGGTACACGCCTTTGACGACCAAAGCGAGCTGGACTATTTCAACGGCGGCGACGAGCACGGCATTTTGCGCCACGGCATGGTACAGAGCATCATCTGGGTCGATGCGCGTGGCGCGATGACGTGACGGTTTTCAGGCGCTTGAGGGCTGAGTCCAGCCGGAATAAACGCGAACGCCCCTGAAAAATAGTGCTGCAATCGCCAGTGGGTGAAGCGACACTCCCGTCTGCACGGGCATCAGCGGCTTTTCTCACCCACGTACATGGCGGCAAGACTCTGGCAAGTCATCCCTTTCTCACCATCGTCACGATTCGTGTAATTGACCGTGTCCGTTGACACTTCTTTTTCAAAAAAGGGGAGCATCTCCCAGCGCCTGTAGAGATGTACGGTATGGCCAGAATCGCTTAAAACCGTGCCCCAGGTTGTTATGTCACAACGCAGGTTGTCAGAAACATTGAGTGTTTCCGCTGGAGGATCGGTGGATTCAGAAACCATTAACATGAGCACAAGGAACCCAACGGTCCCCAGCACATATCCGATCCCAATCGTGATGGTCGTCAATGCCCTGACGAGGAATCTCGACAACTTATTGTGGATTTTTCCGGCCGACACAGCCAGATAACAAAAAGAAAAATACGCCAGCGCGACAGCAATGACGTTCATGCCCTGCACCGTGAAGCTGATACCCAGCACTGCGCAAGCCAATACGCCGAGCACGATTGAGCCGCTGCCACGCACTGCCAAAAATTGCGAGCGAGGGGGAAATCTGCCTATTGCCTTGAATAAAACGACAGCCAGCGGGTAGGCGGCCAACACATCAGCCCAGATGATGAAAATTGCAATGGATGTCTTCATGCAAGCTGCCTATCGCTTGGTTAAGAGGATGCCCAGAGGCACTTGGCAAGCTCACCGCTTACTCGGCAAACAAACTCGCCCCCGACTGCGGCGGCGTCACCCCAAAATGCCGATACGCCGCCAGCGTCGCCACGCGCCCGCGCGGTGTGCGCTGGATAAAGCCCTGCTGAATCAAATACGGCTCGATCATGTCTTCAATCGTGCCCGGCTCCTCGCCGATGCTGGCGGCGATGTTGTCCAGCCCGACCGGGCCGCCGTCGAAGCGGTGAATCAGCGCTTCCAGAAACTTGCGGTCCATCACGTCAAAACCCAGCGGGTCCACGTCCAGCATGGCCAGCGCCCGGTTGGCGATGTCCAGCGTGATCTGGCCGCCACCCTTGACATCGGCGTAGTCGCGCACCCGGCGCAGCAGCCGGTTGGCAATGCGCGGCGTGCCGCGTGAGCGCCGGGCGATTTCAAAGCCGCCCGCCTCGTCCATCGGCGCGTTCAAAAGCCCGGCGCTGCGCTTGACGATGCGCGCCAGCTCCTCGGGCGTGTAGAACTCCAGCCGCGCCACGATGCCGAAGCGGTCGCGCAGCGGGTTGGTCAGCATGCCCGCCCGCGTCGTTGCGCCCACCAGCGTGAACGGCTGCAAATCGAGCTTGATGGAGCGCGCCGCCGGGCCTTCGCCGATCATGATGTCGATCTGGTAATCCTCCAGCGCCGGGTAGAGGATTTCCTCCACCACGGGCGACAGGCGGTGGATTTCGTCGATGAACAGCACGTCGTTCTTTTCGAGATTCGTCAGCAGCGCGGCCAGGTCTTTGGGCTTTTCCAGCACCGGCCCGGAGGTTGAGCGCATGTTCACGCCCAGCTCGTGCGCGATGATGTGGCTCAGCGTGGTTTTTCCCAAGCCGGGCGGGCCGAACAGCAGCACATGGTCCAGCGCCTCGCCGCGCTTGTTAGCCGCACCGATGAAGATTTCCAGCTGCTCGCGCGCCTTGGTCTGGCCGACGTAATCGTCAAACAGCTTGGGGCGCAGCGCGCGCTCGATGGCCTCCTCCTTGGGCGAAGCCGGGGCCGCCGAGAGCACGCGCTTGGACGGCGGCATGTCGGAGAGGTCGAAGTTGTCGGTTTGGATACTCATGATTTAGCGGCTGGACTGACTAACAGCTTGAGTTTTTCTATGTCTGCTTCAACCCTGTCGTATTCCGAAGGATGAACCTTCTTTCCTTCCAGATCAATACGAACATCACGTAAAAACTGACTGAAATCTGGATTTTCAGAAGCAAGTTTATTGATGCTATCCCAATCCAAATTAGTCCTCTCTGCGGCGGGATACAGCACAGAAGAATCATCTGGACTTTCAATATCGAGCGAAATCACCCCAATACCAAAACTGCCCGACAACCGTTTTAGTTCACCCAGAAAATCAGGACTCTCCTTGATATTCGCAGCAACCAAATAGCCTTGATGCGCCCAGGAAGAGTTGCTGACAGCCTGAAAAAATGATTCCCTCAGATTCGAGAATCCAAGACTTCGCTTCAACTCAAACGAAAGCAATTTAAAAGGCAACTCACCCGCTATTGCCGATAGTGCTCGAGCATCTGAATGCAAATCAGGAAAACACATGCCAACCAAATCGGGATGAAGCCATTCATTAAAGGATTTTTTGAGTGACTTTTCATGATAAATAGTTTTTACGTAAGCATCATTCAAATAAAACTTTGAAAAATATGCCAGCAAAGGATGTAAATTTCGCTCCTTCAATTTGACTGGCATATCAATTTTTATAATTTTCTCCGGCATATCTTGAACTGCATGGAGTTCTTTCAAGCCAAACAGAACGGGGTTATCTCCGATCCTCAAAAACCGCGATTTTGAATTATCTTTGCTGTCAACATAGAGCCGGGCAGCCAAAGTTATCCACGGCGTTTTTCCATCAGAACCAACTTTACCAACAGCGTTTGATTCCACGCCTCTTTTCCAGATAGTTGATACATCAAGCGGCGTGCCGGAATTTTTTAGAATTTCTTCAGCAAGATCGAGAAAAGTGAATTTAGCCAAAATAACTCCTTGTTTTTTATTTACTTACCCAGCGCCCGCAGCGCCAGCCGAATCCCCTCGCTGACGCCGACCTCGGGCGGCAGCGCTTTCAGCGCCAAAGCCGCGTCCTTGTCGCTGTAGCCCAGCGCCACCAGCGCCTGCAAAATGTCCAACTGCGCCTCGCTGCTCACGCTGGCGTGAACGCCGATGTCCGCGCCCAGCTTGCCCTTGAGTTCCAGCAGCAGCCGCTCGGCGGTCTTTTTGCCGATGCCGGGCACTTTGATGATGCGGCCCGCCTCCTGCAGCGTCACGGCCTGCGCCAGGTCGGCCACGCTCATGCCGCTCAACACGCTCAGCGCCATGCGCGGGCCGATGCCGGTGATCTTGATGAGCTGGCGAAACGCGGCGCGCTCGGCGGCGCTGCCAAAGCCGTAGAGCAGTTGCGCGTCCTCGCGCACGATGAAATGCGTCAGCAGGCTGACCTTGTCGCCCAGCGGCGGCAGGTTGTAAAACGTGCTCATCGGCACCAGCACTTCGTAGCCCACGCCGTGGCAGTCGATGAGGATTTCGGGCGGGTTTTTTTCGGCCAACTGGCCAGTGAGTCTTCCAATCATTGGCAAATCTTAGCAGTCGCTTGGCGGCGGCCATTTAGGCGGACAATCGGCAGCTTTCCCCGTTTTTCGTCTCGTTTTTGACTGCGTTTTCACCCTTTTTTCAGGAAAAACCCCGCCTTGATTCTTCGCCACACCTTCACGCCGCCGAACAACACCCGCATGGCCAATCTGTGCGGCCCGATGGATTCGCACATCCGCACGATTGAGGCCGGGCTGCAGGTCACGATTGCGCACCGCTTCGAGCAGTTCAAGATTGACGGCCTCAGGGCAAGCGCGCAGCAGGCGCTTGAAGTGCTGCAGGCGCTGTACGAAATCGCCCAGCGCCCGATTGAGCCGGAAACCGTGCAGCTGATGCTCGCGGGCGACACGGCCCTGAGCACCGCCGACGGCCCTAGAGAGCTGTCCACACGCCGCGCCGACCTGCGCGCGCGCACCGTCAACCAGGGCACGTATCTGGAAAACATCGCCACGCACGACATCACTTTCGGCATCGGCCCGGCGGGCACGGGCAAGACTTATCTGGCCGTGGCCTGCGCCGTCGATGCGCTGGAGCGCAGCACGGTGCAGAAAATCGTGCTGACGCGCCCTGCCGTCGAGGCGGGCGAACGGCTGGGTTTTCTGCCCGGCGACATGGCGCAAAAGGTTGATCCGTATTTGCGCCCGCTCTACGACGCGCTGCACGAATTGATGGGTTTTGACCGGGTGCAAAAGGCTTTTGAGCGCCAGCAAATCGAAATCGCGCCGCTGGCCTTCATGCGCGGGCGCACGCTGAACCACGCGTTTGTGATTCTGGACGAGGCGCAAAACACCACGCCCGAGCAGATGAAAATGTTTTTGACGCGCATCGGTTTTGGCAGCAAAGCCGTGGTGACCGGCGACGTGAGCCAGATCGACCTGCCGCGCACGCAGCTCAGCGGCCTGATTGACGCCGAGCGCGTGCTCAAGCGCGTCAAGGGCATTGCCGTGACGCGGCTGACCAGCAACGACGTGGTGCGCCATCCGCTGGTGGCGCGCATTGTCGATGCCTACGACAAGACGCCGAGCAACCGCGACGACGCGATTGACCCGGCGCAGGCGCTTGAGGCCACGGACACGTTGGCGTATCACATCGGCCCCGTCGATTCCGAAAATCCGGCCACACCAGCCATACCCGCCGCCCGCAAACCCCGCGCAAGGAGCCGCCATGGCGTTTAACGACTTGAGCCTGTCGCTGCAGTTCGGCAAGCTCGCCGACCCGGCGCCGCACCGCGCCGCGCTGCCGCGTCACAGCGTGGCCCGCTGGATTCGCCACGCGCTGAAAAGCGACGCCGAAATCACCGTGCGTATCGTCGATACCGAGGAAGGCCAGACGCTGAACCACGATTACCGGGGCAAGGACTACGCGACCAACGTGCTGACCTTTGACTACACGCAAGCGCCATTCGTCACGGCGGATTTGGTGCTGTGCGCGCCGGTGGTGGCGCGTGAAGCGCAGGAGCAGGGCAAAACGCTGCAGGCGCATTACGCGCACCTACTGGTGCATGGCACGCTGCACGCGCAGGGCTACGACCACGAAACAAACCAGCGCGACGCGCTGGAAATGGAGGCGCTGGAGATTTTGCTTCTCGGCGCTCTAGGCTACGACAACCCCTACTAAACCGTACCCGCAGGCCACGCGCCCGGCGGGTTTGCCGGGCCGCACGGTCAGTAGCGGCCCACCCAGCGCCTCGCGGATGGCGGATCTGCTGGCGGGCATTTCAATCGCGGGCGTGCTGCTGCCCGAGGCGGTCGCCTACGCGGCCATTGCCGGTGTCGAGCCCATGCACGCGCTGCTGGCGGCGCTGATCGGCCTGTGCATTTACCCCTTTCTGGGCAGCAGCCGCTTTGCCGTGGTGGCGCCAACTTCGTCGGCGGCGGCGGTGTTTGCCTCGGCGGCGGCGATCGGCGGCCCGCCTATGGGGTACGCGCTGGTCGGCCTGACGGGGCTGCTGTTTCTGGTGGCGGCGGCGCTGAAGGCGGGCTTTCTGGGCGCTTTTATCTCGCGCCCGGTGCTGCGCGGCTTTGCTTGGGCGCTGGGCCTGACCATCATGATCAAGCAGCTACCGCATATCACCGGCCTGCCGCTGCACATTTCGCAGACCGGGCCGCTGCTCTGGGCCTTGCTGACCCAGGCGGCGCAATGGCATCTGCCCAGCTTGGCGCTGGGCTTGGGCGCGCTGGCGCTGTGGCTAGCGCTGTACCACGGGCTGCGGCGCTGGCGCTTTGTGCCGACTTCGCTGCTGGTGCTGGGCTTGGGCATGGCGCTGTCGGCGGCATTTCATCTGGGCGGGCGAGGCATTGCGCAGGTCAACGCCATCGCCTGGCAGCCGCTGAGTGGCACGCTACCCGAGCTGAGCAGCGAACGCTGGTTGCAGGCGATACAGCTGGCACCTGCGCTGCTCTTGATTTTGTTTGCTGAATCCTGGGGCTCGGTGCGCTCGCTGGCGCTGCAAAGCGGCGGCGTGGTCAACGCCAACCAGGAACTGCTGGCGCTAGGCGTCGCCAATCTGAGCTGCGGTCTGGTGCAAGGACTGCCGGTAGGCGCAGGCTTTTCTGCCGCTTCGGCCAACCACGCGGCAGGCGGGCGCAGCAAAGGGGCCGGTGTCGCTGCCGCACTCGCGCTGGGGCTGCTGCTGTGGCTGGCGCGCCCCTGGCTGGCGCTGCTGCCGCTGCCGGTGCTGGCAGCGGTGGTGATCGGGATTTTGTCGCACAACTTCTGGCCACACACGCTGCTAGCGTCACTGCGTCTGGGCGGCGACGCCTGGCTGGCCTGGGTGGCGGCAGCGGGTGTGTTTATCACCGGTGTGCTGCCCGGCATGCTGCTGGCCGTGGCGCTGTCGCTGCTGCTGGCGCTGCGCCGCTTTGCCCAGCCGCTGGTGGCCGAGTTGGGCCTGCTGCCCGGCACCCGCGATTACCTCGACCGCCTGCTCCACCCCGATGCGCTGACACAGACCGGCACGCTCATCATGCGCCCCGAAGAGCCGCTGTTTTTTGCCAACGCCGAGCAGATTTTTCACCTAGTGCGCCTGCGCGCCGAAACGGCACAGGCCCGCGTCGTGGTGCTGAGTCTGGAAGTGTGCGACGAGCTCGACAGCACCGCTGTCGAAACGCTGGCCGAACTGGCCGCCAGCCTGGAGCGCCACGGCACCGCCCTGCTGCTGGCCCGCGTCAAAGACAGGCCGCGCGAGGCACTGCTGCGCGCCGGCCTGACCCACGCGGGCATCGGCGGCGTGGCCCTGTTCTGGAGCGTGGACGACGCGGCGCAGGCGGCAGCTGCGCTTACAGCACCTGCAGCGGAATCGTCACCGGCCCGTCGTTGATCAGATGCACCTGCATGTCGGCAGCGAACTGGCCGGTTTCGACTTGCGGGTGCGCCGCCCGCGCCTGGGCCACGAAATAGTCGTACAGCCGCCGCCCCTCGTCAGGCGGCGCGGCGCCGGTAAAGCTGGGCCGGTTGCCGCCCGAAGCATCCGCCGCCAGCGTGAACTGGCTCACGATTAACAGACCGCCGCACGCGCCCTGCCCGTCCAGATCCTGAACGCTGCGGTTCATCTTGCCCGCATCGTCGGAAAAAATGCGCAGCTTGAGGATTTTGGCCAACAGCTTGTCGGCCTGAACTTCACTGTCCCCGCGCTCGGCGCAAACCAGCACCAGCAGGCCCGCGCTAATCTGGCCGACGGTTTCAGCGGCAATCTCGACGCGGGCTTGCGTGACCCGTTGCAGCACGGCTTTCATGCGTTGCGCCTCACGCCAACGTCACGCGGGCAAACTTGCGCTTGCCGACCTGCACCACGTAAGTCCCGGTGTCCAGCTTGAGCGCCTTGTCGCTGACCACGCTCGAATCGACGCGCACGCCGCCGCCGTCGATCAGGCGGCCCGCTTCGCTGCCCGAAGGCGCCAGTCCGGCGGCTTTCAGCAGCGCGCCAATGCCCAGCGGCGCGCCCGACAGCGTGACTTCGGGAATCTCATCCGGCACGCCGCCCTTGCTGCGGTTGATGAAATCCTGCTCGGCGGCATCCGCTGCGGCGGCGCTGTGAAAGCGCGCCGTGATTTCCTTGGCCAGCGCGACTTTCGCGTCTTTCGGGTTGCGCCCGGCTGCGACTTCCGCCCGGAGCGCGGCAATGTCGGCTTCGCTGCGGAAGGACAGCAGCGTGTACCACTTCCACATCAGCACGTCGGAGATCGACAGCACCTTGGCGAACATCGAATTGGCATCTTCGGAAATGCCGATGTAGTTGTTTTTGCTTTTCGACATCTTCTCGATGCCGTCCAGCCCTTCGAGCAGCGGCATGGTCAGGATGCACTGCGGCTCCTGGCCGTATTCCTGCTGCAGGTGGCGGCCCATCAGCAGGTTAAATTTCTGGTCGGTGCCGCCGAGTTCCAGATCGCTTTTCAAAGCCACCGAGTCGTAACCCTGCATCAGCGGGTACAAAAACTCATGCACGCTGATCGACTGGCCGTTGTGAAAGCGGTCGTGAAAGTCGTTGCGCTCCATCATCCGCGCCACCGTGTAGCGCGAGGACAGCTCGATCATGCCGCGTGCGCCCAGCGGGTCGCACCATTCGCTGTTGTAGCGGATCTCGGTGCGGGCCGGGTCCAGCACCAAGCTGGCCTGGCGGTAATAGGTTTCGGCGTTGACCTTAATTTGCTCGGGCGTCAGCGGCGGGCGCGTGCTGTTGCGCCCGGACGGGTCGCCAATCAGGCTGGTGAAGTCGCCAATCAAGAAGATGACTTGGTGGCCCAAGTCCTGCAATTGGCGCATTTTGTTCAGCACCACAGTGTGGCCAATGTGGATGTCGGGCGCGGTCGGATCGAGCCCGAGCTTGATGCGCAGCGGCACGCCGGTGGCTTCGGAGCGGGCCAGTTTCTTGACCCATTCCTCTTGCGGAATCAGCTCCTCGCAGCCCCGCAGAGTGACGGCCAGGGCCGCGCGAACCGAGTCACTGACCGGAAAGTTTTTAACAAGCTCTTGATTCATAAGGGAATTTTTTCAGGACAGGATAATGTCCGACAGATATAATCACACTTTTCTTACGTCGGCAGGCCATTTTAGTAGGCCTCTTGGGGTGCTGATGGGAAGAAGCCACGACTCCTGGGCCCGGCAGCCACCCCCTCCCTGACAACTGTGCAGGGGCTGATTGCCGATGTTTTTCTACGCAGTCCGGCGCCTCTTGGCGCCCCGACTCACCTTAGTCTTAGTAGGGAATTCCGTTTTGCGCCTGCCAGTTCACTCCTCCCAGCATCGCCTGACTTTCACCCGTCTTCTGAACGCCACCACCGACAGCCTGCGCCACCACCCCAAACGCATCAGTGCGGGCTTGGCCGTGCTGCTGCTGGGCACCGGCGTGACCGCTTTCGGCGTCGCGCCGCTGGTGCCTGACGCGGCCCAACTGCCGGTCCAGCAGATTCTCGAATCCGTGCAGGCGCTGCCGACCCAGCCGCAAGCCGACGCGCTGTCCGACTTCAGCTTCAAGCTGTTTCGCACCGAAGCGACCCGCAGCAACGACACGATGGGCACGCTGCTCAAGCGCCTGAACCTGAACGACCCGGCAGCCGTGGCCTTTTTGCGCACCGACGCCAATGCGCAGCAAATTCTGGTGCGCGCTGGCAAACAGGTTTCTGTCGAAGCCAGCGACAGCCAAAAGCTGCTCAAGCTGACGATGCGCTCGTCCACCGACGACGAAACGCAGTTCCAGCGCCTGATCATCGAGCGCACCGTCACCGACGGCAAGCCCAGCTTCAGCTCGCGCATCGAGCGCGCGCCCTACACCTACTCGTCGCAACTGGCCAGCGCCACCATCCAAAGCTCGCTGTTTGCCGCCATCGACGAAGCGCGCCTGCCCGACAGCGTCGGCACGCAGATTGCCGAGATTTTCTCGGGCGACATCGATTTCCGCCGCTCGCTGCAAAAGGGCGACCGCTTCAATGTGGTCTATGAAACCCGCGAAGCCGATGGCGAAGCACTGCGCACCGGCAAGGTGCTGTCAGCCGAATTTGTCAATGCGGGCAAAACCTACCAGGCGATGTGGTTCCAGCAACCCGGCCAGGAAAAGGGCGGCTATTACACGCTGGACGGCCAGAGCATGCGCCGCGCCTTCCTCAGCTCGCCAGTCGAATTCTCGCGCGTGACCAGCGGCTTTTCGATGCGCTTTCACCCCATCCTGCAGCAATGGAAAGCCCACTTGGGCACCGACTTTGCTGCCAGCACCGGCACCCCGGCCCGCACCGTCGGCGATGGCGTGGTCGAGTTTGCCGGTGTGCAAAACGGCTACGGCAACGTGGTCTTCATCAAGCACCAGAACAGCCACGAGACGGTTTACGCTCACCTGAGCAAAATCATGGTGCAGCGCGGCGAAAAAGTCAGCCAAGGCCAGACCATAGGCTTGGTCGGCTCGACCGGCTGGGCCACCGGCCCACACCTGCATTTTGAAGTCCGCGTCAACGGCGTGCAAAAAGACCCGATGGCCGCCGCCCAGCAAAGCGGCACCGTCCCCGTCGCCAGCGCCGCCCTGCCACAGTTCAAGCGCCTGGCCGCCGACGTGCGCAGCCAGTTGCAGGCCGCCGCCACCATCAACCAGCCCCAGAGCCGCTAAGCCTGCCGCTGCATGCGGCAAAATAGCCGCATGCGCAACTACACGATTG
>Ga0302216_1000707_pt1 | contig 10990 bp, 8 predicted proteins | sample II_Fen_N3_2_FD_194575 | JGI IMG/M metagenome (GOLD analysis project Ga0302216, IMG submission 194575) | Peat permafrost microbial communities from Stordalen Mire near Abisko, Sweden - II_Fen_N3_2 | ecosystem: Environmental > Terrestrial > Soil > Wetlands > Permafrost | place: Sweden: Abisko...
CCTTGAACGAGAAAATGAGTATGTCGTTCTCGTTCACCGATCAGTTCGCCCGCAAGAGCAAGATCAAGCCGGACGGGGGTGAGTGGCAATCCATCACCAACAGCGATTACAACTCGGCCAACTTCAACATCGGCATGACCCTGGCAGCAAGCAATAACCTGACGATCGTCCCGCAACTGTCCATCGGGATGACCGACGACGCGCCCGACTTTTCCTTCAGCCTGAAATTCCCTTACTACTTCTAATGCTGCGACAACAAAAAGCCCGCTGTTTCAGCGGGCTTTTTCGTGGGTCCTACGCGCTATTGGAGCATTGACCTGCAGCCATACACCCCGCTACTCAACGTATCTGATGCTTGTGCAGCAAACGGTAGAAGGTCGGCCTGGATATCCCTAATACCTTGGCGGCGATGCTCAAGTTATCGCTATGACGGTTAAGCACATCACACAACGCCTGACGTTCTGCCCGGTGTTTGTAGTCTTCCAGCGTGCCCATCGGCGCGGAAACAGTTTGATGGCTGATCAGCCCCAGGTCTCGCGCTTCGATCTGCCGGCCTTCGGCCAGAACCAACCCGCGCCGTACCCGGTTGGCCAGTTCGCGAACATTGCCCGGCCAGTCATGCTTGCCCATGGCTATCAACGCATCCTCACTGAAGCTGCGCGGACGGCGGCCGGTTTCATGACTGTAGAAATGGGAAAAGTGGTTGGCCAACATCGACAAATCGCCATTGCGCTCACGCAGGGGCGCGGTCGAGACCTGCAAGACGTTCAGGCGATAATACAGATCTTCGCGAAAGCGCTTCTTCTCGATCGCGGCCTCAAGATCGACGTGGGTCGCGGCCAACACCCGTACATCCACGGGAATCGGCTGACTGCCACCCACCCGCTCGATGTGCTTCTCCTGGAGGAAGCGCAACAGGTTCGCCTGCAGTTCAAGAGGCAGGTCACCGATTTCGTCGAGGAACAGCGTACCGCCATTAGCCGCTTCTATTCGCCCGACCTTGCGTTGATGGGCCCCAGTAAAAGCCCCTTTCTCGTGACCGAACAGTTCGGACTGGATCAGGTGCTCGGGAATCGCGCCACAATTGATCGCGACAAAGGGTTTGTTGTGGCGCAACGATTGCCGATGCAGCGTGCGGGCGACCAACTCTTTACCTGTCCCGCTTTCGCCGCGAATCAACACTGGAGACTCCGTCGGCGCCAGTTTGCTCAGGAGCTTGCGCAACTCGCGTATTGGCTTGCTGTCACCGAGCAACTCGTGCTCGGGCTGATCGATATGCACCGTGCCCTGCCCGCGAAGACGGGCCATGCCGAAAGCCCTGCCCAGCGTCACCTGGACTCTGGAGACATCAAAGGGCAAGGTATGGAAATCGAAAAACCACTCGCAGACGAAATCCCCGACATTCTGCAGTCGAAGCACTTCCTGGTTGAGCACGGCGATCCACTCGGTGCCGCTGCGGCTGATCACCTCTTTGACGGCGTCCGGGTGCTCAAGATGCCAAGGCTGCAAACGCAACAAGCCTACGTCACACGTTCGGTCGGTGGCGTTTTCCAGCGTGCAGCTGTCAACGTCCCAACCCACGGAGCGTAATCCGGGCAACAGCTGATGGCAGTCGTCGCACGGATCCACCACAAGTAAACGTCTTAAGGCAGGCGCATCGCTCATGACTGTTCCTTGGCGCCAAAGTCAGGAAAAATTATTAAAAACAGTCATTTGGCAAACCTGACTGTAACATTAGCAAGAATTTGACAGGGCCTTGTATCGTTTGACTATAGAGCGGTCCTGGTATTAGTTATAAGAAGAGACTTTGATAAAAACACCTGACAAGCCCAGGTTTTCATTCAGCGTTCAAAATGACTCGGGCCAACGGGTATATGAAAGAAAGTTGAAATTTCTTTTGATTGCATGTGACCCGAACCACCCTTGCGGGCATCAGTACAAGTAACCAGCCGAAGGGTCAGCCCAACCGTCGGCCTATCACTTGATTGGGCATACCGAGGGAACATCCAATGAACGCCCCGCTCCGTATCAACGAAGCTCTTCTGATTGCCGACCGCGCATTCCAGCCTTTCCAGTGCGTGGCCTGGGCGCCACAGGACGGCAACGGTGAACTCAGCCTGACCGTTATCGATCGCACCAAAAACAGTATAGGCCGCAAGCTGATCCCGAGCAGCGCCTACACCGACCCGGCACAACTTGAACGCCTGCTCAAACAGGCTCGTGCCGAGTTGAGCCACGAAGGTTACACGCTCCAGTCGTGGACGATGCCGCATTAATATTTTTTTGCGGATTACTCCGGGGTAATCCGCGCCCTTCCCCGTCGTTAACAGGTTGGCTGATCATTGCCAGCTGAACTTATGACATGCCTTTATTCGAACTTCCCGTGTGCCTTTATACATTGCAGGCTTGCCACTGGTTCGAAAAGACACTGTTGTGGCACACAGCGACCCTCCACCCGTTAGTTATGACAGTTGTGCATTCAACCATTCAGGTTTTGAATATTCTCCTTATACAGTCGCCACCCAATTCCCGGATCAGGACGACTCGCAAGGAGATGCGTGCATGTCAAGCCAGTCCGTTGTGGCTTCGCCCTCAACACTCAGTCATGCAGGGCAACTGGATCCTGCATTCGCCACCCAAGGCAAATCCCAGGTCTATTTCGCCGGCAGTCTTTCAAGCATCGCCCATGACGTCGCAATAGATTCCCAGGACCGCCTGTTGGTGGCGGCCAAGGTAGGCACCCCGGGCGGCAGTCGCTTCGGTCTGGCTCGCCTGCTGGAGGATGGCTCGGCGGATCTCGCCTTTGGCAATCAAGGCAGTGTCATCGGACAGTTCCAACAAGGTTTCGAAGCCATGGCTACCAGGGTTCGCGTGCTCCCCGATGAGCGCATTCTGGTCGTCGGCCTGCACTACGAAAATACGCACTTCACCCTCCCCGCACTGGCATTGTTTGACCCACAGGGCCGTCCCGTTCAGGACTTCGGTGACAATGGTCGCTGCATCGTGCGTCTGCCAGGCAATCTCTCCCATGGTATGCGTGATGCCTGGCTTCCACCCGGTGTACCGGGCGCCGAAGCCTGCGATGTGGACGTTCAAGCGGACGGTCGGATCCTGCTGATGGCCAACCATCACTTCGAACGGGCCGATCATGCCGGCCTGCTCATTCGGCTGAACCCCGACGGATCGCTGGACAGCACATTCAATGGTCGCGGGTTCGTGATCGTCAGGCACTTGCTGATGAACACGTGGCTCAGCAGCCTGAAGATTCAGTGTGACGGGCGAATCCTTGTGGGCGGGTCGATCAACCTCCCCGGAGAAGGATTGCTGGCCCGTTATCGCGCGGACGGCAGTCTCGACACCCATTTTGCCGTGGACGGCTTCATGAGTTTCGTGGCGCGGGGGCATAGCGCTCAGGTCAACCGGATCGTCCAGCAAGACAATGGCGACGTGCAGTGTTTCGGCAGCAGTCGTGAGCCGATGCGCTGCCTGGCCTTGAAAGTCCACATCAATGGCCGCCCGGACAGTCACTGCAACGGCGGGCAGCCGCAATTGCTGGAAATCGCCAATAACGGTTGCCAATGGACCGCCGCACAGGCGCAACCGGACGGCAGTGTGGTGGTAGCCGGCGCAACCATTGGTGGCGTCGAGGCCGACTTTCTGCTGGGTCGATACTCGCCTGACGGCCAGCTCGATCCAGACTTTGGCGATGGCAACGGTTGGGTTCGCACCCGTCTCGGTCGCAGCCTGGACACCGCCACCTCGGTGGCCGTGCAGCGTGATGGAAACATTGTCGTGGGCGGTTATTCCCTGGACGGCCACTATCGGGCGATCGTCGCCCGTTACCTGGCTTAGCCCACTGGATTTTTCCTACACTTGATCTTCCCTTCCGCTTACGGCAAGTTGCGCGCTTCTTAATACAAGGAGCAGCCAATGTCCGGCTCGATGGCCCAGGCGTTCGCGCGTAATTTTCTGGGCAACTCACCCCGCTGGTACAAGGTTTGTATTGTCGGTTTCCTGATTCTCAATGCCCTGGTGCTGTGGACAGCAGGTCCGGTGGCAGCCGGCTGGTTGCTGGTGCTGGAATTCATATTCACCCTGGCCATGGCGCTCAAGTGTTATCCACTCATGCCTGGCGGCTTGCTGCTCGTCGAAGCGTTGTTGCTGAAAATGACCACGCCACAGGCGCTCTATGACGAGCTGGTTCACAACTTTCCGGTGATCCTGCTGCTGATGTTCATGGTGGCCGGCATCTACTTCATGAAAGACCTGCTGTTGTTCCTGTTCTCGCGGTTGCTGCTTGGGGTCCGCTCCAAGGCGCTGCTGTCGTTGATGTTTTGCTTTTTGTCGGCGTTCCTGTCGGCCTTTCTCGACGCCCTGACCGTGACAGCCGTCATCATCAGTGCTGCCGTCGGTTTTTACTCGGTGTACCACCGGGTGGCCTCGGGCACCGATCCCCGCCAGGACGGCGAGTACGGCGATGATCGGCACCTGCCTTCCCTTCATCATGGCGATCTCGACCAGTTTCGTGCGTTTCTGCGCAGCCTGCTGATGCACGGTGCCGTCGGTACGGCGCTGGGTGGCGTGTGCACGCTGGTGGGTGAACCGCAGAACCTGCTGATCGGCCATGAAATGGGTTGGCATTTTTCCGAGTTCTTCCTGAAAGTCGCTCCGGTTTCACTCCCTGTCCTGGTCGCGGGTCTGGTCACCTGCGTCCTGCTGGAAAAATTGCGCTGGTTCGGCTACGGCACCTTGCTGCCGGACAACGTCCGCGCCGTGCTGGCCAATTACGCCGCCGAGGACAATGCCGAACGCACCTCACAGCAGCGTGCAGCCCTGATCGTACAGGGCGCGGCCGCACTGATCCTGATTGCCGGCCTGGCCTTTCATGTGGCGGAAGTGGGCTTGATCGGTTTGATGGTGATCGTGCTGATCACAGCGTTCACCGGCATCACTGATGAACACCGTCTCGGTAACGCGTTTAAGGATGCGATGCCATTCACCGCGCTACTGGTGGTGTTTTTCGCCGTGGTGGCAGTGATTCACGATCAACAACTGTTCACGCCATTGATCCAATGGGTGCTGGCGCTGCCTGCCGATCAACAACCGGGCATGCTGTTCATCGCTAACGGGTTGCTCTCGGCGATCAGTGACAACGTGTTCGTGGCGACCATCTACATCACCGAAGTGAAACAGGCGTTCCTTTCCGGGCACATGAGCCGTGAGCATTTCGAGACCCTGGCCATCGCGATCAACACGGGCACCAACTTGCCGAGCGTGGCGACACCCAATGGTCAGGCTGCGTTTCTGTTTCTGCTGACGTCGGCGATTGCGCCGCTGGTTCGCCTGTCGTATGGACGGATGGTGTGGATGGCCTTGCCATACACCATGGTGATGGGCGTCCTGGGTTGGTACGCGGTGAGCTACTGGCTGTAAACAGCGCCCCGATAACGTGGGAGCGAGCCTGTTCGCGAAGCGGCGACATCAGCCAATATTGACGCTGAAGGACATACCGCCGTCTCGAGCAGGCTCCCACGATGGGGTGTGCGTGGTTATCGAGGGAGGATATACCGCTCAATCGCCAGAGCCGCACCGTCCTCGGTATTGGCGCCCGTCACCACATCGGCCTGGCGTCTGACTTCTTCCTCGGCCTGCCCCATGGCGATCGACAGACCGGCGCGATGGAACATGGCCGGATCATTACCGCCATCGCCCATGGCCGCCGTCTGTTGCAGCGGTACACCGAGAAACCCGGCCAATGTCGCGAGGGCGTCACCCTTGTTGGCACGCATCGCGGTCACGTCCAGATACACCGGCTGCGAACGCGAAACCTGGGCCTGCCCTTCCACCAGCGGTAACAACCGCGCCTCCAGCTCAACCAGCAACTCGGCGTTGCTGCTGGCGGCGACGATCTTGTCGATGCGAGCAAGAAACGGCTCGAAACTATCGACGCTCACCGGTGGGTATCCCAACCCGTACTGCTCTCGCGGCACCATGGGGCCGCTTGGATCTTTCACCAGCCAGTCGCCACCACTGAACACCCACACCTCGATATCCGGCTGATCGGCAAACAATGCCAGGGCGATCAGCGCCGCCGTGGCAGGCAAGTAATGCGCGACCAGCAAACTGCCATCCGGATTGACGATCGTGCCGCCATTGAAGGCCGCCGTCGGCAAGTCGACGCCCAAGGCCTCAATCGCCTGCAACATGGCTTTGGGGGGCCGGCCGGTGGCGAGACTGAACAGCACCCCGGCCTCACGCAACGCGCGTACCGCGTCGATGGTGCGCTGACTGAGGCTGTGATCGGGCAGCAGCAACGTGCCGTCCATGTCACTGAGCAAGAACCGGATGGGATGTTGCGCAACCTCACTCATCCGAGACCATGCCAGACGCGACCGTCGCGAGCCAGCAACTCTTCGGCGGCCTGCGGCCCGTTTTCACCCGCGGCATAGCTCTGTACCGCTGAATCCTGCTGCCAGGCATCAAGGAACGGTTGTACGGCCCGCCAGCCGTTCTCGATATTGTCGGCGCGCTGGAACAGCGTCTGATCGCCGGTCAGGCAGTCATAGATCAAGGTTTCGTAGCCGGTGGACGGCTGCATTTCAAAGAAATCCTTGTAGGCGAAGCCCAGTTCTATGTTTTCCATCTTCAGTGCCTGGCCAGGCCGCTTGGCCAGCAGATCGAACCACATGCCTTCATTGGGCTGAATCTGGATCCGCAGATAGGTCGGTGCAAGCTCTTCGACCTCGGTATCACGGAACTGCGCATAGGGCGCAGGCTTGAAGCAGATGACGATTTCGGTGTCGCGCACGCTCATGCGCTTGCCGGTGCGCAGGTAAAACGGCACGCCGACCCAGCGCCAATTGTCGATCATGACCTTCAGGGCCACATAGGTTTCGGTGTTGCTGTCCGGCGCGACCTTGTCTTCCTGGCGATACCCCGGCAGTGGTTTGCCGTCGACTTCGCCGGCGGTGTATTGACCGCGTACCGAATTGATCCGCGCGTCTTCGACCGACCAGGGGCGGATCGCGCCGACCACCTTGGCTTTCTCGCCACGAACCGCATCGGCGCCAAAGGCCGCCGGAGGCTCCATGGCCACCATCGCCAGCAACTGGAACAGGTGATTGGGCACCATGTCCCGCAGAGCGCCGGTGTGCTCATAAAAACTGCCACGGGTTTCCACGCCGACGGTTTCGGCGGCAGTGATCTGCACGTGGTCGATGTAATGGTTGTTCCAGAAGGCTTCGAACAGGCTGTTGGAAAACCGGCTGACCAGAATGTTCTGCACGGTTTCCTTGCCCAGATAGTGATCGATCCGGTAGATCTGCTTTTCCGTCATGACCTTGAGCAGGCATGCGTTCAAGGCTTCGGCGGTTTGCAGATCGGAACCGAAAGGCTTTTCGATCACCACCCGCCTGAAGGATTCCGGGCTTTCCTCCAGCAAGCCGGACGCGCCGAGACGACGCGCCACCTCACTGAAAAAACGTGGCGCGGTGGCCAGGTAGAACACCGCATTGCCGGTGCCGCTGGCGGCGATTTTTGCCCCCAGCGCTTGATAAGTGCTGTCGTCCAGGAAATCCCCCTGGACGTAGCTGATGCCCTTGGCGAGTTTGGCCCACACCTGCGGGTCAAGGGCCTGATCGCCCTTGCCGACTTTGGTGGCCGCCTCGTTGCGAATGAAGTCTTCGAGTTTGTTCGCGAAGCCTTCATCGCTGATGGCGTTGTGGTCAACGCCGATGATCCGCAGTCCATCCCCGAGTAACCCGTCGCGCATGAGGTTATACAGCGCCGGCATCAGCAGGCGCTTGACCAGGTCGCCATGGGCGCCGAACAGAAACAGCGTGGTCGGTGGCGCGGGTTCCGTCTTGGATTTTCTGCGGATCACATGGGTCATTTTTTAGGTGTCTCCACATGACCGCCAAAGCCGAAGCGCTGGGCCGAGAGAATTTTGTCGCCAAAGGTGCCCTGGCCACGGGAACGGTAGCGCGAGAACAGCGAATTCGACAGTACTGGAACCGGTACCGCTTGCTCCATGGCCGCTTCGATGGTCCAGCGACCTTCACCGCTGTCCGCTACCGAGCCGGAGTAGCCATCGAGTTTCGGGTCGCTGGCCAGAGCGTCGGCGGTCAGGTCGAGCAGCCAGGACGACACCACGCTGCCACGACGCCAGACTTCGGCAATGTCGGCGACGTTCAAGTCGAAACGCTGGTCTTCCGGCAGGTTGGTGCTGGCCTTGGTCTTGAGAATGTCGAAACCTTCGGCGAAGGCCTGCATCATTCCGTACTCGATACCGTTGTGAATCATCTTGACGAAATGCCCGGCACCCGCCGGACCGGCATGGATGTAGCCGTGCTCGGCACGGTTATCATCGGATTGGCGGTCTCTGGTGCGCGGAATGTCGCCCATGCCCGGTGCCAGGCTTCGGAACAGCGGATCGAGGCGCTCAACGGTCTCGGCATCGCCACCGATCATCATGCAGTAACCGCGCTCCAGGCCCCAGACGCCGCCGGAAGTGCCGACATCGATGTAATGCAGGCCTTTTTCCGAGAGGGTTTTCGCGCGACGGATATCGTCCTTATAGAAGGTGTTGCCACCGTCGATGATGGTATCGCCGGCTTCGAGCAGGCTGCTCAGGGTGTCGATGGTGTCTTCGGTCGGCGCGCCTGCCGGCAGCATGACCCAGACCGCTCGTGGTTTGGCCAGGCCAGCGACCAGGGCTGGCAAATCGGCAACCCCGGTGGCGCCCTCTTCGCTCAACGCGTCGACGAAGGCGGTATTGCGGTCGTACACAACGGTGGTGTGCCCGTTGAGCATCAGGCGCCGCGCAATATTCCCGCCCATGCGGCCCAGTCCAATAATCCCGAGTTGCATGTGCTGATGCTCCCTACTACAAATAAAAGTGTGTCAAAGGTTATAGCCCAACGCGACTAATGAAGCTTAGTCCAGAGCGTCGGGATGAAGTTTCCGGGCATTGTGCCCGATCCAGACTGATAACGTCGGGAATCGTGCCGAAGACACAACGACCGCAAAAAATAAAAAAGTTCCCTTCGGGAGCGAAAGAAATCAAAATCGGCGCCGATAGTAGATCAGCCGCTGATGTGGGCGGTTCTACAGTTGAGACACGCCATTTGCGAGGTGAGCAATGGGCACAGTACACACCGCACTGCCAGCACAAACCCTTTATGTCACTGTCCGTCGCGATGAATTGCGCCAGTTGAAAGACGAACGCGATCAGTTGAAACACGAATTGGCGCAATTGCGCTTGCTGCTCCAGGGTCAACAGCCCTTGCCCGTGACTCAGGGCGCCCCCCACGCCTGACGCCCTCGCTCGAATCGGAAGCAGCACTGCACTGCTTCCGATGCATGGTAGCCCTTAGCCATTGATGGCAACTCACGAATTTTTCACATTTGCTTGGTAATACTTTGCGCCCTTTAAACGTCGTGGCCACCTCTTGCGTGCGCCTCCCGTCTGTCGCCCGCCCCTCTGACTGACGGTGATGAACTCTGGCTGGAGCGTTGAATGTTTAGGTTTAAGCGCAGCGATGTGGCTGCGAAAGGTTTCGATTGGACCGCCCTTCTCTGGATGTTTCTGTTCTTCTGGTATTTCTCCGGCATCACCCAACTGCTGATCCAGTTGACGGGCACCTCGGGCTTCTCCGGGTTCCGCCAAGCGTTTTTCATGAGTGCCCTCTGGCTTGCGCCAATGCTGCTGTTCCCGAAAAAAACACGCGTCATGGCTGCGGTGATCGGCGTGGTGTTGTGGGCCTGCTCCATGGCGAGCCTGGGTTACTTCTTCATCTATCAGCAGGAATTTTCCCAAAGCGTCATCTTCATCATGTTCGAGTCGAACGTGTCTGAAGCCGGCGAGTACATGACCCAGTACTTCGCCTGGTGGATGGTGCTCGCGTTCCTCGCGCATACCGCGTTTGCCTATTTCCTCTGGACGCGCCTGCGCCCCGTGTACCTGCCCCGTGGCAAGGCATTGGTGGCCGCGACCGCCATTTTGGTGGCAGTGGTCGGTTATCCCCTGATGAAACAGACGGTGCGGGCAGGCAGTTTCGCGCAAGGATTCGACAAATTCGAAAGTCGCATCGAACCTGCTGTGCCGTGGCAGATGGCCGTGGCCTATCACCGTTACCGGGAAACCCTGGCCGGCATGCAGGACATGCTCAAAAGCGCCAGCACGATCCCGCCGCTGCACAACCTCAAGGACGCGATGGCCAACCAGCCCGCGACCCTGGTACTGGTCATCGGCGAGTCCACCAACCGTCAGCGCATGAGCCTGTACGGCTATCCGCGGGAAACCACGCCGGAACTGGACAAGCTCAAGGATCAACTGGCGGTTTTCGACAACGTCATCACACCGCGCCCGTACACGATCGAGGCGCTGCAACAGGTGCTGACCTTTGCCGACGAAGAAAACCCGGACTTGTACCTGTCGACACCATCGCTGGTCAGCATGATGAAACAGGCGGGCTACAAAACCTTCTGGATCACCAACCAGCAGACCATGACCAAGCGCAACACCATGCTCACGACCTTCTCCGAGCAGGCCGACGAGCAGGTGTACCTGAACAACAACCGCAACCAGAATGCCGCCCAATACGACGGCGACGTGATCGAGCCATTCAACAAGGCCCTGGCCGACGCGGCCCCGCGCAAGTTGATTGTGGTGCACCTGCTGGGCACGCACATGAGCTACCAGTACCGTTATCCTGCGTCCTTCGACAAGTTCAAGGACCGTAACGGCGTACCGTCGGGCGTGCGCGACGATCAGGTGCCCACCTACAACAGCTATGACAACGCGGTGCTGTACAACGACTTCGTGGTGTCGAGCCTGATCAAGGATTACGCCAAGTCTGATCCAAACGGCTTCCTGCTGTACCTCTCCGATCATGGTGAAGACGTTTTCGATTCCGTTGGCCATGGCACGCTGGGGCGCAACGAAAACAAGCCGACAGCACCGATGTACACCATTCCGTTCATGGCATGG
>Ga0302216_1000728_pt1 | contig 10780 bp, 2 predicted proteins | sample II_Fen_N3_2_FD_194575 | JGI IMG/M metagenome (GOLD analysis project Ga0302216, IMG submission 194575) | Peat permafrost microbial communities from Stordalen Mire near Abisko, Sweden - II_Fen_N3_2 | ecosystem: Environmental > Terrestrial > Soil > Wetlands > Permafrost | place: Sweden: Abisko...
GAAGGTGGTGCGGTTAGCAATTATAGTGTCATGCCTGCTTTGCCTACGGGTTTACAGTTGAATAGCACTACTGGTGTGATCAGTGGTACTCCAACAGCATCAACAGCAATCGCGAATTATTTGGTAATTGCTACTAATGCTTATGGTTATACTTCCTTTATGGTAAATATCACACCTACAGTTGTTGCCCCTACTAATTTAAGTTATGCCAGTCCGGTAGTTTACGTAAACGGACAATCTATTCCGGCACTTACTCCATGCAATATGGGTGGAAAGGCAACCGGCTATAGTGTTAGCCCTGCTTTACCGGCGGGTTTAAGCCTTGATGCCACTACTGGTATAATCTCCGGTACACCAACTACTGTAACTGCTGAAAGCAATTATATGGTAACTGCTGCAAATGCTAGCGGCAGTACTAACTTTAGTCTGTCAATTACAATAAATGACGCTTCTGTTACTACAGGTGTAGCTCCTGCCAATTTAAGTTATGCTACCCCGGTAGTTTACGTAACCGGACAATCTATTCCGGCACTTGCTCCTAGCAGTCTGGGAGGAAAAGCAACCGGCTACAGTATTAGCCCTGCTTTACCGACAGGTTTAACATTGAACGCCACTACCGGCGTAATCTCGGGCACGCCAACTACTGTAACTGCTGCAAGCAATTATACGGTAACCGCTACAAATGCTAGCGGCAGTACTAACTTTAGTCTGTCAATTACAATAAATGACGCTTCTGTTACTACAGGTGTAGCTCCGGCCAATTTAAGTTATGCTACCCCGGTAGTTTACGTAACCGGACAATCTATTCCGGCACTTGCTCCTAGCAGTCTGGGAGGAAAAGCAACTGGCTACAGTATTAGCCCTGCTTTACCGACAGGTTTAACATTTAACGCTACTACCGGTGTAATCTCGGGTACGCCAACTACTGTAACTACTGCAAGCAACTATACCGTCACTGCTACGAATGTCAGTGGCAGTACTAACTGTAGCCTGTCAATAACAATTAATGATGCCGCTGTTACTACAGGCGTAGCTCCTGCCAACCTGAGTTATGCCAGCCCGGTAGTTTATGTAACCGGACAATCCATTCAGTCACTCGCTCCGTCAGTTAGTGGTGGTGCGGTAAGTATGTATAGTGTTAGTCCTGCTTTACCAGCCGGTTTGAGTCTGAATGCCGCTACCGGTATAATCTCCGGTACGCCAACTACTGTAACTGCTGCAAGCAATTATACTGTAACTGCTACGAATGCATCCGGCAGTACCGGTTTTGCAATAAACATCATGGTGAAGGATGCAGCAACAACCACAGGTGTATCTCCAGGTAATTTGAGTTATGCTACCCCTGCCATTTATGCTGTAGGCTCAGCTATACCAGCCTTAAGCCCAACAGTAGATGGTGGTGCCGTAACCAGCTATAGTGTAAGTCCTGCTTTACCGGACGGCTTAGGTCTAGATCCAGTAACCGGTATAATCAGTGGTGTTCCGACAGCAATCAGCACATCTACCAATTATGTGGTAACCGCCAGCAATGCTACGGGAAGTACAACAGCAACGATCAATATTACGGTAAATGCATTAGGTGGTACAATCGGTGTATCTCCAGGTAATTTGAGTTATGCTACCCCTGCCATTTATGCCGTAGGTACAGCTATCTCAGCCTTGATCCCAACAGTAGATGGTGGTGCCGTAACCAGCTATAGTATTAGCCCTGCTTTACCGGGAGGTTTAGGCATAGACCCAGTAACGGGTATTATCACCGGTATTCCGACAGCAATCAGCACATCTACCAGTTATGTGGTAACCGCCAGCAATGGTACGGGAGGTACAACAGCTACTATAAACATTACGGTTAATGCATCAGGTACTACCACAAGTGTAGCTCCGGGAAATTTGAGTTATAGTACCCCTGCCATTTATGCCGTAGGTACGGCTATCTCAGCCTTGATCCCAACGGTAGATGGTGGTGCCGTAAGCAGCTATAGTGTTAGTCCTGCTTTACCGGGAGGTTTAGGTATAGACCCAGTAACGGGTATTATCACCGGTGTTCCAACAGCAATCAGCGCATCTACCAATTATGTGGTAACCGCTGGCAATGGTACGGGAAGTACCAATACGACGATCAATATTACGGTAAATGCATCAGGTACTACCACAAGTGTAGCTCCGGGCAATTTGAGTTATAGCACCCCTGCCATTTATGCCGTAGGTACGGCTATCTCAGCCTTGATCCCAACAGTAGATGGTGGTGCCGTCAGCAACTATAGTGTCAGCCCTGCTTTACCGGGTGGCTTAGGTATAGATCCTGTAACAGGTATCATTACCGGTACCCCGACAGCTACCAGCGCATCTACCAATTATGTAGTAACTGCTACCAATGCTACGGGAAGTACAACAGCAACGATCAATATTACGGTAAATGCATCAGGTGGTACAATCGGTGTATCTCCGGGTAATTTGAGTTATAGCACCCCTGCCGTTTATGCAGTAGGTACGGCTATCTCAGCCTTGATCCCAACGGTAGATGGTGGTGCAGTAAGCAACTACAGTGTTAGTCCTGCTTTACCAAGTGGTTTAGCTATAGATCCAGTAACAGGTATAATCACTGGCATTCCAACAGCTACCAGCGCATCTACGAATTATGTGGTAACTGCCGCGAATGCTACGGGAAGTACTAATGCAACGATCAACGTAACGGTAAATGCATTAGGTACTACCACAAGTGTCGCTCCGGGTAATTTGAGTTATGCCACTCCTGCCATTTATGCCGTAGGTACAGCTATCTCAGCCTTGAACCCAACGGTAGATGGTGGTGCAGTAAGCAGCTATAGTGTTAGTCCTGCTTTACCGGGAGGTTTAGGTATAGACCCAGTAACGGGTATTATCACCGGTGTTCCAACAGCAATCAGCGCATCTACCAATTATGTGGTAACCGCTACAAATGCTACGGGTAGTACGAATGCAATGATCAATATTACGGTCAATGCATCAGGTACTACCACAAGTGTAGCTCCTGGTAATTTGAGTTATGCTAATCCTGTTGTTTACGTAACCGGAAAGTCCATTCCCGCGCTAACTCCGGTAGTTAGTGGTGGTGCTGTAATTAGCTATAGCGTTAACCCGGCTTTCCCGATTGGTTTGACTCTGGACGTTAGTTCCGGCATTATCAGTGGTACACCAAGTATTGCAAGTTCTTCAGCTAATTATGTTGTTAGTGCTAGTAATTTAATTGGTAGCACTTCTTCTTCTGTCTCAATTACGATAAATGATGCAAATACTACTGTGGGTGTTGCTCCTGCTAATTTGAGTTACACAAGCCCGATTATTTTCATGACAGGCGAATCTGTTTCTGAGACCCCAACGGTTAGTGGTGGTGCTGTGAGCAGTTATAGTATAAGTCCTGCTTTGCCCGCTGGTTTAACCCTAAATACCGGCACTGGTGAGATATCTGGTAATCCGACAGTTGTAACTGCTGCAGCTAATTATCGGATCACAGCAGTAAATGAATATGGTAGTACAACATTTACTGTGAATATACAAGTAACAGTGGCCGGTGACCTGAATGGTGATGGCAAGATCACTCCTCCTGAAATTGCCGGAGACAAAGATGGTGATGGCAAGATCACTCCTCCTGAAATTGCTGGCGATAAAGATGGTGATGGTAAAATTACTGTTCCAGAAATAGCTGGAGACAAAGATGGTGATGGCAAAATTACAGCTCCTGAGATTGCTGGCGATAAAGATGGCGATGGTAAAATTACTGCTCCAGAAATAGCTGGAGACAAAGATGGTGATGGCAAAATTACAACTCCTGAAATTGCTGGCGATAAAGATGGTGATGGTAAAATTACTGCTCCAGAAATAGCTGGAGACAAAGATGGTGATGGTAAAATTACATCTCCTGAAATTGCTGGCGATAAAGATGGTGATGGTAAAATTACTGCTCCAGAGATAGCAGGAGATAAGGATGGTGATGGTAAGATCGATAATGGTGAGATAGCCGGCGACCTGAATGGTGATGGTAAAATTACTTCTCCTGAAATAGCCGGTGATAAAGATGGCGATGGCAAGATCGATAATGGTGAGATAGCCGGCGACCTTGATGGTGATGGTAAAATTACTTCTCCTGAAATAGCCGGTGATAAAGATGGCGATGGCAAGATCGATAATGGTGAGATAGCCGGCGACCTTGATGGTGATGGTAAGATCACAGCTCCGGAAATAGCGGGTGACAAAGATGGCGATGGTAAGATCGATAATGGTGATGAAATAGCCGGTGACCTTGATGGTGATGGTAAGATCACTGCTCCTGAAATAGCCGGTGATAAAGATGGCGATGGTAAGATCGATAATGGTGAGATAGCCGGCGACCTTGATGGTGATGGTAAGATCACAGCTCCGGAAATAGCGGGTGACAAAGATGGCGATGGTAAGATCGATAATGGTGAAATAGCCGGTGACCTTGATGGTGATGGTAAGATCACTGCTCCAGAGATAGCAGGAGATAAGGATGGCGATGGTAAGATCGATAATGGTGAGATAGCCGGAGACCTGAATGGTGATGGTAAAATCACTGCTCCAGAGATAGCAGGAGATAAGGATGGCGACGGCAAGATTGATAATGGTGAGTTAGCCGGTGACCTTGATGGCGATGGTAAAATCACTTCTCCAGAAATAGCAGGTGATGCCAATGGTGATGGGAAAATAGATGGAACTGAAATAGATGGAACGGTTGTTACTATTGATTTAACTACACCATCTACTACTCCGATAGTGGGCTGTACCGACGGAAGCTTAGAATTAGCATACGCTACTACCAGCGGAGCACCAACTCAATACAAAATCACTTATGATGCAGCAGCACTTGCCGCAGGTATACAAAATATAGGTTATACCAATTTACCTACGTCTGCTATCGGCTCGATTTCCATTAATATCCCTACGGGAGCTAAGTTTGGAACATATCATGGTTCGTTACAATTAAGAAACGAATCAGGTATTGAAAGTCCTGTTTATGATTTTCAGTTTACTATAAATGTATCTACTGATTATATCATACAAAAGTTTGACGATGTTGTTTTGTGCGATAATAGTAGTAATCTCTTTACATCTTATCAGTGGTACAAAAATGGTGTGGCTATTTACGGAGCAACAGAACAATTCTATTGTGATCCAACTGGCTTAGTGGGTTTATACTCTGTAGATCTAACAACATCAGATGGACAAAGACTGAATACATGTCAAAGGTTGTTTAATAACCCTATAAAGAAGGGAATAAAAGCGTATCCTAATCCGGTTCAGATAAATCAGGAACTTACAGTCCAAATGAGTGGTTTTGACAATATCGAATTGAAAAATGCAAAACTTACGATATTTGATACGAGTGGAAAGTTGGTTTACCGTTCAGATAAAGTTGAGACATCCAACTCGTTGAGATTGCCTTCAATTTTAGGAGTTTATGTTGGACATGTTAGTACTGAAACAGGAGCTAATTACGTATTCAAAGTAATTGTTACAAAATGATAGAAGATTGGTTCATAACGATTATAAACGTTATGAACCAATACTCGGAGTAAAAGAAACCACTTAGAAAAGAAAAAATGAAGAAACAAATTATTATTGCACTCAGTTTGCTTATTTTCGGATTCATTCAGGCACAAAAAACGGAAAATTACATTCATTTCAATATAGGAACTGGCGAGCAAAATCTTAGTTATAAACTCCAAAATGGTACAAAAAAAGCACAGTTTGGTTATACCATAAATGCTGCCTATAGTCATTTCTTTTCTTCAGATTGGGGAGTACAAACAGGATTAGGACTTCAATCATTTAATGCCTCATCCACTCTTAATTATCAGTCAAGCACTCCAAATGTTGTTGATATTATGGGTGACTCTTATGAGTTTCGTAACAATTACAAGAATTGGAAGGAAAAGCAGCAAACCTTGTTTATCGATATCCCATTAGAAGCTCAATATCGGTATCTTTTTAGTCCAAAATTAAGAGTATTGGCTTCCGCCGGAGCTAAAATATCTATTCCTGTACAAGCAAGTTATAAAACTGTTGGTGGTGAGATGGTAACAACAGGTTACTACAGTAAGTGGAATGTGGTACTGCATGATCTCCCACAATATGGATTTAGCACTTATACCAATAGTTATAATGGTAATTTGTCGTTGAAACCTGCTTACATGGCTATTGCCGATTTAGGGGGACTTTATAAACTATCTGAAAAGCTGGAACTCTATGTGGGTGGTTATTTTAATTATGGGTTAAACAATATACAAAAAGCGTCTACACAGTTGCTTTATCAATCCGATGGTGTATACTATGGTTTATTGGGTTCGAATCAGACCTCTAAAGTCAGACCAATCGCTTTTGGTTTGAAAGTGGGTGTTTACTGGAAAGTGGAACAGAAAAAGAAAAAAATAGGTTCGGGAATATCATCGGTGGCTACTGCTCAACCTCTCAATGTTAGTCCGTCGAAAAAGCAAGATGTTCAGGGTGAGGTAGCTTCAACGTCAGTGAAACAAGCTGTAAAAGCTCCAATAAAAACAGTATCCATTAGCCAATCTAACGAAACCACTCAACCAGAAGTTTCAAAGACAGAATTAAATACAATGCATGATAATTCGCTTTCAATTGTTTCTGGAGTTGAGTCGAATGAAAATAATGTTTTGGAAAGTAATACAATGAATACTAAAACACTGGTTGAGGCTTCAACCGTAAATGGAGGATTGGAGAAAGTATCTGATAATTCGCTTTCAATTGTTTCTGGAGTTAAATCGAATAAAAATGATGTTTTGAAAAGTAAACCAGAGAACACTAAAACACTGGTTGAGGCTTCAACCGTAAATGGAGGATTGGAGAAAGTATCTGATAATTCGCTTTCAATTGTTTCTGGAGTTAAATCGAATAAAAATGATGTTTTGAAAAGTAAACCAGAGAACACTAAAACACTGGTTGAGGCTTCAACCGTAAATGGGGTATTAGAGAATGTGCCTGATAATTTACAGTCAAGTGCTTCAATGGTTAAACTGAATGAAAATAATATTTTAGAACGTAAACCAGAGAATACTAAAATGCTGGTTGAGGCTTCAACCGTAAATAGAACATTAGAGAAAGCACCTGATAATTTGCTGTCAAATGCTTCAATAGTTAAATCGAGTGAAAATGCTATTTTGGAAAGTAAGCCTAAGAGTACTAAAGTTATAATTGAACCCTCAGCAGGAAATTTAGATAAAGTCTGTAAAGCATCACATTCCATAACTTTGAGATTTGAATTTAATGACAATAACTCTTTAGATACAGAATTGGATAAAATGAAAATATTGGCTGAAACTTTGAAAGCCAATCCGGATTTAGATCTGTTTATCGTAAATCATACCTATGACGTTGATTCACAAAAAATAAATATGGAGGTTGGATTCAAACGTGCTCTTTTAATGAAGGGAAAATTAGTAGAGCTGGGAGTTTCGTCAGATCAATTGAAAACCGATAGCAAAGAATTTTATAAACCACTTGTCTACAATATTTCAAAGAAAAAAAGAACTAGACACAAAAGGTAGAAATTCAGGGATTCATGCATAATAATTTAATCAAGTCTTAATTAATCTCTATTAAACAATATCTTTTGTTCCATATCTTTAGTAAAATTTGGAGGCTTCGATTGATGGGTGAATAGCCAAATTGTTTCTATTTATAAACGCTGTTCTAGAGAGAAATAGATATGAATACTCTCTTTTATGATATAGCATATAATGTCTGTCGACCATAAAGATTATATTTTAGTGGCATTACAAAGTAATTTGAGTTGATTCAAACTATTCAACGTACCTTAAAAACCTGCCTATGGCTTCTTCGTTACTCCCTTTAAAATTAAAAATAATCACCAGTTATGTAACACTTGTGTTGCTTTTCCTTGTTCTTCTGGCATTTATCTACAGAGAAAACCGACAACTATCAGTTATAGACAAACGCGCAGAGAAAGCATTAGCACAGCGTGAACAGGCAGAGATTATTACCTTACAAATACTCGATATTGCTCAACTTAGTGAACAAATGATTGCGTGGAATGAAAAAGATATTGTTGTTTACACTGAAAAATTGAATCAGATTAAAGTATTATTACAAGAATTGCAAAAACAGATTTTAGACAAAAGCCAGCGTAACCGCATCACTTCTATTCTAGCTCTGCTTTCTGCAAAAAATGCTCAAACTCTTGCCATCTTAAAAGATTTGAAAAAATTACAAGCCACTCATGAATTACTAAATAAACGTATGCCCAACATAATTCAACAAGCTAAACAAGATAGGCGACAGCTTGTGGAACAAATTGGGGATAATTATGGGAAAAGCGAGAAAAAGGGCAGTGGCTTCTTCGGTTTATTCCGAAATAAGAAAAAAATTCAGAATCAAACAGAAACTGAAAATGAAGCTATTCTGCAAAAGAATCAGGCTCGTTCGGACACCTTACTTCGTTCACTAACGAATGAGATACAACTTACCCGCGACAAACAAAACAAACAGTTGTTTATCCACATGGATAGTTTGAACAAGCAAAGTGCTTATCTGAATAGTGAAATCAACCGTTTAATTACTGAGTTCAATATAGTTGAACAAGCGCAAATAAAGGAAAAAACAGAGTCTTATCTACTAGGACAAGAAAAAGCCTTACAGTTTGTTTCTTGTCTGGGGATCGGTGCGATGCTACTTGCCATCGTACTTTATCTTATTCTACGTCATGACTTAAAGAACAGGTATTGCTATCGGATACAGTTGGAAAATTTGAACCATAGCAACGAGGAACTACTTCGTGCACGTAAAAATATGATGTTGACAGTGAGCCACGATTTACGTGCACCACTTACCGCTATCCGGGGATGCACGGAGCTGTTGATTGACGAACGTTACAAAGAGAAACGTACCCAGTTATGCGAAACCATCCTGCAATCTTCGGACAGCATGACAATCCTATTAAATGCTCTGCTAAACTTCTATAGGTTGGACACGGGAAAAGAAGAACTCAATTGTGAACCGTTCCGGCTAAAAAGTCTCGTAGAGACTTTGACTGCCGAATTCAACCCGATAGTTCATAAAGCCGGATTGACATTCAGCACCGAATGTATCGGTGGAGATACTGTGGTGACAGGCGATAAAGAGCGGCTCATTCAAATAGTGGGGAACTTGCTTTCGAATGCAGTGAAGTTCACTCCTACCGGTGAGGTGCAGCTACGGCTTTGTTATCGAGAAGAAATGCTGACCATCAACGTTTCAGATACAGGAACAGGTATGACACTAGAACAGATAGGACGTATTTTCAAACCTTTTGAGCGGTTGGAAAACGCAGAAGCCCGGGAAGGTTTCGGTCTGGGACTTACCATTGCGCAGGGACTTGCTATACTATTAAATGGAAAGATCGAGGTACAAAGTGAAATCGGGAAAGGTAGCACATTTACCGTTTTGATCCCTTTACTCGTGGCAGAAGAACAAGATTTCACGCAAAAAATTGCCCCATCCTGTAACCTGCCTGCAGGACTACGTATACTGGTTATTGACAATGATGCTGTACTTCTTTTTATGACACGTGATATGCTAACCCGCAATCGGGTACGATGTGACACTTGCAGGGATATACAAGAGTTGACAGAGAAGATGCGAGAACAGGAATACGACTTACTTATTACAGACATACAGATGCCCCAAATAAGTGGATTTGACTTGTTGGAATTGCTTCGAACATCTGACATTGGATCCTCAAAAACAATACCGGTACTTGCTGTAACTGCCCGCCCAGATTGTGAAGAGGTCGATTTCATAAATGCGGGTTTTGTCGGCTGCCTGTACAAGCCTTTTTCCATCACAGAACTATTGTCATCCGTACAGCACAGCCTAAGGGAACATGAAAAACAAACTATATTTCAGATGAATTTTTCCGAATTGCTTTACAATGAACAGAGTAGGAAAGAAATGTTAGAATTACTTATACTGGAAACAGAGAAAGACATGCAAGTGCTTGTAGAAGTTATAGAAAAAGAAGATCGAAAAACATTGAGCTTACTGGTGCATCACTTATTACCGTTGTGGGAGATTGTACGAGCAGATATTCCACTAAGAGAATTAGACCAAGTACTTGCAGAAGGAAATGAGATGAAAGATGAAAAAGTACAGAATGCAATGAAGAAGGTTATTGCTACTGGAAAGGAGCTTACGATTCAGGCATCAGAAAAGATAAAAGAAGATGGCTATGAGTAAGATCTTGATTATCGAAGATAATGCTGTTCTTTGCCGGATGTTGTGCAACTGGCTGGAAAGAAAAGGACTGCAAACCGAGCATACCGGCTTTGTCATACAAGCTCGCAAACTGATAGTTTCATGCAATGCGGATGTTATACTTTCAGATATTCGGTTACCTGATGGGGATGGAGTGGAAGATATATTAAAGTGGATGAACAAACAGCAAATCCATATTCCTTTTATAGTGATGACAGAATACGCCGGGATACCAGATGCTGTACAGGCTATGAAATTAGGAGCGGAGGACTATCTACCCAAGCCTGTAAATCCCGACAAACTATACAAAATCTTACAAAAATTGTTGCAACGGAAGGCTATGCCGGAACACACTCTTATTTTCCAACGGGAAAGTAAAGTCATACGGGAAATGGAACGAAGAATACAACTGGTTGCAAATACTGATATATCAGTGCTAATTCAAGGAGATAGCGGAACTGGCAAGGAACACGTTGCGCGAAGCATTCACGCTGCAAGTCCACGAGCAAAT
>Ga0302216_1000731_pt1 | contig 10766 bp, 4 predicted proteins | sample II_Fen_N3_2_FD_194575 | JGI IMG/M metagenome (GOLD analysis project Ga0302216, IMG submission 194575) | Peat permafrost microbial communities from Stordalen Mire near Abisko, Sweden - II_Fen_N3_2 | ecosystem: Environmental > Terrestrial > Soil > Wetlands > Permafrost | place: Sweden: Abisko...
TCTGGGCCATCCAAATCTGTGTGCCGATCTTCACAGTCCTATAGACTTTATTGTCTCGGGTATCGGTCAGCCAGCCGTAGAGGATTCTTGCGTTCGGGATTGTATCGAAGATCGCCACGATGCCTGACCGTGAAGTACTTGCCGTATCTCGCAAGAATGTCGTTCCATTCCACGAATACAGCAATGTATCCACCCCAACCGTGGTAGCACGAGCCGAGATGTCGGAGACTGTCCCGGCAGGCACAGCAGTAACAGCATTCCCTGTGCGAGGACGGCCCATGAGGTCATAGCCAGACAGGGACACCCGGAGATGTCCTTCATCCACAAGCAGATGACCTCCTGCGGTGACTTGGCGACTGCCCGATAGGCGGCTTGAGATGCTGGAATTGTCACCCGACAAGGACCATGTACCGTTTTCGTCTGTCTTGACTGTTGATCCATTTAAGGCCACGGTCACACCGGCTTTTCCTGCACCGGATTGGTCAATGACCTTTCCCGACAAAGTGATGGCAAGAGTTGGCACAGAGACACTGGCGAGAAGGGAAAGGATGGAAAGGGGTAACCGCATGATGTCCTCCAATGGATTTTCAGCAAGGCGGGGGCGGGAGCAGGGAATAGCGCTAGTTCAATTTTAGTCAAACTGTAATGGAGGTGCGTGACAAACATTTGGGAACGTGTCAGAGCTAGTCTAGCGTGGCCGAATGATGGAACCGTTGAAGAGACATCGAGATGAGATCTGTTTCTGGCGTTTCCTAGATTGCTTCGGAGTCAATGGTGCCGAGGAATTTTTGGTCGGGGTAGTTGTAGTGGATCGCCCTGGCGATGTCCAGGCGCACCGAGGTCATGAAGGCGGCGGGGATCTTGATCTCCCCAAACGTCTCCCCATGAATTCTGAACGAGAAATGACTGCTTTGCGTCATCATAACCTATTGCAAGTACGGCGTGCCCTCCAAGGTTGGATTCAGACATTTTAGGAAGAGGAACGATGCCACTTGTTCGCACCTCCTTTGGCTCAAAAGTTTTCGTAGATAGCCATACCGAATATGTACGGAAATCCTGCGGCTAGGCATCCTTTCAATCATGGCGAGTTGTATGGAATTCATGCACTGAAGTGATAGGACACCTAGAGAAGAACGTGGTTTGAGTCAATAGTGAGTTGCATTAACGTTGATTTTTGATGCACCGGATTGAAAAATCTAGTGTTTTGTCATAGCTGTCGCGGGACACATAGGCGTCATCATTGCTGATGCTCCGGTACCAAGCAGCGGATGAACTAGCTTCGGAGCTTGACCAGAAGATCGCATAGGTATCAAGGCTGATAAATGTCTTTCCATCGGCGATTCGCAATCCCCCTGGTGTAGCTGTGAAGCCATAAGAATCTGTTCCTTTGCCTAAACGTGACCAGCCACTAGTAGATTTTAGTTTGGTTCCTGAAGTAGCAGAGTCTACGTATTGCACCAGCGTGCTCCATTCTGCATCGCTTGGCACATGCCAATTATTCGGGCATACCCCTTGAATCTCTTTGGGTCATATTCCTCGAAGCTTGCTTCGAAGCTGAAATCGAACACCTAACTAAAAATCGAACGACCAAGCAAATGTTGCTGGATGTTTGATACCCCGAAGCTTGCTTCGGGGTTGTTCATTGGCTATGTGGGAATGTTGGGAACAAAACTTCCCCAAGATCAAGGGGACTTAGCGTATCCATTTTCTAACCGTAGTTGGAATTCTGTGCATCCAATGCCGGACATGTTCTTGATACGATCTCGCGGAGGTGCAGATCGCTATTTGCTTCAACCATACGATGGTGGGAAAAGAAACAATAATGGCGTGGAAGAACATTGGTATGCATACAAACCGGTGAGTTCAGAAAATCATACTGAAGTGTATTATTGTGATCGCCCACCTTATCAGAACAGCAACATGAGCTTCGATGTAAGCGTAAATGATTATAATGACTATTATTTAGTAAAGGAGCCAGATGGGACTTGGGCTAAATTTGGTGCTGGAAATACAAAAGGGGTAGAGGTACAAACTCCTGGCAATGATGGGTTGTATGAAGAATATTGGGCCCTCCCAAATAGCATTCATCATTTCTCAGGAGACTCAATTACGATTGATCGCGATTATAATTTGAACATTAGTGGGGTATCTCATAGCCGAGACCCTCGCTGGGTGGGGATTATTAGGACCGGCACTGTAGAAACGGATAAAGTGTTTGATAAGAAGGGTCAAGTGCTGAGTTCTCAAGAAATTCAATGGGGATCGCAAAATTTTCCCGTCAAAAAGAATACCGAACAAGTCAATGTTCAAGTCGATATGCCTGTCGCTGTTACGGTACCAGTGGATGCGACGAAAAAATTAACAACCTCTTTTGGTTGGAATCAAGGGAATCTCTCAGAGATAGAGCGTCCGGATGGAAGTAAAGAGCAGTTTGATTGGTACAGCAGCAATAGTGGACTGCAAAATGTGCTGGATGGATTTTTGCATAGATGCGTACATTTTTCGCGTAATGATGGATCTGGTGCAAAGGTGGAATATTTATTTACACATAATGGCTGGAACAACAGCGATGGATCTGGCCAAGGAGCTAAGGAAGGAAGCCAACAAGGAATTTTATATACGAATTTGACGAAGACGATGACTACACCATCTCCAGAAGGTGGCAATGTGACGTCTTCTACGTCAAGTCGGTATCGTTTTCAGTATCGTCAGGAACAAGTTAATATACGGAACAAACTATCTGATACGATGACGTTTGATCCTGATACGAATATTAAGAATTATAGTTCTGTGATGACGGAGCGCTTGCAGTTGCTGACGGCTTGGGAGGGGATCGAAGGAACTGGAGTGCGGACGGATTACGCTTGGAATGGTGATCAACTGCTGATGAAGTTTGTGCGGCCAGGGATTGATACCGTTTTTGCTCCAAAGTTGGAAGTGTATTCCTATGATGCGCATGGGTCTTTGGCAACGCGTCAGATCAATCCTGCAGATAAAATGGAAAAGATGGAATGGATGACGCTTGTTTCTTTGAGTGGGCTAGGAGGCTCGAAGACAATTGACACATCAATCTTTACAATAGATTCATTGTCGGCAAGAGTGTCTTCCGCAATTGGAAAACAATGGAAATCCAGATTTGACACTTTGGATCTTACAGAAATCTCTTCCTGGCATCATGAGACAGAATCTGAATTATTACGAGATACGGCCTATATGGCACCGAATCCTACTCGGGCAACAGATTCTGCGTCGTGGGTCACAGTGAATCAGGCTGCAGTTTCTTTAACGCAAAGGATCACTCAATATTCCTCCGATTCGCTGTGCGCATCCGTGTATGGAAATATAAATAAGACTTGCCAATTCAATGATACTCCCACGGTTAGGGGGATTCTTTATTCGTCGCGTCTTTTTGAGGCTGTCCCAGATCTTATGAAAAGATATGATTCACTTTACTGTGATACATTGAAGCAGATTCTTGCCGGAGCGCGAGCGCAGCTTAGTCTACTTTCTGATTCGGCTTCGACAAAATATACAGCTTGGAATGCTGAGCCGGAATCTGTCGTCGTTCATTGGACCAAGAGAAATCCGAATTTTGATCCCTATGGCCGTTACATATCGATTCCATTTGGAAAATGGGTGACGCGAAAGAATTACGGAGCCAGTTGGGATTCTACGATACATGGGTGTGGAATCATTGGTTCAAGAACTGTCTACGATTCAGCTCTTTTGCGTCCGATGCGCACCGATATCTATCAAAATGGTTGGCTTCCAGGCACGCGCATGGAATATGGGAGCGACCAATGGCCCTACGCAGCTACTGGCGTGCGAACCTACGTGGACTCGGTGGGTTCAAATCTAAGGTATCGCTACGCTTCAAGTACTTTGGATGGCTTGGGTTCGCCGATTGAAACACATGCTTGGAAAGCATTGTTCTCGGAGTCAAAGTCCGACGGGGGCCTGCCTGCCGCCTTACCTGTTGCGCCATCGGTGCCCTCGAAACCGGATTTCGTAACGACATTGGCTCGTGATTACAGGGAACGGGTAACGAAGACGGTGGATCCTCGCGGAGGTGTTTCCGAGGCTCAGTACGACTTATTGAACCGCGTGGTAAAATCGCACGTTCCCGGCGGGGCATGGAGCACGACCACCTATGCCGATGTCCAGGACGCCAACGGCATCGTGTGGACGACCAGCACTCGCGAGACGGGCGTCAAGGACATTTCGGGGGCCGATGGCCTGGGAAATTCCGTGATCTCGGGCGTAGTGTCGTCGGATGGCAAGGATTCGGTGCTGAGCCGTCAAGGCTACGGCGTGCATGGGCCGATGTGGAGCCTCGATCCCGAGGGACGAAAGGCCGTTTACTCCTATGACGCGCGCGGGCGCAGGATCTGGACCACCATTCCCAAGCCTGATGGAAGCGCCTACACTTGGCAGACCGTCTGGGATGATCTGAATCGGACCTCTACGGAGACGGATCCGCTCGGGCAGCAGACCGTAACGACCTTCGATGTCGCCGGCAACCCCATCCAGGTCGATCGGCTGGTTGCGGGAAAGACATGGAGCATCAAGAGCCATTACGACAACCTCGGAAACCTCGTATGGAGCCAAGCTCCCGGTGGGGACACAACGCACAACGACTACGACCTTGCGAATCTCCTTTCGCACACGGCCACGGCGCAGGGACTCGAGGCTTGGAATCTCTACAACTGGACCAGTGATCCCATCTGGACCGCCCGCCGTGGCAGCGGCAGCGGTCTTGATGGAGCGTCTTCCGGAGGAGATACCTCCACCATGGAGTACGATGGCCTGGGACGGCTGGTGACGGCTTCGGTGCTGAACGATGCTCGCCTGAGCCAGAGCCTGCAATACGATGGCCAGAATGGCACGTTGGATCCCGGCATGCTTCTTGGCGTGAGCCGCGGGAATGGTGCTGTGTCGAGTCTCCGCTACGATGTTCGCGGCTCGATGACCAGCCGCCAACTGGTCTCCGGTCTTCGTCAGGAATTGTCGGACAGTCTTTCTTGGAGCTACCTGGCGGACGGTCGCCCGCAATCGCAGAGCCTTCCACGCGGCGCGAAGATCGTCTACGGTTGGGACAAGCTGGACCGCATCGGCAAGGTGAGCTTCCAGGATCCCAAGGGCGGAATGCATGTGGTGCTTGATACGCTCATCTATCGCAAGGATGGGCAGCTAGATTCCCTTCACATGGGCAACGGGATCGGGGAGAGATACGCCTATGACACGGTGCGGGGCCTTCTCACGGGCGTCTCGGTCTTTGCCAAGTCCGGTCGGCAATTGATGTCTCGGACGGACAGCTTCGATGCTGCCGGTCGTCTGTACGCCCGCACGCGCGGGGATGGCCAGTATGTCTACTACGGCTACGATTCTTTGGACCGTCTATCGAGCGTCCGTTACGGCAGCGGGAACAGCAGTTCGCCGAACTACCGCTACGGCTGGAATTCGGAAGGAGCCCGTACGAGCTTCGTTCACGACTATGGCCAGAGCAGTTGGAGCCTGGGCGGCAACGGCGCAAGCAACCAGGCTCTTTCGAGTCAGGGTACACATGACGGCTACAGTGCGTGGGGTTGGGACTGGAAAGACGCGTTGTCGGTACGGCGTTGGCAGATGAGCGCCACGGACACCGGACTGCGCGAGGAACGTCGTTACGGTTGGAATCGTGCGGATGAACTGGAGCGATTCCGTCGGGTTCAGCATCTTGGTGACCGCCAAGACACGATTCTTCTGGCGCAGAGCTTTGGGGACCACGGCTTGCGTACCGGCAAGTACCGCGGGAAGGCAAACGGTTCCGATACGACCTGGTCCTTGGCCCACCGCAGCGTTTGGGACGGCAGCGATGTTCTTGCCGATAGCACGGCAGACGATAGCGGTTGGCGATACCGGATTCCCTTCGGGCTGAATGCGATTGCCGAGGCGAATCTCGATTCGAGCGGTTCCTGGGCTTTGACCTACGTCGTGAGCGACCCGGTCGGTACGCCGGAGCTGCTTTTGGATGATACCGGTTCGGTTGTGGGACGTTATGCGTATGGTCCCTTTGGCGAGCTGGAGGACTACCAGGGCAGTCGGACGGTGGATTTCCTTTACGGGGGCCGCGAGTGGGATGGCGATTTGGAAGCCGGCGTCTTCGGCTATCGCTTGTATGACCCCGAAATGGGGCAATTCTTAAGCACGGATCCGATGGACCAGTATTGGAACCCGTATAGCTATACAGGTGCATCACCGCTGGATATGGCCGATCCGTGGGGGCTGGCTGATGAGCCGCAGTACGTTGAAGGTTCGGGGGCTTCAAAGACTATCGTTGTAATGGGACATACAACTTGTTCAGATTTTTCTGGGGCAACAAATGCTTCATTTGCTGGAAATGCGGAATCTGGATATAGCATGTCAATCGCGATGTCAATGTCAAATTATTATAGTGAAATGTCGAGTCTTGCTGCTGCCAAACGCGGTAGCGAGATGGATATGATTAAAAATGGGATGCCTATTCCAAATGGGACGGATAATTCTGTATTTTTTGCGCCTGCAATAGGTGGGACCCTTAGGATGGCCTTGAATGGTGTTGGAAAAATTCTTTCCATCGCGTTAGAATCACGTAACGCCTCAGCAATTAGTGGGATTCTTTCATCTGGTTCAGGGCCTGAAGCAGGAGTGATTTCGGTAAATGCAAGATCAAAGTCCATTGCTGCACTACGTAGATATTTGCCAAAGATGGGACGGAATGAATTTGTTTATGATCCATCAACTGAAACTTTTGCTGTAGGGAGACCAAAACTTAGTTTTCCAGGTTTATCTCCTCATCAAAATTTAGCGAGAAGTATTGCGGCAGATGAGGCGCAAGTCCTTGGGGGGACATTTTCTCGAAGCGAAAGTGGAGAATTCTTAACGAATGAATTTAGTGGCCATTATGGCGCTCGTTGGACTGATGCTGCGCGGGAAAATTTCATGTCTACTATGAGTAACTACGGCCTGATGGTGAAACATACGAAGTGGTGACCGGAGTCTTTATGAATAAGATGTATGATGCGTTGACTGATTGCGTTGAGTTTAAAGGTAAACGCTATAAGCTTTTACTTTCAATCGATCAGGCGGAATTGCGATTGGTTGTTTCTGATGCTGATCTTTTGTATGCTTTGTCGGCAAACGGAAATCTGTATTCGTTTGAAGACAAAATGAAATTTGGACTGCTTGTGTCTATACTGGAAAGGGACCCTGAATCTTTTTTTGGGGATCTGCGTTCTAAATGCTTGGATAATGATATGTTTTATCGTGCACTTAATGCTGTTTGTGTTGAGAAGATTATTATTTCGGCATTGGATGCTCGTTCCTCATTTTGGGTTGAAAAATCTGAGAGATGGCTGCATTACTTGAGTCAATCTGCTTTGGATGCCGTTCGCGAAAAGTACTTATCCATGAAAACTGAAAAATGGGTTCCGATAATGTTTAGAAAGAGACTATTAAATAGTTATCCCGCTCAGCGTCCGCAGGGCAACAAAACCACTGACCAGCCCCTCTAATGCCCGCTCATAACCGTGCCAGCTCTTTAGGCGGTCACGGTTGATGGCGACATTAGGGAGTAATTGAACGTGTGCCCTGCGATTATCGCAGGTGTCCCGTCCGACGTCCGCAGGGCAACAAAACCACTGACTAGGCCCCCTGAAGGAGACTGAAGAGTGTCCAAAACCGGCGCGACAAACCGAAAATGGCACCAATTGCCGTCGTCCCGGCATGGTGTTCCCTTCGGAACGCGTCTGTTCCTGCGGACGATCGGACTGTTTCGTCGTCTCTTCCGGCTACCCGCCTCCTTTCTCGGGGACAAATCCCGACAAGACGCCGTCCCATTCTTCTACCCACCGCCACGAACGTGGGATTCCGTCGTTCAAGGGATCCTCTCCGTTCCAGGCTTCCCACGGCGTCTTCCCTGCCAAGTTCTGATGGGGCCGGACGCATTCGTACCATATGCGGAAGATTCCCAGCGCCTTTCCGATGGCCTCTCGGTCGTCGAAGACCATCTGGCGTGTGTGCCGCTTGAGGGTTCCGAAGAACCTCTCGATCCTCCCGTTCTGCCAGGGGCAGTGCTTCTCTGTCCTTTGGTGTCGGATTCCCATCCACCACAGCCCGAAGCGGAACAGCCTCGATGTGAAGATGGCTTCGTTGTCGGTTCGCAGGGCCCGCGGCTTCCCGAAATGCTCGATGGCCTCGATCAGCCATCGCAGCAGGGCGAGGGATGCCTTGGTTTCGATGGCGTGCAGTCCGACGATCCTCCTGGATCCGTGGTCGATGATTCCGAGCACGGGATGGGATTTCCTGTTGCTGTCCGGCAGCCCCGTGATGTCCATGGCCCACACGTCGTTCGGCTCGACCACGCGCGGCTTCCTCCTCTTCCATCTCCTGCGTTCGCTCTCGATCTCCCGTGCGGATTCGCGCAGCACGTCCGCGACGAAGGTCTTCCCGACGCGCATGCATCGCTTCTCGAAGATTCGGTTGAAGACCAACGCGATATGCCTGCATCCTTTTTCAGGCATGCGCGCCTTGATCCGCACGAGCTCTCGGCGTACCCACGGCGGCTTCGGCTGGAAGCGGGTGGGCTTTCCGTGCCGTCCTTCGCCGGCGCGGCGGAATCCGTGCGGGCATCCGTTTCTGCGGCGGAGCCGCCGACGCAGGAAGAGGACAGCGCCAGCGATGATGACGGAAACTGTCAAAATGGAGATCTCCGCCGCGGGAAGGTGCATGACGCCAAGGTAGGCACAGGCGCATTCGCCTTTCGGGGGGCGTTGCGGGGGTTCACCCCCGCAGAGGGGGTAGGCGTAGCCTTGGCTATGTGCCGTTTCGCTGTGGCCAAGGCGGAGCCGAGGGGGAGACTTCCCCCCTTGGATTGGTCGACGTCCGATACTTCTCAGCCGCATACGACGTTCTTGAGCTACAACCTTTTTGACAAATTGCAGTGGAAGCGGGATGCGGACGGCCGCGAGGAGTTTCACGACTACGACGGGACGGGCCGGCTGATCGCCACGCACGTGTATCCGGATCCGAGCCTCCCCAGCGGGGTGTCGCTTGCGTGGGAAAACCTTTATGACTGGAACGATTCGGCGCGTATCCTGACGGAGACGGATCCGTTGGGCACGAAGACGCTCTTTCACTGGGACGGTCTGGGGCGTGACACCCTTATCGAGCGGGATTCGGGTCGTTACGAGTCCGTGGGCAGCGGCACGGCCTCGGCGGGAGCGCATGCCAGCTCGACCTCGAGCCGCATCCAGGTGCATCAGGTGTACGACAACCTGGGGAACCTGGTCCGTTTGACGGATCCGAAGGGCTTGGTGGAGACGCGTCGTTACGATGACCGCAACCGCTTGGTCGAGACCGTCTACCCGGATGATTTGCGACATGCGGTGGGCTACGATTTGGCCAGCCGTGCTGTCGCGGACACGCAATCGAGCAGCCAGGGCCTTGTGACCAAGAAGCTCTGGTACGACGGCCTGGACCGCTTGGTGTCGGAGGACTACGGGAGCGGAGCGCGCGAGAACGCGAGCTACATCTGGGACGGCAGCGTTTCGGACAAAGGCCGTTTGAGCCAGGTCGTCCGCGGCACGGGCGTGACGGCAAGCTACGGCTACGACGCTGTGGGTCGTCGGACTTCTCGGGCGGTCACGTACCAGAACTTGAGCCTTGGCCAAGGTTGGAGCTACGACCTTGCGGGGAGCCCGGTGCAGTGGACTCTTCCCGGCGGGGCGCACGGCAGCGCGGGCTACGACGTTTTCCACCGCCTTTCGGGGAGCGCTCTCGTTCGCGGGACAGATTCCGTCAGCGTTCTCGGGAGCGTCGCATACCGTCGCAACGACCTGCTGTCGAGCTACGGCTTGGGGAAGCGCCTGTCCGTTCGCGAGGGCTACGAGTCTCAGCGTTCGGTGCTTACGGACCATCAGGTCGTCCGCCTATTGTCCCGCGGCCCCTCGGTCCAGGATACGCTGTACCGCGAGCGTCTGGGCTGGGACGGTGCCGGCAACGTGATCGGCATGCTTCGCGGGAATGGGGACAGCTTGCTTTTCGGTCTGGATCACCTTTACCAGCTACGCGAGGTAGATTACCCGGATGGGCAGCGCCTTATCACGGACTACGACGCCAACGGGAACCGCGTTCGTCACCGTCACCCGATGGGTGACAGCACGTCAGACAGCTTCGTCTATTCCGGGAACCGCGTCACGGCGGGTCAGACGGCCCGCAAGGGCGTCACGACGTACCGCCACGACATCCAGGGGAACTTGAGTGTGGAGTCGGACTATTCGACCGTCTCCGATACCGGGGACGCCAGCAAGGCGTGGCGCGTGACGGAGCGTCGCTTCAACCGCCGCAACGAGCTGGAGCGTGTGATGCTGATTCGCCGCATGGGGACGACGGACACGACGCTTTTGGGCTTCGTGTACGGTGAAGACGGCAACCGCATCGCCTCGCTTCAAGGAAGCGTGATCGGGAACGATACGACTTGGACCGCGACGCACCGTTGGGTTTACGACGGTTCCGTGATCAGTGCGGACAGCGGCGACGGTCACGGCTGGCGCTGGCACGCCTACCAGGGCCTGAGCCGCATTGCGGAAGGCGAGGACACAGGCAACCTACGCGTGCGCTACGTGGTGACGGACCATCAGGGCACGACGCAACTGCTGACGGACGACACGGGAGCGGTATTGGGTCGTTGGACGTGGGATCCTTGGGGCAACATCGAAGAAGCGTGGAGCCAGTCGAGTACGGATTTG
>Ga0302216_1000732_pt1 | contig 10752 bp, 9 predicted proteins | sample II_Fen_N3_2_FD_194575 | JGI IMG/M metagenome (GOLD analysis project Ga0302216, IMG submission 194575) | Peat permafrost microbial communities from Stordalen Mire near Abisko, Sweden - II_Fen_N3_2 | ecosystem: Environmental > Terrestrial > Soil > Wetlands > Permafrost | place: Sweden: Abisko...
AACATCTTTCAATGCTTTTCCCATCCCGGGAATCATTGCTGCCAAATCTTTGATATTACCCATCTTCTTTATTTGCTGAATTTGAGAAATAAAGTCGTTAAAATCAAACTGATTCTTGGCAATACGTTTCTGAAGTCTGCGGGCATCCTCTTCATCATACTGTTCCTGAGCGCGTTCCACCAACGAAACAATATCACCCATTCCCAAAATACGATCGGCCATACGTTCCGGATAAAATACATCCAACGCATCCATCTTCTCACCTGTACCAACAAACTTTATCGGCTTATTTACTACCGAACGGATAGAAAGAGCTGCACCACCCCGGGTATCTCCATCGAGCTTAGTCAGAATTACACCATCAAAGTCTAATCTGTCGTTGAATTCTTTGGCAGTATTCACAGCATCCTGACCAGTCATTGAGTCAACCACAAAAAGAATTTCCTGTGGATTAATAGCCTTTTTGATGGCTGCAATTTCGTTCATCATCGCCTCATCCACCGCTAAACGACCAGCAGTATCGACAATGACTACATCATTTCCATGCAATTTTGCATGTTTGATGGCTGCTTCAGCTATCGAAACCGGATTTTTACTTTCTAAATCGCTATAAACAGGAACTCCAAGCTGCTCACCAAGTACTTTCAACTGCTCAATTGCAGCAGGACGATACACATCACAAGCCACTAAAAGCGGATTTTTGCTTCGTTTGGTTTTTAATAAGTTTGCAAGTTTACCGGAGAAAGTTGTTTTACCGGAACCTTGTAATCCGGACATTAAAATAACGGTTGGCGATCCTTTGAGATTAATATCCACACTTGCTCCACCCATCAACTGAGCCAATTCGTCGTGAACAATTTTCACCATCAACTGATTTGGTTTCAGTGACGTAAGTACATTTTGACCAATGGCTTTTTCTTTAACAGTATCTGTAAAGGTTTTAGCTATTTTGAAGTTAACATCGGCATCCAAAAGAGCTTTACGCACATCTTTCAGCGTTTCGGCCACGTTGATTTCGGAGATTTTACCTTCTCCTTTCAGGATCTTGAACGACCTTTCAAGTCTTTCACTAAGAGATTCAAACATAAATTTACTTGTATTTAAAATACCCCTGACCGCAAAAAGGTATTAATTAATGAGTTATATTTCCATAATTTGAGAGCACAAAGGTACAAAAATTAGCCTTATTACCAAACCCGGCAGAACAGCAATTATTTGTAATCAGCTAAATAAATTCTGACTTCACAAACTGAATTAAATCAGGGAAAAATTGATGAAATTTCTCATCAAGTTCATCGTGATTTTGAATCAAGAAATCAATTGTTTTATCCGGTTCAATAGCAGGAATCTTATGATTTGACATGATTTGAAGTGAAGACTTTAGCCCTTCAAGCTTTGAATACCGCTTAAGTCTGTTAGTAGTAATGAAATGAAAAACAAATCGTTTGACTCTGATCGGCAAGTATTTGTAATAAAGCAATAGATCTACATAAAATCTAAAAGCAAATGTATTCAACCTGACTCCGGCATAATCGGAGAAACTGACAGCCAGAAAATAATCGAAATACATATCGACTATAATGCCTGAATAACGACCAAAAACAGGACGTAACATTCCAATTGTTTCAATAACAACAGGATGAGAATCTGTAAATGAATCAATTTTCCGGTGTAAGACAATCCCACTTCTAATGCGTAAAGGCTGTGAATTCAACTGATTCCCTTTTACAAAATCGCCTATAAAATTTCCAATTTTTACCTGTGAGTCAGTCCCTGACAGAAAAATATGCGCTAAATAATTCAAAACGAAAAAGTATTTACATAAAACGACAAATCAGACTCATATGTTTTGTCTTTATTATTTTAAAACGATATGCTTTCTGAAATCAATCATTCCTTTAAAACTACGGTCGAAGTTAGATATTGGAGTAGTATTAATTGCTTTAACTTTGGACGACGAAGATACTTTAAAAGCTCCCGATGAAATATGATTTAAAGCCTGAGCTAAACTTGCATCGTTCACATCACCCCATGATCTGTTGTAAGAATCGTAAGCTTTTACTCCAGGATACTTAACTGTTCCGGGAGTCATACCGGCATAATAACCACCCTCTTTGTTAGCATTTACGGTTTCAAATGAAACGGCGTAAAGGTCGTATCCTTCTTTAGGCGTTGTTTGTGTCTCTGAATAACCGATAGGCGTAGCCCAAAAACCGCAGGGTTTCCCATAGGTTGTCTGACCAATCAAAAACAAATTCCCGCTATAGTAAGGACGCAGATTATTAATAAGCAATTCCGCTGCAGAAGCAGTACTTCCACTTACAATAAAGTAAATTTCAGTAGGCTGGAAAGAGTTTGTTTTAGCGAAATTGGTTGTAAGACTGGATCTTTGTGAGGTATAGTATTGTGTCAATCCCGAATTCAATTTATACGAGTACATTAGTTTTCCATTTGCTGAAGCCGGAGCTAATAAGCTGCAAAATTTCTCGCAAGTCTCAACTGAACCACCTCCATTATAGCGTAAATCTACAATAAGATATTGCACTCCATTGGTTTCGAATTTAGCGATAGTATTACTAAGCTCAGTCTGCGAACTCGCTCCCAAAAACTGATTGAAAACCATGTATCCAAGTTTTTTAGCCCCAACACTCATCACTGCATCGTACAACACACTGTTGATAGCATACGATCCGACAGCCAGAGATGCGTCTAACGTTGTTCCATCCGGCTTTTTAAATGTAAACGATGCTGTATTTGAATAAAATAACGCATTCACCAGATTAGTGTAACCCGCTGAAGTTGGCACCAGATAGCCTTGTGAATCGGCTTCAGGATGAACGGCATCACTTCCATTTATTTTTATAATTTCGTAAGACCTGGCTACTCCCGCCAATCCAGCCGGAGAATCTTTGTAAACATAAGTAACAAAAAATGAAACCTGATTGGATGAGTTATAACCGGCGGTTACCATAAAACCATAATCGCCACTAGCAGTTCCTTGACCTATTTCGCCGCTTAGATTACCTATTTTATCCAAAAAGCTATAATGGTCGATAGCAGTCCCAGTTTCTGAATTTATTTTTAAACCAGTCAGATAGGTCAAAGCATCATCGGGGGTATTGTATTTTCGTGGGTCAAAAGCCGATGGTAACGCGTCAGTCCACAAATAAATATCCTTCATGTTCGAAAATACATCATAAGACCAATGCTGTTCTTTTGTCAGACTGGTTAGGCTGACAGCTATCGAAACTTTCGATGTATCGTTGACAGCATTTTTATCCGTAACCTTACCACTAATTATCACTTTGTTATCGATTGTTCCAAACGCTCCTACCTTCGCATTTATAGTTAATACAGCTGTAGCATTCTTAGCCAGATCACCGATCAGCCATTTACCCGATTGCGAGTCATAACTTCCTTTATCCGGAGTAGAACTTACCAATGTCAATCCTGAAGATAAAGTATCAGCAACGACTACAGCTTGTGCATCTCGCGACCCCAAATTCTGCGCTGTAATGGTATATATCACAGACCCATCAATGGCAGGAGACGAATTATCCACAACACACGAAACCTTGAGATCTGTCTCCGGACCGGTTGGTGGAGTCACTTCATCTTTTTTGCAAGAAAACAATAAAAGGAGAATCAGAAACGGCAATAGCAAATCAAACCTGAATTTAAACGAATTTCTTTTCATAACTCATTAATTTATTAAACACAAACACAAAAATAAACATCTCTTAGTCAGCCACATAAAACGTTTATTTGCTTTCAACAATAAACATCTGGCCAGACACATATTAATTAGCTTAGGCACAAAACAACAATTAGCTCTCAAATTAGTTTGCACAAAAAACAATTATACATTTAACATGTCAAAGATACTAAATTTCTAATATAAAATGAACAGCAAGAACAATTTAAAAAGGAACTATCAAACATATGGTATATTTTATATCTGGGAAGTAAAACAAATAAAACATATGAGTCGGAATTGAGTTCAGCTTTTTCATCTAAATTTCATATATTTGTAGTGACTAAACTTCAATCATCAAAATTACAGTACATCAATTTTTGTATGCGTAGTTAATGCCCATAAGAATCTTTCGATGAAAAAGAAATATATAATAATACTGGTGCTTTTGCTTGGTTTAGTAATCCTGGCCTTCATTGAATACCGAATGTACATTTCGCCTAAAGGCATTAAAATTGATAAAACTAAATACCCAATCACCGGAATAGATATTTCAAAACATACAGGCATAATCAACTGGGAACTTATAAAAAAGCAGAATATCAGCTTTGTCTATATAAAAGCCACTGAAGGGCAAGACTACATCGATCCGAACTACTACATAAACTTAGCCAGAGCCCGAAAAGCAAACATAAAAGTGGGGGAATATCACTTCTTTCGTTTTAATAAGTCGGGAAAAGTTCAAGCCCAAAACTTTCTATCACATGCGCTGCACGACCCCGAAGAACTAACCCCTGTGGTGGATATTGAAGAATGGGGAAATCTGCCCATTTACAAAAGCGATGCAGAAATAAAAAAACAAATCCGTTTATTTTTAATTGAGGTTCAATCAGTAATTCATCGTAAAATGATTATTTACACCAACATGGATTCCTATAACCGTTATATAAAAGGCAGTTTTACCCAACATCCAATATGGATTTGCTCGTTTAGCAAGTCCCCTAAATTACCCGATAACAGAAACTGGCTATTTTGGCAACACGCACACAACGGAAAACTGGAGGGAATAAAAGGCGATGTTGACATGAATACCTTTAATGGCTCCGAACTTGAATGGAAAGCCTATCTGGAAACCCTTAAGTAGCCAATCCCAACCTTTAAAGAACAAATATTTGAAAAGAAAGAATGCCTTTTTCTACTTTCAGATTCTATAAATCAATGTTCATATAGTTATGATATCAAGAATTATTCTGAAATCGCTCAACATAATGTGCGATTATATTGTTTATAATTTATAATCATGCTATAAATGAATAAACATTCAGTTATAACTCTACTATGCGAATAAAAGACGAAGATAAAATAAGCAGAATATATCGTGCAGCCATACAGGTAATCAACAAAGATGGATTCCAAGGCAGTTCTATGTCTAAAATAGCCACTGAGGCAGATGTTTCGGCAGCAACAATTTACCTTTATTTCGAAAACAAGGACGATATGCTGAAAAAACTCTTCATAGAATTAAAAGTCAATATGGGGAAATCATATTTTCACGAAGGAATGAGCCTCACACCCTCCAAAGGGACTTTCAGGACCATATGGCTTAATCATTATCAATATATTAAAGAAAATATGGACGAATATGTATTTCTTGAAAATTTTTCAAACTGTCCGCTTATCAATCGAATAGAAAAAGAAAACAGACTGGACTACTGCCCAGTATTTGAAACGCTATTTGAACAATCTAAAAAAATACAATTACTCCAGCCGCTACATAATGATATCATTTACAGTCTGCTCTTTGCCCCGATAAGCTACATGGTAAAAAAATCGAAATTTCAAGAAAAAGAATTATCGACGAACGATTTGATCCAAATTTTTGAAGCCTCATGGAGAGCAATAAGTATTTAACATGTGAGTTTCATTCTTAATTGAACAATCATTCATTTATAGCTGTTATAAATACAAAACCAACTCAAAACATAAAATTATGAGCTTAAAAGACACACTCAACTGGCGTTATGCCACCAAAAGAATGAACGGAAACAAAGTTCCTCAGGAAAAAATCGACAACATTCTGGAAGCTATCAGACTGGCACCTACATCATTTGGGCTGCAACCCTTCAAAGTTATTGTAATTGAAAACCCTGAACTACGTGAGAAAATTTTTAATGAAGCATGCCAGCAACCTCAGGTAAAAGAAGGTTCTCATATACTTGTTTTTGCCGCTAACAAAAAAGTAAGCGCCGAACAGGTTGACGAATACATGCAACTGATTGCTGAAACGAGATCTATTCCGGTTGAAAGCTTAAACGATTTTAAAGCAATGTTTGGTGGAGTAGTTGCAGGAACCGCTGAGCAAAACTTTGTTTGGACTGCGCGCCAGGCCTATTTAGCATTTGGAGTTGGTATTGTAGCTGCTGCCAACGAAAAAGTAGATGCGACACCTATGGAAGGATTTAATCCTGCTGCACTTGATGCAATTCTTGGTTTGTCAGAACAAAATCTGAGCTCAACTACCATTTTGGCGCTGGGCTATCGCGATGAAGCCAATGATTATCTGGCCACGGCTGCTAAAGTAAGAAAGAGCAATAATTCATTATTTGACTTCAAATAAGCAACAATATTTCAACATCTGTTTTGCCATTGCTTCAAAATCAGAATCAAACGGTAGAGTTTCACATTAGAAATTCTACCGTTTAAATTTAAACTCCAAAATACAAACACAAACGAATCATCACAAATCAAAAACGCATTTTAAAAATGGAATTATTAGACGCATTTAAGTGGCGCTATGCCACTAAAAAATTCGATCCAACGAAAAAAGTTGATCAATCATTGGTAGATAAAATTATAGAAGCTGCCAGAATTGCACCAACATCATCAGGATTGCAACCTTTCGAGGTCTTTGTTATCACCAATCAGGAATTGAAAAACAAAATTGTTCCTTTTGCACATGACCAACAAATAGTGGCCGACTGTTCGCATCTACTGGTTTTCGCCGCCTGGGATAATTACACCGAAGAACGGATTGACCACATATACAGCCTGACAACAAGCGAAAGAGAACAACCCGAGGACAGATACAAAGCCTATACCGACAGATTAAAAGCTCTTTACCTGAACAGGCCAGCTAATGAAAATTTCATTCATACAGCCCGACAGGCATATATCTCATTCGCGTTTGCCATTGCTGAAGCTGCATCACTAAAAGTAGACGCAACACCCGTGGAAGGATTTATAAACGATGAAGTTGACAAGCTGCTCAACTTAAAAGAAAAAGGATTGAAAAGCGTCACTCTGCTCCCTATTGGCTACAGAGACGAAGCAAATGACTGGCTGTTGAACCTAAAGAAAGTTCGCCATCCGAAAGAAGAATTTATCACAGAAATTGCTTAAAGACAGTATCGACAATAAAGCCTCATAACAGAAACGTTTTGAGGCTTTATTACTATTAGTGACTCATCAAAGCAGTAAAAAACCGGATTATATATACCTTTCTAAACATTTAGCCTTCAACCTTGTTAGGATAGTGTTTTTATGATTGTCTCCGACAAACCAGACAAACATAAATATCACAGCTTACGGTTCAATTTATATTTTCAATATTTTGTCATTCAAATTTGTTTCCGTACTTTTGCAGCGTAAAAATGTGGAGAGATTTGGACTGCTTGCAACCACAGAAAAAAATGCTAAATCGCAACCTCTTTTCTGCCCTATCAAAGTCCTCCAACTTCCCTACCGCGTATTTTACATTCAACCAGAATAGTAAATTATAAATCATTAATTAATAGATTATGGGATATTTATTTTCATCCGAATCGGTTTCAGAAGGTCATCCAGACAAAGTAGCCGATCAAATTTCAGATGCTGTCCTCGATAATTTTTTAGCTCAGGACAAAAATTCAAAAGTAGCATGCGAAACACTGGTTACAACCGGTCAGGTGGTACTGGCAGGCGAAGTGAAATCAACCGCATACGTGAACGTTCAGGAAGTAGCACGCAAAGTGATTAACCGCATAGGTTACACCAAAAGCGAGTACAAATTCGATGGTGACTCATGTGGTATTTTTTCGGCGCTACACGAACAATCAAGCGACATTAACCAAGGTGTAGAACGTGCCAATCCAATGGATCAGGGTGCCGGCGACCAGGGAATGATGTTTGGTTATGCAAGTAAGGAAACTAAAAACCTTATGCCGATAGCGCTGGACTTATCGCACGCTTTGGTAGAAGAACTAGCCGCTATACGCCGCGAAGGAAAAGATATGACTTACCTCCGCCCCGATTCAAAATCGCAGGTAACTATAGAATACGACGACAACAATCAACCGGTGAAAGTTCACACGGTAGTTGTTTCTACTCAGCACGATGACTTTGTACAACCAACAGCAACTAAAACTCAGGAGCAAGCCGACGATGAAATGTTGAAAACCATTCGTGAGGATGTAAAAAATATTTTGATTCCGCGCGTAAAAGCATTGGATTCTCAGTTTGCTCAATTGTTTAAAGATGACATCGTATTGCACGTGAACCCAACCGGAAAATTCGTAATTGGCGGACCACATGGCGACACCGGCTTAACCGGACGTAAAATTATTGTAGATACTTACGGTGGAAAAGGTGCTCACGGTGGTGGTGCTTTCTCGGGTAAGGATCCTTCCAAGGTTGACCGCTCGGCTGCATACGCAGCGCGCCACATTGCCAAGAATATTGTTGCTGCCGGATTGGCTAACGAAGTATTGGTGCAGGTGGCTTATGCTATCGGGGTAGCAAAACCGATGAATCTTTACATCAGCACCTACGGCACAGCTCAGGTAAAACTTACCGATGGTGAAATAGCTACCAAAATAGAGAAACTGTTCGATATGCGACCAAAAGCCATCGAAGAACGATTGAAGTTGCGTTTCCCTATTTACGAAGAAACCGCATCGTACGGTCACGTAGGACGCACTCCGGTAACCGTTACCAAAAATTTCAAAGACGGTAATGGAAAAGATTTTTCTCAAACAGTAGAATTATTTACCTGGGAGAAAACAGACAAAGTAGCCGATATAAAAGCTGAATTCGGGCTGTAAACTACAAGAACAACAGACCAAAAAAAAACATATATACAAATACATAGAAATACCCGATTTACGTTGTAAGTCGGGTATTTTTATGTCCGCACAACATTATAGCTAACTAAGTCGTTTTAGGAAATAAAGAAACTACCATGAGCCAATCGTCGGTTATTCTGTTTGATGGTGTATGCAATCTTTGTTGTGGTTGGATTCGGTTTTTGATCCGGAGAGATAAAAAGGCTGCTTTTACGTTTGTGCCCCTACAATCGGACGTGGGGAAGACATTATTAGAAACAACCAGCATAAAGGCTGGCAGCATAACGACTTCCGGGCTGGATACCATTGTATATATAAAAAACAATCAGGCATTGATTGAATCGGAAGCCGTATTGGAAATACTGACCGACCTAAGTGGAATATGGAGGATATTCGGGGTGTTGAGGTTGATACCGCTCAGCCTGCGGGATAAGATATACAGATTTATTGCCGCAAAACGTTACCAATTATTCGGCAAACGCACATCCTGTTTTTTGCCGACTCCCGGAAATGAAAAAAGATTCTCATTGTAATGCTACAAAATTGATACAATATTACATCTTTTACTGTAACTTTGCGCCGAAATTTAAATTATCGACTGTAGATAAAAATAATAAGCCGTCATAAAAATGATTACTGAATTTATTAAAAAGTGGTGGAGTAAGTTTCTTACTTACTTTCCTATAATCCTTGAGTTTATTAAAGTCTGGTGGGGCAAATTTATAGCATGGCGCAAAATCCGCCTTACACGCTATCGCGGATTGGTCTGGTACCGTAAAATTGTCAATATCTTTCTTACTTCTATCGTATTATTCCTACTCTACCTCTTCATTGTTGATATCAATTTCTTATGGCTGTTTGGTAAATCGCCCAGTCTGAGAAGCATTAACGACCCTAACCAAAGTGTAGCTTCGGTCATTTATACATCGGATGGCAAAGTGCTGGGTAAGTATTTCCGTGAAAACAGAACACCTGTGACTTACGAAGAAATTTCGCCTAAACTTATCAGAACATTAATTTCTACAGAGGACGAACGTTTTTATAAACATTTCGGCATTGATTTCGAAGGTGTTTTTGCAGCCATAAAAGACATGACCAAAGGTCGCAGTCGTGGTGCCAGCACCATCACTCAGCAGTTGGTAAAGAATATGTATAAAACCCGAAACCAGTATTCAAAAGGCTTGTTCGGATACCTGCCCGGTGTAAAACTCATTATAAGCAAAACCAAAGAATGGACTACGGCAGTAAAAATTGAAATGTTTTACAGCAAAAAAGACATTCTTACCATGTACCTGAATACGGTGGATTTCGGTAGCAACTCGTTCGGGATACACACGGCGGCCAAAACATTCTTCAACACCACGCCCGCCAAGCTCAACTACGAGCAGTCGGCTACGCTGGTGGGTTTGCTCAAGGCCACAACTTCGTACAGCCCCATTGCACACCCCAAAAGATCGACGCTGCGCCGCAACGTGGTGCTGGACAATCTGGCAAGGCTAAAAGTAATAAACAAACGTGAGTGCGACTCGCTAAAACAAATTCCGATACGACTGAACTACAGCGTAGAGCAATCGTACGACGGCGAGGCACTTCACTTCAGAGCTTATCTGGAAAAATACCTGCAGAAATGGGAAGAAGAAAACGGGTTCGACATCTATTCCGATGGATTGAAAATCTATGTGACCATCGACTCGCGCATGCAGAAATACGCCGAAGAAGCGCTGAACAAACAAATGCGCAGCATACAGCGGAAATTTGACGACCACTGGCGCGGTCAGAATCCGTGGCAGGACGAAAATCACAAAGACATTGTGAACTTTGTGGAAGATATTGCCCGCAAGACCAAAGCGTATGCTTCGCTCTCTGGCCGATACAAAAATCACCCCGACTCCATTACCTATTTTCTGAACAAACCGCACCGCACCAAAGTATTCGATTACGAAACCGGCGAAAAGGAGA
>Ga0302216_1000738_pt1 | contig 10715 bp, 9 predicted proteins | sample II_Fen_N3_2_FD_194575 | JGI IMG/M metagenome (GOLD analysis project Ga0302216, IMG submission 194575) | Peat permafrost microbial communities from Stordalen Mire near Abisko, Sweden - II_Fen_N3_2 | ecosystem: Environmental > Terrestrial > Soil > Wetlands > Permafrost | place: Sweden: Abisko...
CATCTAGAGGCTTGGCGATGGGTTCAACGATGACATTCATTCCGCTTACGAGATAAGCGTTAATGAATTCTGTTTGTTTTTCAAGCGTGCTTCCATCATCGCTTACGGAAAATAATCTGTGAGTTTTCTCTGTTCCATTAGTGATTCCAACAATAACAACAGTAACACCAGCGTTATGGCTGGCAAGATTAGCCCACTTGAAAGACGTGTGCGCAAATGTGATTGATTGGCCACTTGCAAAAATTAATGGCCAAAGAATTGGCACTTGAGAACCCTGGCATATGGAATTTGTCGCCACAAAAGCGGCAGAGACCAATATTTCATTGCCATAATCAGCGGCCTTCATAAACCAACCAGCTACATAATCTAATGATTTCCAGTTTTTGGCACGATTCGCAAAAACGGCTTCCAAGTCAGCTTTCTGCTCACCTGTTTGCCAAGTCGAACCAAGATACGGCGGATTCCCGCAGATGTAGGTTTCGCCCCCCTCGTTCTCGAATTCTGGCAACTCCTCTCGCACCGAAAAGAGGTCATCTCCTGTGACCACCGCTTCCGTGCCCGTGGGTGGGCAGATGGAGAGCCAATCAATACGTAAGGCATTGTCGCAGGTGATCCAATTCTGCGATTCCAGCGGCAGGAATTCGGCCAAGGCCTCCTGCTGGCCGCGGTAGACCAAATCGCACTGGTATTCGGCAATGATCAAGGCCAGCCGGGCGATCTCAGCAGGGAAGTCGCGAAGCTCGATACCACGGAAGTTGGTCAGCGGAATCTCGCTCTTGCGCCCCTTCTTTCCACGCCGCTCGTTGAGGTCGTTCTCGATCTTTCGCAGCTCCTTGTAGGCAATCACCAGGAAGTTCCCCGAGCCGCAGGCCGGATCGAAGACGCGGATCTTGGCAAGGCGCCGACGCAACTTCAACAATTGACGGGAATTGTCACCAGCCGCCTCAAGCTGGCTGCGCAGCTCGTCCAGGAAGAGCGGGTTGAGGACCTTCAGGATGTTGGGGACGCTGGTGTAGTGCATCCCCAAGGCGCCGCGCTCCTCGTCGTCGGCTACCGCCTGGATCATCGAACCGAAGATGTCTGGATTGATCTTGGTCCAGTCCAGATTGCCGATGTGCAGCAGGTAGGTGCGGGCGATCTTGGAGAAATGCGGCACCTCGGTGCTTCCCGAAAAGAGACCACCGTTGACGTAAGGAAAATCGGCAGTCCAACGAGGCAACGCCTGGGAAACGCGATCTTCCAGCTTGACGTTCATGGCTCGGAAGACTTCGGAGATCACCTCGTGGGTGTTCGAGGCGTCACGCTGGCTCATCCTCTCGACGGTGCCAGTAAACAAGGCCTCCCCGTGAAAGATGCTGGTGTCTTCGGCGAAGAAGCAGAAAATTAGCCGCGCCATGAAGTGGTTCATCTCGTGGCGGCGTTCAGCGCTTCCCCAGTCGGGATTGTCTTTCAGAAGCTCCAGATAGAGCCGGTTCAGGCGGCTTGTCGCCCGGATGTCGAAGGCGCTCTCGCGGATCTGCTTGACGGTGGTGATGCCGGCAAGTTGCAGGAAGAAGCCGAAGTGGTCGGGGAAGTCCAAGTAGGCGCAAGCGACGGTGTCGCCGCTGTCCAGGTCTTCAGCCTCGAAGTCCACGCCGTCGGTCGCCAAGATAAACTGGGCCTTGTGGCGAATCGTAGCCGAGCTCTCGCGGAGTCGGGCCAGGGCCGCGGTCGTCTCGCCTTCTGGTGCTACCAGGATGTGGACGTGCTTCTGTTGGAGCAAGCCACCGACATCGGACCTGTTGGTCTCTCCGGAGCGCAACCGCTTGATGGTCGTCTCCTTGTTCCCGAAGGCCTCCAGGAAGGCGAAGGGGAACTCTTCCCGGTCGAAGGGCTGGGCTGCCAGATCCGATACGGCGGCTTCGATCTCGACTGCATTCATGGGGCTACAAGCCTTGCTGGAAACGACGTGTCAAGGACTGGTCAGGACGCTGGCAAGCATGGCCGTGACGCATGGGAAGTTTAGGAATCGCCCGGGGTCTTGGCACCCAAGCCAGGAGGACTTGGTACAATGTATCTGGCCAGATCTTATCGGTCGTCTCCGGTCGCAAACTCTTATCTTGGGCGCTCCTCTTCCCGCCTTGCGGGACATGATGCCCTGGAGATCCAACATGCACCGGCTATTGCTTTTTTCCTTGCTTGGAATCTTTTGCGTGTCCGCAAAAGCCGTGAATGCGAACAAAGGCGAAATCCCCATGATCGCCGTAATGCCCTTGTCTGGGGTTGGAGTTGACGCCATATCCTCCCTCGTGGCAACCGATGCACTTTCGGACGAACTCCTCAAGACCGGAAGCGTACGCGTCATGGAGCGCTCGCAGATGGAAAACATTCTAAAAGAACAAGGCTTCCAGCAATCCGGCGCTTGCGACGGATCGGAATGCGCCGTCCAGGTCGGAAAGCTCCTTTCCGTCGAGAAGATCGTAGTTGGAACGTTCGGAAAGATTGGTAATTCCTACTCGCTTTCCTTCCGGCTTGTAGATGTGCAAACCGGCGAGATTCTACGAAGCGTGCACCGAATGCAGCATGGAGCCATCGACCAAGTTGTCGTGGATGTCTTTCCAGCAATGGCCGCAGAACTTGCTGCTCGATCTTCTGACACACACGAGGCCGTCGTGAAACACGAGCCACGTTCGGCGCCGCCGGAACCGAACGCAAAAATGACCAGCACTCAGTGGAATGCGGGCACCCTGATAGATCCGAGGGATCATCGAGAATATCGTTGGGTGAAGATTGGTTCTCAGACGTGGATGGCGCAAAACTTGAATTACGATGCTCCGAACTCTTGGTGCTACGATGATTCTGCGTCGAATTGCGCACGCTACGGAAGACTTTATTCGTGGGGCGACATGGAGTCTGAAAATTCAGGAAAGGGGCTTCGCGAAGTCTGCCCTGGAGGATGGCACGTCCCGAGCGACAGCGAGTGGGACATGCTTATAGTGACTGTAGGCGGTAGCGCAACAGCCGGTATCAATCTGAAAGCAAAAAGCGGATCAGACCTCTACGATTTCAGCGTCCTGCCAGCAGGCATACGCAGCAGTCATGGAAAGTATGCAAGACTTGGGAACAGTTCTGTCTTCTGGTCCTCCTCTGAAGAAGGGGCTTCGACAGCAGGAACCCGTTTTTTTGATAGTGACTCTCGCCTTTTTAGGAACAATGACAAGAAGACATTCGGATTTTCTGTGCGTTGTGTGATGAATAAGGAATAGATCCGAAGAGGTACGCAAAATGTACGTACCGCAAAACGGTGCTTCACCACCACCAAGAAGCCACGCGCATCGTTCAGGCGTGAGCGGCTTCCAGGAATTTTTCCGTGGCCCACTGATTGAGGCTCTTGCCTTCGGCGGCGGCGGCATGGGCGGCCACCGAATGGACCTCGGGAGGTACGCGCAGCATCATGCGGCCGGAGTAGTGCCGCTCCGGCTCAATCCCCTTTTCGGCGCACATCTCTAAGAAGACCTTGAGAGAGGCGGCGCCCTCCTTTTCCAGTTCGGCCGGGCTGTTTCCGTAGAAGTCCGCCCCGCCGTTGAGTCCCTGGAATTCGCCGCGGAAGGTGCCGATCTCGGGATCGTAGCTGATGGTCGCCTTGTACTTGCCAAAATTCATCGTGTTCTTCATGGCTTCACCCCGTTTTCATCCAACCATTTTTGGACGCTCACCACCAACGTCTTGTAGTGTGCCGGCTTCATGGATGCATGATAGCACTTTCTGCAATCACTTGCCGCTGTTTTCTTGCTTGCGAGGGAGAGCATCCGTGCTTCCCGGGCGTCCCTCTTCCACCACTACCCACAGCAGACCGAGCCGCAAAGCGCTTTCGTCGAGATCACAGAGGGCGGCACCGTTTCGGCAGACTGGAATAGCGAGATCGGCAACGAAATTCCCTGCATGGTCTACCACAAGCGCACCTTGCGGGTAGCGGTGTCTCCTCGGGAGTCAAAGCGAGAAGATGGCTTGACTTGCAGTCAATTGGGTTAGAAGCTAACATTGTCGGGCACCCCCGGAGGACATATGGACACATTCATAGAATTCATCGTCTTGATTTCTTTTGCAATTGCTTTCGCTATTGTTGGAAATGCACTTCTTAAAAAGCAAGGAGAAGGCGTTCGAGGTGGGTTCCTAGGCTTTCTCCTTGGGCCAATCGGCGTAGCGATAGCGTACTCTGACAAGGAGTCATACGAAAAGGAACAGCTGTCAAGCTATAACGCCAAACGTAGGGAATGCCATGTTTGTGGTGGAATGACTCTAAAAAGGACTTCCGTATGTTCAAATTGCGGGAGAGAAATCGGCACATATGGCCACGCAGAACCATTAACAAATGATGAAGTGCTGCACGATTTTTCGAAACCGTAATTGCGGATTCACGCTCTTCGTTCATTCTGTTCATGGATTTGATAAACCACTCCTCGGACGCCATGCGGCGTGGGTGGCAGCGAACCCGGCGCAAGGGTTCTAAGTCCGGGGGGGAAAAATCGATCTTCCGTCCCCAGGCATCCGGCAGGGTTGGTATCCGTTACCCACCCTCTTGGGGGGGGAATCCGTTCAACCCCTCGCGCGCGTAAGAGCGTCAGAGAACTCCCAAGAGGTCAGATCCAGCCCGCAAAGCTCGCTCGACAGGCGGGGCGGGCTTGGGCCGCACTGCGGAGGGTCAGTCCTTCTTTGGAGTCCGAAGAAAGCCGTTGACCACCACGCCAATGGTGGTCACGACGAGGGCAAGCCCAATAGCTTGTTGGCCGTGGAAAGCACACGCAATCCCAGCACCTCCAAAAGTAACCGCCAAACCAGCGGCAACCCACATTCCCGTTTGCCGATCCCGGTGACCGTTGTCGATCGCCAGCTTTTGGAGATCTAAGTCTCTTTGCTCCAAGGCGTTTCGGTTGACCTGTTCCTTCTCTACGAAGTTGAGGAAGCGTTCCGTCGCCCCGGGCAAAAGTTCTTCGTACTGGCGAAGCATTTCCGGATGTGGAAGGAGGCCCGAAAAGGCCTCCACTTGGACAGCTTGCTCACCGGAAACCGCTTGGGCTCGGACTTGCTGGCTACCTGTTGGCGAGTGCTTGGCCGTCATTCAATATCTTCCAGGCCCGCGCAGCGTCCCGCTTAAGGTTCGCTTGATCGCGTCGAAGCCCGTCGAGAAATGGCGCACGCCGATCCCGAGGGTGCAGCATTGCCGAATAATCCACAGCCGAAGGGAAGGCAGAAAATGCGGAATCGAAACCCTCCCAGAAAGACGAGGACTTAGTCCGCTTCCGTAACGACTCAGTCTGTGCCGCCATGCATCGCCTCCTTTCGTGTGCTTTTCATAGTCTATAAATTCCTCTTCGGATTTGACAAGCACTCCTCGGGCTTCTCCGCACAAGATGATGCTTTTGAGGGTGGAAGTGAACCAGGCGTAAGTGCAGGACCAGGGAAATCGGTCTTCCGTCCCCATGCATCCGGCGGGGGCAGTATCCGTTACCCACCCTCGCGCGCGCGTATCTGGCGCAAAGTCAACGAGGGCCACAACGGATGTACCCCTTCTTCAAGCTAAACTTTCTTTGATTTTTTAGCGCAGCCAAAAGATGCCTTTGCAACTTGGCCCATCCAGCGCGCCGAGCGGCTTCCAGGAATTTTTCCGTGGCCCACTGATTGAGGCTCTTGCCTTCAGCGGCGGCGGCATGGGCGGCCACCGAATGGACCTCGGGAGGTACGCGCAGCATCATGCGGCCGGGAGTAGTGCCGCTCCGGCTCGCCCCCCTTTACACGAAGCGGCAGCACTTGCGCCAGGGACGGTTCGGCATGGCTCACCGTAAATGCCGGCCTTTGGCCCGGGACACCCGCCCATTCACCAACGTAGGGCGGGGGCCCGGCAGGCAGCCCGGTGCCACGGTAGAGCTGGGCTAGAAGCCCGGGTCTACCCGGGGCAGGCGCCCAAATGACACAAAAAAAACCGAAATCGTGTGATTTCGGCTTTTCTTGGATCCTTGCGGACCCTCTCTTTATATCCCCATGGGGATTCGAACCCCAGTTAGCGGACTGAAAATCCGCTGTCCTAGGCCTCTGGACGATGGGGACCTAGTGGACGGGCAAAGATAAAGAAAACCATCGTCAAAAACAAGCCCGCAATTGATCTAGCGGCAATTTTCCTGCTGTAAGGCGGCTTCCACCTGCGCCACGTGCTCCGGACGATCCACCGCTACCCGCGGCAGATCGCGCACCAGCGCCCGCACCGCCATGCCGGCCTCCAAGGCGCGCAGCGGCTCGATGCGGCGTTCCAGCTCAACTGGAGGCTGCGGAAGGGCTCCAAAGCGGGCCAAGGCTTGCGCAGAACCCGCATAGAGGCCCACATGAACGCGAGCGCAGGACTCCAACCCTTGGGGCAAGGTGCGATGAAAATCTGTGGCTAGGCTCACCGGCGCCTCGGGATGCTCTAGGCAAATCTTGACGATATCGGGATCAGCTAGCTCTGCCGCAGTCAAGGGAGCCGCCTGGGCGCAGGTCCAGAGCACTTCGGGATCTTCAGGCAAGCAAGCCGCGACATCGCGCAAGGCCTGCGGAGGAAAGATCGGCTCATCCCCCTGCAGATTCACCACCCACTCCGAACCCAAGGCCTGGGCCGCCCAGGCGACGCGATCGGTGCCGGTGGGAAATGGCGGAGTCTTCAAAGCCTCAACCGTCCAGGTGCGGCACGCTGCTACGATGGCATCATCTTCGGTCACCACCACCACGCGCGCAAAACACTTAGCCGCCAAGGCCTGGCGTGCAGCGCGGACCACCAAAGGGACTCCGTTGATCAGCACCAGCGGCTTGCCTGGGAAACGGCTGGAGCCGAGACGGGCCGGAAGCAGGCAATCGACGAGGGCCAACTTAGACGGCGCCAATCACCTTCGGGATGATGAAGAAGCCATCGGCGGCCGCAGGAGCATTTGCGAACACCACGTCGCGCGAAAGCGAGGGTTGCGGTTCATCAGCGCGCAGAGGACGCGGCGAGTCGTCGGGGTGCATCATGGGTTCGACGTCGGAAAGGTCGAGGGACGCCAGCTCCTCGAGATGCCCGAGGATGGGCTGCAAATCAGCGGCGACGGCCTCAAGGCGATCTTCCGGCACATGCAGGCGCGAGAGCGAAGCGATCTTGCGGACATCATCGGCTGTGAGTTGCATAGGCCCAAGATACATCTGAAACGCAGGGGATGGCCAGCACGATCTCTCCCCCTTTGCCTGATGGGAAAAATCATTTCCCACCGAGAAAGAAATCTTCCCAAAGACTTCAAGTCTCCAAGAATGGCGGCGTTTTGAGCCGGTTCTTCTTTGAAGAACCCGCGTACGCGTACGCGAGGCTTGGCACGGCTTTCGGATTGAGGATCGGTCACAAGGGTCGGAAGTCCGATCCGGGAACAGGAGACCTCACCATGAGTCCTTCGAGCATCACCAGCCTTCATGTGGAAAAGGATCGCCCCGTCATCGAGCTTTCGGTGGTCCTAGAGCGCCGCTTCCGCCTGGAGGGGGTGCTGATTCGTCCGGACGCTTCGGGGTGGACCGTCCTGCTTCCCGGCGAAGAGGATGGGCACGGTGCCCTCTTCCGCCCCTTGGGCGCCACTGCCCTGGGGTCCCTCAAGCGAGAGATTCTGGAGGCGTTCCAAAAGATCCGTCCGGGAGTGCCCCGGAAGGCCGGCGTCGCAATCTGAAAAAGGAGAAGAACCATGAGCACGAACAACATCCAGGTGACCGACGTCCAGGTGTGGCCCACCCGCAACAGCGAGAGCCGCGTCAAGGCGATGGTGGCGGTGACGCTGAACGGAGCGCTGAAGCTTTCGGGACTGCGGCTGATCGAGGGGAAGAACGGACTGTTTTTGTCTTATCCCAGCGAGAAGAAGGCCGGCACCGACCAGTACTTCGCCTTCGTCCACCCCATCGACCGGAGCCTGGCCGATGCCATCCAAGGGCAGGTGCTGGAAAGCTTCCGCCTGACCACTGCCCGCGCCGCTTAAGCCCCCGCAAGGCCCGGCCCGATATGGGGCCGGGGCCTTTTCGAAAGGTTCGCTATGATCGCCACTTTGCAATCAGCCACCCTGGTCGGACTCTCTGCCGTTCCCGTGCGCATCGAATGCGAGGCCGGACTGGGGCTGCCTGGTTTTTCCCTGGTGGGACTGCCCGACGGCGCCGTGCGCGAAAGCCGTGATCGCGTACTCTCGGCGCTGAGAAATTCCGGCTTCTCGGTTCCCAACCGCCGCATCGTCGTCAATCTGGCGCCGGGAGATTTGCGCAAAGAAGGCACCGGCTTTGACTTGCCGGTGGCGCTCGGGGTGCTGTTGGCCTCGGACCAGTGCACCATCCTGGACGAAGAAGCCTCGCGAGTCTTCTTGGGCGAGCTTGGACTGGACGGCCAGGTGCGTCCGGTGCGCGGCTGCCTGGCGATGGCCATGGGACTGCGCGAAAACGGGCTGACGCGCCTCGTGGTCCCAAGCGACAACTTCGCCGAGGCAAGCCTGGTGCCCGGCATGGAGGTCGTGGGCGTCGCCAACTTGGAAGAAGCCGTACGGCTGGCCCAGACCGGAACGGCACCGCCCCCGCCACCAGCACGTCCGCATATTTCTGTCCTTTCTTCACCGCCCGATTTTGCCGACGTGCGCGGCCAGGAAAGCGCCAAGCGAGCTCTCTCCATCGCCGCCGTAGGTAGCCACAACGTGCTGATGTGGGGACCTCCAGGATCTGGAAAGACGCTGCTGGCGCGCCGTCTGCCCGGCATTTTGCCGCCGCTCCTGGGCGAAGAGGCGCTTTCAGCTACCCGCATTCATTCGGTAGCAGGACTTTTGGAACCGGGCACAGGGCTCCTTTCCGAGCGTCCGTTTCGTTCGCCGCACCACTCCTCGTCCATGGTCTCGCTGGTGGGCGGAGGCACCATTCCGCGACCCGGCGAGGTGTCGCTAGCCCACCACGGCATCCTCTTCCTGGACGAGATCGCCGAGTTCCCGCGCCACGTTTTAGAGTCGCTGCGCCAACCTTTGGAAGACGGTGAAGTGAGCATCAGTCGCGCCCAGCAGGCCACCCGCTTTCCCTGCCGCTGCCTCGTGGTGGCGGCCATGAACCCTTGCCCCTGCGGACATCTCGGATCGCGGCTGCGCTCCTGCACCTGCGCCAGTCACGAGATCGAGCGCTATCGGAATCGCCTCTCAGGCCCGCTGCTTGATCGCTTCGATTTGCACCTGGAGATTCCTTCCATCTTGCCCGAAGATCTCGAAGTGGCTCCGCGCGCCGAACTGGACACAGCAACCCTGGTAGCACGCACCTGCCGGGCACGGAAGTTCTCTCAGGAGCGACAAGGGAATCTCCTCAACGGGCAACTGGGAGGACTTGCGCTGCGGGAAAATTGCGACCTGGAGCCATCTTCCAAAGCCTTCCTGGTACAGGCCTCCCGCAAGCTCGCCCTTTCGGCGCGCGCTCACGAAAGGGTGCTGCGGGTGGCGCGCTCGGTGGCCGATCTCGATGCGCAAACGCGCGTCACGGAAGCGCACATTGCCGAGGCATTGGCCTTTCGGGCAAGCACTCCCCAAACGCGCAGTTTCTAGGCCGCATTCACCTCGGAAGCATCCTCTTCCTCGGGAACATCCGGAGTGGCGGCGGTCTGCGGAAGCTCGACGCAAACGCGCGCGCCACCTTCGGGACGCAGAGCGATCTCCAAACTTCCCCCGTGAGCCTGGGCGATGGCCTGGCAGAGGGAAAGGCCGATGCCTCCGCGACCAGAATCGTGATCGAGCTGCTCGGGAGGAAATCCTGGCCCGGTATCATCCAGTCCCAATCGCACGGCACCGGGAATTTTTTCTGCCCACAGACACAGCGCCGTGCCGTCGGGAGTGTGACGCGCGGCGTTGTCCAAAAAGTTCACCACCACCCGTTCGAGCAGCACTCCATCGCCCCACACCAGCGGGAAATCCTCCACCAGCCGCAGCTTCACTTGGCGCGTTCCCAGATAGGCTTGACGCTGGCGCAACGCTGAGGCGAACAGCTCTTCGACGGAGTTCCAATCAGCCTTGAGGGAAACGCCTCCCGATTGCAGGCGCGCTAGTTCCAGGAGATTGGCTACCAGATCGGCCATGCGGCGGGCTTCGGCGTTCAATTGCTGGGCAACTTGGGAAAGGTCCCCGCAATCGTGCAATTGAAGTTCCTCACCCAGCCGATCGGACTGGGCCACGATGCCGGTCAGGGGCGTGCGCAGATCGTGCGAAAGAGTGGACAGAATATGACTGCGCAGCTTCTCGCCTTCCATGCGCACCAGAGCATCGCGCGCCACCTCAACCAGATGGATGCGCTCCAGCGCCAAGACCACGAACGAAGCGAAGGCTTCCAACAGCTCCCGGTTCTCTTGAACCTGCGGGGTTTCTTCCAACGTCAGGAGGCCAAGCACCCGACTGGGAGAGTGCAAAGGAATGGCGATGCGGGACGAAGGCGCCGTTTCAGGGGCGGTTGCCGTCATGTCCAAGGTGGGAACGGTCCCGAAGACCTCGGCGATCCGTTCGCCGGCGATGCGAGCGACCTGTGAAACCGTGACGGCGCTCGAAAGGTCGCGCGCCAGTTGCGCTGTAGTCTGCGCGTTGCGCTGCCCGCGAAGCGCCGAAGCGGCGGCGGTTTGAAGTCGCGCCGCCATGTGCCCGATGGCCAGGGCGATAGCCAGCATCAGGAAGCAACTGAACAGATATGGAGTATCCAAC
>Ga0302216_1000747_pt1 | contig 10645 bp, 10 predicted proteins | sample II_Fen_N3_2_FD_194575 | JGI IMG/M metagenome (GOLD analysis project Ga0302216, IMG submission 194575) | Peat permafrost microbial communities from Stordalen Mire near Abisko, Sweden - II_Fen_N3_2 | ecosystem: Environmental > Terrestrial > Soil > Wetlands > Permafrost | place: Sweden: Abisko...
GGCGCCAGCGCATGCTGTCGCAGCGTTTTGTCAAATACGCGCTGCTGGGCATCGTCGGCGACAGCGGCTTGACGCTGCGCAGCGAAACCGGCATGGCCGAGTCCCGCGCCGCCTTCGAGCAGGCGCTCATTTACCTGAACGGCCTGCCGCTGACCAGCGAGGACATCCGCGCCACGCTGGAGGCGGCGGGCACCGGCTGGCTGCAGATTCTGGCCGATGTCCGGGCAGCGCAGCGCGCTTGCGGCCAAGAGCGGCTGGCTAGCCTAGAGCGCCTGGCGCTGGACAGCGAAGCGCTGCTCGACGTGTTCGAGCGCCTGTCCGATTACTACGAGCGCAGCATGCAGACGCTGGTGGGGAGTTAGGGTTGGGTTACGCGTCATATTGAATGGCGACCGGCCGCCGGAGCACGAAACGAACTCAACAGCGCAGCAGGTCGGCGTCCGCTTGACTAGCCAGTTAGATCATGGATGGCGGCGTGACTCCGCTCGTTACTCATGATTGCTGAGTCCATTTGTTGAAAATTTCATTCGTAATCTCCTCCAAATAGCCCGTGTGGTTTGTCAAACCGACCAAGCCGTCGTCAAATGCCTCAATGGAAAGCAGAAGCAATTCTTTAGCTGTTTGTGCGGCTATTGCATCCTTTGGCGTGATCAGCTTGCTATTGTTTGTAGCGATGTAAAGAGCTGCCTCTCGAAGTTCAACAAGCTTTCGGTCGCGCGCCAATGCCAATAGTTCTTGCAGTCGATGTTCGCCAATTGCCTTTTGCAGTCTGGATCCCATAGCAATGGTTGGTCCGAGAGCCAACAAATGTTTTTGACCGTGTTTGTATAGTGGATCCTTGGATCGTTGAATGCTGCTGCCAGTTCGGCGGTACATGCCGATATGCACCTTGGCTGTTTCCTCAATCGCAGTTATGGACAAGAAGGCGGAGGTGGCATGAGACCTACTTTCCAGCAAACTTGATGCGTCTTTGATCAACTGCACGATGTGATTGCAGGCAGCATCAAACTCGCCTGATTTTCCAGCAATCCTGGCTCCTGCTGAGGTCGCGAAATCAATAGCCTCCCACCACTCTTCGTCTGTCATCGCAAAGTGTCCTTAATGGCCCAACTGCACAGTTCAGAAGTAAGCAAACAGCGAAGCTGACTGCTTGTCCGCTGGAACGATTTCTTAGGCTGCATCCTTCGTGCCACGCGTAACTCCTGCTGGGCGCCATCAACTATACGACCTAAGCCGCCCTTTTCGCATTGGTCTCGGAACCGCACGATCAATAGAAACCGACGTGAACTCATCCGATTGCGGATTGAAAGTGAGGCTTGCATCGAAGTCGATCCTGCAAAAATTCTGCATCTTAGTAAGCCGTTCCTGAATATCGATATTGATAAACTCTTCATCAAATTCATCAATATTGGCCATGTAATCTTTTGTAGATACTTCGACCGTGTACATCGCGGTTAGCAAATTGAATCTATACTGAAAATAGAGAGATCCGCCCGCAAGCGCTGAGAGCGAAACCACTTCTGGATTCTCAACACCCTCGTAGTCTTGAACCGTGAAGCTTCGAATGGCCCTTGCGCATCGCCTAGGCAACTCGGCATTTTCCAAAAACTCTTGAGCCGCAGGCAAAGGCATCTGCTGTAAGTAGTTGATTGCAGTCTCGGCTACAAGATCCTCCATTTTACTTCCAAGACGTTCCTCGAACTCCTCATGTCTGATGCTGTGCAAAGCCTTGTCAATTTCCGCGTCGGCAAAATCCTTAAGTGAAAGGAATGGCCGCAGAGTTCCGGTAAATCCCTCTCTAGGCAAGTCCGCCTCTAGGTCAGTATGCAGCTTTAGCCCAGTTGAATCTGTCCTAAAGAAATCACTCGAGTTTGAGTTGATGAAGATCACTTCTCCACTATTCGCATGCTGCACCTTGAGGTAAGCAAGTAGCGACAACCACATCAGACTGTCTCGGTAACCCTTCTCATTGTCGCGGAAAGGCCTGGTGGCGTTGATGGCTCTCGGAACCAGGGATGAGTGAGGAACAGTATCGAAGGGCACAAACTGCAGATTCTCAAAACGGTTCATGAGAACGGCACGGAAGTCATAGTCTTTGTCTAGCGCGGGCGCTGCATTAGGCGTCTGGTCGAGTTGAAAGTCTGTGGCACGGCGAAGCGCCTTCGCTAACTCCTTGGCTACTAAAGCTCGTTCTGACCGGAACTTGGCGTTCATCTCCTCGCAGACAACTTCTGACATGAGCACGGTCGCGTTCTCATTACTGACATAGTTCGCGAGCAGTTCAAAAAGTGGCGCCCTGAGGAACCAATGATTGAAGAAGACGTTGGTATCGATGAAGATCAGCATCGGTCAAGAGTCGGTTTCGGGGAAGGAAATGGGAGCGTCAACGTCCACAGGGCTACTCATGCTGCCTAACTGTATTTAAATGTCACCATCTTATCCCGGCAACACGGCGTAAATCCAAGATTTCTCTACGAAAAACCTGTGGTTGTCTAGGATCGGCGGACAGTTGCACATTTAGAAATCACTCAAAAGTGCAACGCTGGCCGATAAACACGATTTGACGCAGTCGCAAGCAATTCAAACCGCTTGTCCAGGGTCCAGACGAGCGTCTTCTCACTCAACAGGACAGACGCGAGCAGCGACATGTCCACGAACCCGCAGCCACGGACGTACAGCTGCCGGGCGTCCATGGCCAGCAACTCTTCCTGCGTCGCCACAGGAATGCTTTCAAGCTCCGAGAGCAGGCCGATGACGGTTTTCCTGGCCGGCGGTGTTCCACAGGCCACCTCGCCCACGATGTACGGGTGACAGACGAGACGCCGCCCGCTTCAAGCAATGCAACCAAGTGATCGTTACGCTGCTTGAAATGCCCGACCCATACAGAGCGGTCAACCAGCACATTCATGGCTTGCTCGGCTCTTCACGGCGACGGGCGCTCTGGCGCTGGATGAAGGCCTTGACGCATTTACGAAGCAGCTCAGACTTCTCGATTCCGGGCTCGGCCAGGGATACCGCCTTGGCAAACAGCTGGTCATCAATGGTGAGCGTCGTGCGCAGGGTGTTCCTTTGTGCTTTTTCGCTTCGCCTCTGATTTTCCGCATTTCTTTCGACAGTCTCCTGCTTGGACTGGTGTCTGGTGTCCACTTTAGAGCGCGCCAGACTCACGGGTGGCGTGCCTCTTGCGAGGGATGCTTGTTTTTCGCTTTATTAAAAGGTGCCTACTGTGTCTGACTATTTTTCTCCCTACGATGCAGACCGTCCGCTCATGCTCAAGTGCGGCTGCGGCCAAAACCACAGTGCCGCTGAGCATGCGTCCGCTGCCACCGCCACCGCCGCCAGCCCGGCCCGCGATCCGCAGGCGTATTCCAACGATTTTCTGGAAGCTGCGCTGGTCAAGGCGCTGTTTCCGCAAGATGCGCTGCGCCGCCGCTTTTTGCACGCCGTCGGCAAGCGTACTGCGATGGCCGCTATCTCCAGCGTGTTGCCGGTGGCCTCCTTGCAGGCTATGGCGCAGGAAAAAAAAGCTGTGCTTGAAAAGCCCAACCTGAAAGTAGGCTTCATCCCCATCACCTGCGCCACGCCGCTGATCATGGCGCATCCGCTGGGGCTGTACCAAAAAGAGGGGCTGAACGTCGAGCTGGTCAAGACGGCGGGCTGGGGCTTGATCCGCGACAAGATGCTCAGTCGCGAGCATGACGCGTCGCACTTTCTCTCGCCCATGCCGCTGGCCATGTCGCTGGGGCTGGGCTCACCTGCGGCCAGCATGCACGTCGCCTCAATCCAGAACACCAACGGTCAGGCCATCACCCTGCACATCAAACACAAGGCCAACCGCGATCCGAAGAACTGGAAGGGTTTCAAGCTGGGCATTCCGTTTGAGTATTCGATTCACAACTTTCTGCTGCGCTACTACTTGGCCGAGCACGGCATTCGCCCCGACACCGATGTTCAGCTCAAGCTGGTGGCGCCGTCGCAAATGGTGGCTGAACTCAAGGCGGGCAATATTGACGGTTTTCTCGGCCCCGAGCCGTTCAATCAGCGAGCGGTGTTCGACGGCACGGGCTTCATTCACCTGCTGACCAAAGACATCTGGGACGGCCACCCGTGCTGCGCCTTTGGCACCTCGACCGAGTTCATCCAGAAAAACCCCAACACTTTTGCTGCGCTTTACCGCGCCGTCATCAACGCCTCAGTGCTGGCCAGCCAGCCGGGCGCGCGCGAGCAGGTGGTCAAGGCGATTGCGCCTGCGCCCTACCTGAACCAGCCCGAAGAGCTGCTCACGCAGGTGATGACGGGCAAGTTCAGTGATGGATTGGGCAACAACCGCAGCGTGCCCGACCGGGTGTTGTTTGACCCGATGCCGTGGCAGTCAATGGCCGTGTGGATGCTTACGCAGATGAAGCGTTGGGGCTACCTCAAGGGCGAGGTCAATTACCCGCAGATCGCCGAAAAGGTGTTCATGCTCACCGATGCCAAGAAGCAGATGGCGGCCTCCGGCTGGCGCCCGCCCGAAGGCGCTTACCGCACCCACCGCATCATGGGCAAGACGTTTGACCCCGCCAAGCCCGATGATTACCTGCGCAGCTTTGCCATCAACAACATGGCCTAGTCGGTAGTTGCGGCGCCAGGCCAGCGGTGTGTCAGTCGGCGCGGTCCATATCGACGCAGACCATCGCTTCGTAGTGATTCCAGCGCAGCGTGATCACATAGGGATGCTTGCGCACGCGGGTCTGGATGGCGTCGCTTCCCTGAGTCTTGACGGGCACGGAGATCTGCAGTTCGGCGCCCAGCGCCTTGCGCGCATTGCCCGCCAGCGTGTTGGCGATTTCGCCCACGGCGTCGAGCAAGTTGCTGTCGCCCAGATCGGTTTCGTGCTGCAGCAGCAAAATTTCGCGCACCAGCTTGTCTGGCATCGACACGATGATGTTGCCGTTGTGGCTGCCGGAAAAGGTCACGAGGCCGTTGAATTCAAAGCCCTCAATCTGGCCCGTTCCCAGGAAGGCCGAAGTGATTTGCGGCTCTTGCCGGGTCGTGACTTTGAGGTAGTTGCGGATCGAGTCGATGAAGAGCTTGAGATCGGTGTCGTTGAGTCGGGCCATTGCATTTCCCTTTAGCGGCCATCGGCCACATCGAGCAGCGCGATTTGCAGCTCTTCGTCGGTGAAGGGCTTGGCGACAAAGCCGCGCGCGCCCAGCTTGAGCGCCTTGATGGCGGTAGATTTGTCGCTCAGCGCGCTGACCACCAGAATGCTGATGCGCGGGTCGAGTTTGAGCAGGGCGGCAATGCACTCGATGCCGTCCATCTCGGGCATGGTCAGGTCCATCGTCACCACGTCGGGGCGCACCGCTCTGGCGATGTGCAGTGCTTCGGCGCCGTTTCTGGCCAGTCCAGCCAGCACCACGCCGGTGAGGCCGCCGCTCTGGACCACCCGAGAAATGCGGGTGCGGATCATGTTGGAATCGTCAACGATCAGCAGTCGCATGGTGTTTCACTCGTCAGGTTTTGCATGGTTTTCCCCTTTTTCGTTCAGGCTGAAAAGCAGACCTTGAACTCGGTGTGCTGGCCCGGCACGCTCGACAGCAGCAAGCGCGCGCCCAGACGTTGCACATTGGCCTGCACCAGATCGAGGCCGACGCCCCGCCCGGCATGGCCGGTGGTGGTCTCGGCGGTGGAAAAGCCGGGCTTGAAGATGTGGGCGAGGATTTGCTTGTCGCTAAAGCTCTCCAGTTGCGCGGCGCTGTACCAGTTCAGCGCCAGCAGGCGCTCGCGCACTCTGGCCGGGTTCAGGCCCGCGCCGTCGTCGCGCACACTCAGCAGCCACTGGCCGCTTTCGTCGCGGCTGAGGTTGACATCGAGCTGGCCTTCGGGCGCTTTCTGCGCTGCCAGTCGGGTGGCGGGCGCCTCGACGCCATGCACCACAGCATTGCGCACCAGTTGGATGGCGATTTCGCGCACCAAGTCGATCTTGTGGGCCGGGATGTCCTCGGCGTTGCTGATGCACACGCTGGTCTGGAGGCGCTTGCCACAGTCGGCTGCCACGTCATGGGCCAATTGGCTTAGCGCAGCGTTCAGGCCGGTGGCGACCGGGCACGCATTCAGCACGCAGGCTGGACCAACTCTTTTTTGGCCCAGCGCCTTCAAGGCGGCGATTTTGTTCAGCAGGTCTTCCAGCGGCAGCGGCAGGGCCAGCAGCGCATCGCCGGTGGCCGCGCCGCTGTCCTTGAGCTTTTGCAGCTGGCTCTCGAACTGGTGCGCCAGCGAGGCCAGGATTTCCAGACCCAGCGAGGCCGCGTCGCCCTTGATGGCGTGGACGCGGCGGTAAGCGCCGTCGATGGCCTTGAGCGCCTGGATTTCCGAGCTGGCTGACGAGGTGCTGCGCAGCAGGTCGTTGACTTCCAGCAGCGAGGTTTCGGCCCGCTCGACGAACAGGCGCATCATCGTCGGGTCGGTCTCGAAGGCCTTGAGCATCATGGACAGTTCTTTTTGTGAGCGTTGGCGCTCGCTGGCCAGCCGCGCTTCCAAGTCCACTTTTTGGGTGATGTCCTGCACCGTGACCAGCAGGTGGCGCACCGTGCCGCCGTCCTGCACCCGGTTGAAGTAAAACGACAGGTAGCGCGTCGTGTCCTGGCCGAGCCGATTCTTGACGGTGAGCTCGACTTCGGACAGCGGGTTGATGCCCTGGATCAGCTTTTCCTTGACGTGCGGCGAGAACAGCAGCTCGACATAGTCGCGTGCGTCGTTGAGCGCTTTGTCCGACACCAGGGTGGACAGCAGCTCAAACAGGTTCTGGCCGGGGGAGAGTTGTTTGCTGAACAGCTCATGGGTCGAGGCCGATAGCTGCGAGCCCAGCTGGTGCTCGGGCGTGAGCAGAAACAGGCCTTCGCGCACGCTGGCGAGAATTTCGCGGTTTTCTTCAGTGGCCGCCTCAATGGCGGCATCCGAGGTTTTCAGGCGGCGCAGGAATTTAAACAGAATGAAGGCAAAATTGAGCAGCGCTAGGAGAATGCCGCCGGTCTGCACCATGCGCAACACGCTGGCGCGCGAGGCGCCGATCTGCTGGGTTTCGGTGACGAAATCGTTGGCAACGCTAAGGAGCTTGCTGTTGTTGGCCTGGCTGTAGGCCAGCGCCTGCGCCAGTTGCGCGAGCGTGAAGTTGTCGCTGGAGAGCAGGGGCTGCAGCAGCTCGTAATAAGGCCGCCACAGGATTTCCACCTTGCTTTCGAGCTCGCGCCCGCGCTCGGACACCACCGGCTCCAGATAGACCGGGTTGCCGTCGCCGCCGGGAAGCAAAGCGCCCTGGCGGAAGGCCGCGTGCGAGACATTGAAAATCTCGGCGCCGACGCGCAGCTCGGCGAGCGTTTCAGGCTTGTAGGCCAGGCCCGCATTGCGCATCGCATCCAGCTCCAGCAGGGTGCGCGCTATGCGCTGCGAGACATAGCGCTGGCGACCAGAAAGATTGATGGCGACAGTGTCCTGGTCAATCTTGAAGGAGGTGTAGAAGTTCAGCACCAGCACGCCTAGGTCGAACAGCAGGAACAGCGCGACTGCAATGATGATTTCGCGGTATTTGCCCAGGAATGCCCGGCTGCCTGCGCTCGCTGACTGTTTGCCGGGTTGCTGGTTCTTCAGGCCAGAGGCCCGGATGACAGGGTTGGCAGGCAAAACAGTGGACATGGAGAACTTCCTTTTTCAAGAATTTGGCGCGGCCAGGGCTGGTTTTTTCAGGCGGTCAGCTTTTCCACATGCGCCTGGCGCGTGTAGAGGAAGTCGATGACCGCCTTGCGGTATTGCTGGTAATCGGCGCTTTCGGCCAGTTCGACGCGGTTGCGCGGGCGCGCCAGCTCGACGCTGAGCACCTCGCCAATCGTGGCTGACGGGCCATTGGTCATCATCACGATCTTGTCGCTCAGCAGCACAGCTTCATCGACATCGTGCGTGACCATGACGACAGTGGCCTGGGTCTTGGCGACGATTTCCAGCAGCTCGTCTTGCAGCTTGGCGCGGGTCAGCGCGTCCAGCGCGCCGAAAGGTTCGTCGAGCAGCAGCACTTTGGGCTCCATCGACAGGGCTCGGGCAATGCCGACGCGCTGCTTCATGCCGCCGGAGATTTCGCCGGGGCGCTTTTGCGCGGCGGCGGTCAAACCGACCATCGCCAGCACCGCATCGGTGCGCGCCTTGAGCTGGGCTTTGCTTTCGGTGGCGGAAAACACGCGCTCGACCGCCAGATAGACGTTTTCAAAGCAGGTCAGCCACGGCAGCAGCGAGTGGTTTTGAAACACCACGGCGCGCTCCGGGCCGGGGCCAGCGATTTCGCGGTTGGCGCACAGCAGTACACCTTGCGTGGGCAGGGTCAGCCCGGCGATCAGGTTGAGCAGCGTCGATTTGCCGCAGCCCGAGTGGCCGATCAGGGCGACAAACTCGCCCTTGGCGACCTTGAGGTTGACATTTTGCAGCGCGCAGAACGGGCCTTTTTTCGTCTTGAAGGTCTGTTCGACACCCTGGATGTCGATGTACTGGGGGTTGGCAGAGACGGTCATGGGGATGCTCCTTAAAACGGTGCTTTAGCTCTTGACTTCTTCAAACGTGAAGGCGGTGGCCAGGCGGATCAGCGCGTGTTCCAGCAGCAGGCCGACGATGCCGATGACAAAAATCGCGATGATGATGTTTTTGACGTTCAAGTTGTTCCATTCGTCCCAGACCCAGAAGCCGATGCCGACGCCGCCGGTCAGCATTTCAGCGGCGACGATCACCAGCCAGGCGGTACTCACAGCCAGACGCACGCCAGTGAGCATGTAGGGCAGTACCGAGGGGAACAAAATTTTGGTGACGATCTTCCATTCGGACAGGTTGAGCACCCGCGCCACGTTCATGTAGTCCTGCGGCACGCGCTGCACGCCGACGGCGGTGTTGATGATCATGGGCCAGATTGAGCAGATAAAAATCGTCCAGATGGCGGCGGGGTCGGCGCCTTTGAACACCAGCAGGCCAATCGGCAGCCAGGCCAGCGGCGAGACCGGGCGCAAGAGGCTGATGAGCGGGTTGAACATGCGGCTCAGAAACGCAAAACGGCCAATCATGAAACCGACAGGAATCCCCACGAGAGCGGCCAGCCCAAAGCCGACGGCCACGCGCTGCAGCGAGGACAGCACGTTCCAGCCGACGCCTTGGTCGTTCGGGCCGTGGCGGTAAAACGGGTCGCTGAACAATGTCACGGCCTGCAAAAAGGTGTCCTTGGGTGAGGGAATGCTGGCGCCCGTGCCAAAGGACACCAGCTCCCAGATCAGCACCAGCAGGCCCAAGCCGAGCAGCGGGGGCAGGACGCGCAGCCAGAGAAAGGACGCATCCCACGCAGTTCGTGCGGATGGTGTGGTGGCGTTGGCTGATTTTTTCATGTTGATAGTAGGGGCGGCAACGCCGGTGGCCTCGGCTGCTATTGACGCGAGCGCGCTGCGCTCTGGGGGCGCAGCCGCTTCGAGCGGGCTGTGAAATACGGCACTGACCATGGCGTGACCTCTTTAATGGCTTGTTTAATGAAGGCGGGGCTGGGCTCAGGCGTGAACCTTGAAGCTGTCGGCGTACTTTTTCGGGTCTTTGCCGTCCCAGACGGTGCCGTCGATCAGCTTGGCTGAGCGCATCACGTCCTTGGGCACATTCACCTTGGCCGCTAGCGCGGCTTGCTTGTAGATGTCGATCTGGTTGATCTGCTTGGCCACGGCCAGGTAGTCGGGATGCTCTTTCATCAGACCCCAGCGTTTGTGCTGCGTCAAAAACCACATGCCGTCGGACAGATAAGGAAAATTGACCGCGCCGTCGTTGAAGAACTTCATGTAGTTCGGGTCGTCCCAGGTCTTGCCCATGCCGTTTTGGTAGCGGCCCAGAATGCGCTGGTTGATCGCATCGACGCTGGTGTTGACATAGGCTTTGCTGGCGATGGTTTCGGCCATCTTGTTTTTGTTGCTCAGGCTGGCGTCAATCCACTGGCCTGCTTCCAGGATGGCGGCGGTCACGGCCCTGGCGGTGTTGGGATATTTTTTGGTGAACTCGGCGGTCGTGCCCAGCACTTTTTCCGGGTGGTCTTTCCAGATGTCTTGCGTCGTCACGGCTGTCACGCCGATGCCGTCCATGATGGCGCGGTGGTTCCACGGCTCGCCGACGCAAAAGCCGTCCATGTTGCCGATGCGCATATTGGCCACCATCTGCGGCGGCGGCACGGTGATCACTTTCGCGCCCGACATCGGGTTGATGCCGTTGGCCGCCAGCCAGTAGTACAGCCACATCGCATGCGTGCCGGTCGGGAAAGTTTGGGCGAAGGTGTATTCGCGCTTTTCCGACGCCATCAATTTGGCCAGACCGGCGCCATCGACGGCGCCTTTGTCGGCGAGTTTTTTGCTCAGCGTGATGGCCTGGCCGTTGTTGTTCAGCGTCATCAAGACGGCCATGTCTTTTTTCGGGCCTGCCGTGCCGAGGTGTACGCCGTAGATCAGGCCGTAGAGCACATGGGCAAAGTCCAGCTCGCCGTTGACCAGCTTGTCGCGCACACCGGCCCAGGAGGCTTCCTTGCTTGGGATGATGGTCACGCCGTATTTTTTGTCGATGCCCAGCACCGAGGCCATCACCACCGAGGCGCAGTCGGTCAGCGGGA
>Ga0302216_1000751_pt1 | contig 10617 bp, 3 predicted proteins | sample II_Fen_N3_2_FD_194575 | JGI IMG/M metagenome (GOLD analysis project Ga0302216, IMG submission 194575) | Peat permafrost microbial communities from Stordalen Mire near Abisko, Sweden - II_Fen_N3_2 | ecosystem: Environmental > Terrestrial > Soil > Wetlands > Permafrost | place: Sweden: Abisko...
CTGTATTTTCAGGACTCGCTGCATGCAAGACATCTTGAGTTCCATACGCTAAATAATCATAGCTTCCAGCAGGATTACCTGTTGAATCAATTACCATCACAACACTGCCCAAGTGGTCTTTAATATAGAACTGCTCATTTCCATTCATCAATTTACGCCCAATAACAGATTCTGCGCCCAAGATATTCGTAATACTTGACGTCCCAGTGATGGAGTCATTATAGGCATCCCAGATTTCTCTTATCTCTTTCTGCACCTGCCCACCAATATTAACATAGTGATTCCGCGTCATAACGCCACGAATATTTGCTTTATTTATTGATGTTGTCAGAGTCACCATGCTTCCATCAGCATCATAGTAAGGAAACATATACATTCCGCCATCTCCACCAGTAGAGGAAGGACTTGAGTCATTATAGCCTATTATTGAAACATTTCCGTCTGCATCATAATTCATCCACTTCCTAACAGAATGATCATAAATCATATTTCCACTTGCATCATATTCAAAATTTCCAGCACTAGAAGCGTTGCGATTACGATTTGAAACAATATTCGTCACATGATCAAGCCGGTTTGTGCCAGAGCCATAGTAATAACTAGCTCCCACATCTACAACCCCACGCTTTCTATTTTCAACTCTTCCATTCACATCATACACAAAAGACTCCGTTAAAGAATCAGACGTAATATAATTTGCGGCAGCAATTATTGAATCATTAAAATAACCCACACGATTATCCGGAACAGCAAGTGCATCACTCAATAATCTTCCGCCAGCATCATACTGATACTGATGCGCACGCACGATAGATGTTGCATCATCACTTGTGGGTGGAGTAAATGCCCTAACTGACTGTGTGATTAATCCCGAATAACTTTGGAATGTTTTCGTACTAAACTGCGAAGCTTTCAGCACTGGATCATTATATCCCAAGGCTTCTTCAAATAACACTCTTCTTTGAGGATTTTGAACAATCATTTTGGAGATATTATTGTGCAAATCATAGCTATAGTCGTATTCAGTTCGACCATTTACTGACGGCAAAGCAACTCGCGTCAATACAGAGCGCTGATTATCATACGCGAATGCTTCAAACATCTTTCCAGTATTTTCGTCCTTAATAAGATCAACTCTATTGCGGTCATCATAGAGATACTTGTACCACATATCAGCGTTTCTAAAGTCTTTAGCAAGAGTCATTCGATCCATATTTTTGTCAAAAATTTTCTCTGACAATCGGCCTAAGCTATCATAGCGATATTCAAGATCGTAACGATTAGCGTAAACGTCATTTTGAGGCCCAATATATTTGCCAATATTTTTAATTCTTCCTTGGTCATCATATGAATAAAGATCTACAACCAGCCTTGACACTAAACTAGTATCTCCAGCGACGGTGCTTCTGATATGATCATTCCTATTATATTGAGCAACTAGCCTTCCAGCTCCATTTATGCCCCAATCTGTCTTTCCAACAACCTTTGATAGGTCTATAAGATTCCGATCTTTCCAGTTGTCAATATTATCATATATCCATCCACGCATTTCATGGTTTAGATAGCTCGTTTCGGATCCCGCAGTATTAGCTAAGCTCTGCATATCTGAACCTTGCGGTATAACAGCAGTACCTTCAGATATGAGCCTTCGGTCATTATCGTATGCAAGATATGTGTAAATGTTATCGGAAACTTGATTTGCACTTTGCTTGAATCTCAAATTTCCAGCCATGTCATACCAATATTTTACGATCCCTTCATCAGGACTTTTTACAGCAATTACCCTTCCGGATCCGTCATAGCTCACGATTCGAGATAGTGGAGATTCGGTGCTTCCATAATCAAGTGGAGTTATTTTGTACTTCAGCGCCCCGTTAGGATAGTATACATATTCACAAAAAGCCCATGTCCACTGCTGAGGTGAGTTGCTACCGTTTCTATTAATCAGATTCGCAGTTAAGTGAACTTGGCTTCTCTGATCTTTCCAAGCAATTGTGTAATTGCTATCTTGATCACGCTTCCATTCAGCCTTGTACTTCATTTCACCGGAACCAGTCGTCCAATTTTCAATACTTGACGGCATTTCGTTTGCAGACACTGGTAAGAAGTCTGTATACGTCCAACCGCTCACGTAATGATGCCCAGTATTCCAAACCTCTCCAGAGGCCGTATGCTCAATTTGTGGACGCCCCAAGCTATTGGAATCAGCATAAATGGTTCTTGAAAAGGGAGCACTTCCAGCTCCAAACTTATAATTCGCATTCCAAACATAATTTTGCCTATCTGTTGGCACCCCAGTAGGCTCAGATGCAAAATATGGCATATATGAGGTGTCTTGCCGAAGATCACCATCATAGCCTTTAGCATTGATCAAGTAAGATTCATTATTATTGCTTTTTTCAAACGTATGGTACTCCATCCCCAAAGGATCGCTAACCGTTCCTTTTTCATAATAGTCATCTGCATTGACCGTATCATTCAGATTCAATTCTTCGAGCATAACATTATCTAGAAATAAATTAGTGTTTTGCTCCACTTCCCCACTAGCAAGAGTTAGCGAAACGCGATAATCACTATCATGCGGAGATATTATCCAAGTGTATTTTTTCCATACACTAGATGGGGAATACTCAGTCCCATACTCAGTCTGAATGATTTCACCCCGAAGGGTGGAAAGTACCATTTTAGGAGATAGATGCAATCTTGCATTTCCGTAATACATCAGAGATAGCCTATAACTCTGATTGGCTTTTAATGTCACCGCATCGCTAACTACAGCGTTAATGACAACAGGTCTCCCATACCAACTCGAAGTTCCACATACTGCTGCACAGTACTTTCCACTATAACCACCAGCGGCACGCAAATTTGCCCCCACGCCTTGATGCCAAAAAGATTGATCTTCTTCAAAGCTCCAATTACCCAGCAAATTACCAGCATGAAAATTCCACTGATATGTCTGTACAGTATTTGAATTTACTGGCTCTGTGCTATTGTATGAATTATCGTTTTTCGCCCCAAGGTCAGAATATGGAGAATATTGATCCGGAACAGTAACGGCATAACTACGAGTGCTGCATAAAGCAGCTGTGGCAACACAAAAAGCTATTATATTATTTTTCATTATTTATCTCCAGCTCGAATCAAAGCAGACTGGCTAAATATCCGTCCTCTTGAATCAGATGTAGATGTTAAATTTCCCTTTCTATCATAATTATTTATAGCTTCATCTCCATTCATCGACATTGTTGCTGTTAGTCGTCCTTGTGCATTATATGTATATAGATTGCTACTCAATGCCGCATTTGTCGGTGCTATTTGCAGATCATCTACCCAAACTTTTGTTCCTTCTCCATATACTCCGAAAAAGATTCTCGCATACTGATGTGGTTCAGGTGCTCTTTGCTTTAGTTGGTTATACGAAACATTCACAATCCAATGCTGCCAGACACCAGGCTTATAACCTCCGGCCACATTAGCAAAAGTGTCTCCTGTAATACAATGGGCAGAATCTCCAGCACAACCATTCTTCCAATATTGAACAAGCAGAACAGGAGGGGTGCTCCCTTCAGAATAGGCCCATCCACTTGCATATATCCCATCGCCACGGCTCAAAAGTGAATCAATTGAGATGTTTGTTGTTGGACCATAGTTATTTTCAACCCTAATTGACCATTTACCAGTGTGCGAAACAGTGCTATCAAAGTGCCAATAATTAGAAACTTCCCATCTTCCATCGACAAGACGTCCACCATCAGTGTTATATGTTTCACTACTATTAGCATTTCCGTCTTCAGCAGTCAATGCAGCGACTTCGTTCCTTGATGCACCACTAAAACTCGCTGTGAGTTGATTCCTTTGGCCTTCATGCAAATTCACATACCACTTACTTTGGGCAGTACTAGGCATTGACAAATATTCAACTACGCCGCCATTCGACGAACGTTTTGTAATTGCTAATGTTTTTCTCCACGCCGAATCGAATGAATGCGGGAACACTTGTGCACCTGTAGAGAAGTCTGCATCTACATTTACGGGATCATACGCCCATTTCCAAACGGCCAGTGAATCTCTTCCATTAGCATCATAGTTGATTTCATATGCATTTATTGGCGCTGCACTTCCATTAAGCGCCATTGATTGGATCAGCTTGTTACCAGTATTCGTCATAAGAAGACTATCAGCCATAAAAGAATCTTTAAACATCACCTCGCGTAAACCGGCAACAAGTCCATTTGAATTAAAGCTCAATTTTTCTGCATGATGGCGGTACTCACCGTTATCGGCTCCACCAAGGGCATTAATGACAACAGAAGGCCTTCCATTTGCAGAATTGAAGCCATCCTGGAATGAATAATTAGTCTGACACGCACCATTTGGGTACACCAACTTATGCATTGAACGTATTGGCGTAATCAGGAAACATGCGGAAGGCCACCCGCTCTCATTTTGTCTTTTCTCGTAATCGACTTGTAATACATTAACAGTATTATCAACCGCGGAACTATCTACAGACAGTCGCAAATTTCCTGGCAAACTTAGTTGAGAATTGCCTAACTGCGAATAACCTCTTTGTACATAAAATGAGTCACTTTCATTACTAGTCAAATTGACATCATTAGCAATTGACGACACAATCGTTTTGGGTGACTCTACGTTACCATTATACATAGCAAAGCCATCAGTCAGGTCGGCAGTGTATTTAAATGTTGTAAGAACATCATGAATCGTGCCAGCATTTGTATAAAGTGATTGTTTCTTCACCCCTGCAATCATTTGAGATTCAAGATTATAGTTTAGCGAAATCGGCCCCGTTGAAAAGAGCGGCATGAATATCGACTGCATGTCCGAATGACTTGAGTAGTTATTCAACCAGACGCCATTTCCAACAATAACATTTGGTCCATATTGATTATATTCAGAATTTTTTGTTAAGCTCTTTATACCACTCGCTATCAAATGCACATTTGAAGCATCAACGAGCCCACCGTTAACCGTTTTATTATAAGATATTGGTACGTAATAGTAGAACACATCATCATTTCCTTGAGAAAGACTTGAATAGTTTCCGACCTTGGAAGCATCTACATAATTCACGAGGATCCACTTTTCGTCTGGAGACACACTAAGTATGCTGGGCAATTGCTTGGGTGTAACAGCATTTGCATTAATAAGTGTTGCAGCACCTCCAGGAATGGGATTCTGTTCATAAAACAGCGAACTCGAACTTGGAATTCCATTTCCATCTACAAACGACACTGCAGTGTAGTGATCCGTACTCGATACAATCGGAGCATTATTTGCTTCATCAAATTGTCCAACATTTGTTGGGGCAAATCCTCCGCCCTCAAAATCATACCTAAACCGGTCAACCCACCCATCTTCTGTTATTCGAACAAATCCATCGCTAGTTTTTCTTAATACTTCAGGCCGCCCCCCATTATAGATTGTATGGTTCCAGTCTTCATTGTTATAAACAGCCTGGGGAATCCAATTATCGCCATTCCAATGCCACGAAATTGATGAAATATAAACTGGACCGGGATAATCAACCTCAGTGTACATAGTTAATGCAAACATATCCTTGTTTGCAATTATTGAAATCGGGCATCCATAGAGCAAAGTCGCACGGCTAGTATCCCTAAAAAACGCATTATTAGAGAAAAGCACATCATCTCCATCAGGAGGCAACATCAATTTGGTTTCATTATCAAACCGGTCACTGCTTGACCTTTTAAATACAGCGATTAGTCCTGAATTTTTTTCTGCCAACGCAAAGAAATCCCCATAAGCATCGATAGATATCTGCGCCACATTACCGACGTTACTAAATCCGCCCTCCACACCAATACAATCATTAAAATTGAATTGAACCGCTACTGGATACTTAAAATCTCCGCCATTTGCTTCACATGAATTCTTATTTCTGTTGATACTTCTCCATGTTCCAGCGCTATCGCGGACAACAGGAATCACTATTCCATCTTCCATATAGTTGTGGGTCACATACCAGCCATCACTGGTTTCCACGTCTCTCTGAATACTACAAGAAAGAATAAAGAATCCATTTCCAACAGCAATAGAAATATGTCCATTAGATGCGGCCAATCGGCCATCTCCTGCAAACGGATTCGTCTTAACGAATTCAGAATCATGCCATTCATAAACTGATACTTTTCTGCCCAAGGTATCCAACGCAATAAAATAGCCATCCCCATAATACAATTTTCCACTAATGCGACTATTCGAGAACACTTTCTTGTAACTTTTCCCAGCACGCAAATACACATCCAAGCTGGAATATTGAGCACTGTCACTTACATAACAGAACTCACCAACACACGCAGAGTTATCTTCATTAATTCCTACATTAGAGAATGTATCCATGACTTGTTCTTTTGCAGAAGAATCGGCATGAGAAAACTGATATGTATTTTTAACAAACTGCGGCGTTGTCATCTGCTTCAACCAACCACTTGGTGCAACGCCTCCTGTATCATAATCCATCCACCATTGCCTGACGTCTGCTACATCTCCATCATATACTGGATAGACATTACTTAACAGTCGTTTTGGCGTTCCAATGGTATTGTTCGACATGCTGTATTTGAAGTTCCACGAGCAATACCGGCTACCACCAGCGTGAGCGACCACACTATCTAAATATCGAGAGTCTAAATAGTAACTTGGAATATAGTCGTAACCATTTGCATCATCATCCAAAACCTCACGTTTATCTTTAACACCCCAATAAAACAGAAGCGAATCGACCCCATGATTAGCATAATCCCCCCATGCGACGGTATCATTTATAATCGAAAACTGCTGATCACCACTCCATACAGCACTTATCCATGACTCTCTAGTGTATCTATTATCAACACTATTCGTATCATATGGTGGCAGCGCTCCAATCTGCCCCCAGTCAAATCGAACAACGCTACGATCAAGAGGTGCTCGAATCTCAGATACATCCCATCTATATGCAAATGTTGGAGCCTTACTGTATGCCGTTGTTCCTGGCTCAAAATCAACTTTACTGCCATTCACAAATGTCATTCTTTTTGCATCACGCCTAAGTCCAAGGATTATCTTCTCTCCATTAGGAAGTTGCACATCCCATCCATCCAAGTTGGTCGCATTTCCTATCGGAGTTAAAATGATATACGGGTTATTATTCAGGTGGAACGTACTACCATCACTTGTTACTAGTTGCCCTCCTCCCCATTGGCCTAAATTTGCATAAAACACGTCATCGCCATATCCGGCAGTTCCTTTATGGTCTGTAACCACAAAAGGAAATTCATAATTCCATCCGAACCCATATGCACTAACAGGACTTTCGTTGTTTGGCTGTAAGAATGATACTGGCGTAGGAGAATTGTATTTTATATTAAAATTGAAAGTTTCCCCACCCGGCGCATTGATTGTGTATATCGGTATTGTGTATTCCAATTTTCCCGTAAAGGCATTCACCCCATCAATGAGCTTTCCATTTCCCACCTGCATATTAACAGGGACCTGATAATTCCTAAATATCGGCAAATTTGCTCCCACAATTTGTTTGCCATTTGTGAACATACCTGGAACCGTGAGTTTTATATATGCTCCGATATTTTTGACTGAAAGCTCCCCTGATAATACATCTCCATAATTATACGATTCCGCATAATAGTTTTCAGTATGAAAGCCAACCCCACCAGATATTGTTGAAGTTGCTATGCCGTTCGCCATTCGCGCAAATTGTCCATTAGCCTGATCGTATGTTGTGTAGGAACTCCGAGCACAAATGAGACTATCGACATCATTTCCAACATGAATCGTTGAGGCGATCAATGATCCTTGCAACATTGAGCGAGATTGCACACTGACATCTGAATTTCGAGCATACCACAATCCCCAGATTTTTATATCTGTTCCTAATGACATATTCCCATTTGTTGCCACTAATATTCCCGCCCGCAAAGTAGGATCAACTCCTACGAAGGATGACCTATCACTCATAGCAATGCCGCCATTGTCTACGAACACCTGAACAGCCCCTAGGACGATGATTCGCGCCCCTGGCATCGCATTAAGTCCGCGCAGCTGATAGCTTCCTGAGTTCATATACAATATGCCTGATGACTGTACGGTAACCGTACCATATACCCCATCAGATAGGGTGTCAGACATGCCTGCACCAACATTTACATTGTTTGAATCGGACGATGATACTGATATCTGAGGAAGAACACACGTTGAAATACTTTTTGATGTATCGAGCCATACATCAGATCCGTTTCCAGAAGTCACTTGTCCTTGAACAATCGGACTCCCATTAATAATAGTCCTATCACCTACTGTTAGGTTTCCTTTAACGTACATGTTGTTGAGATTTCCATCATTCCCGACAACTAGATTTCCATCAGCGCGCACGCTGGAAGAAATCGTAACGCGGTCTCCTATTTGCATATCATTTGTCGCATATAGCTGCAATCCACTAGCACAATTCGGCAGCGAAAAGCAATACGCGTCAACACAGAATATCGCCAGCACGAAATACAGAAAAGATCTTAGGACTTTCATACGTTACTTTCAATTAATTCATGTTGAAAAGTGATAGCATCTCTACTTTACAAGAAGATTTTCTGAACCCAGCGATGCTTTTGCGAGTTCATTCTATTGCGATCAGATAATCATTTCACAGTAGCTTTTACAGCTTCTACATTCATACAGTTCATCCTCCTCCTGCACGCCTTGATCGCCAAAGGCGTGCACTTATTCAACTGCCCAAACATGCCGGCAAGGTCAGTGCATGCGTGGGAGCTGAGGCAAGCAGTGCCAGCACACATGGAATGATCGTCATCAAGCGGGATTTGCTCATCGAACTCTCCTAAAATTTGGAACTTGACGAAAACCTAGCACTTCGTCCCAGATGCGGCAAATCGCCCCCAGTTTCGTTGCCGTTACCCCCCTACCGCCCTGAACGGGTCGCTCCCTCCTCGACTATCTTTGACGCAATGAAGCGCTGGTTCTCCGACAGACGCACCGCAACAGCTCATGCGGAGCACGCCTTGCAGGCTGGGAAAGCCTGAATGGCCACGCCGACGCCCTTTGCCACGAGCCAGCTCATCGACCCATTTGCCCGTGAGCTGCACCGCTGCCTCGATGGCGATGAAGAAGGCCCCAGCGCCCTGAGCCCCACATCTTCGGACCCGGTGCATGTGGTCCAGGAACTCATGGAGCGAGCCGTCCGTTCCGGCGTCTCCGACCTTCACTTCGAGCCGCATGAGCAAGGCTTGCGCGTCCGCTTCCGGCTTGATGGCATCCTGCGTGTCGTCCAAGACATCCCGCTACGTCTTAAGGCCGAAGTCCTCTCGCGCATCAAAGTCATGGCCTCCATGGACATCGCCGAGAAACGGCGTCCCCAGGATGGCCGGATTCACTTTGCCTTCCTCGGGCAGATGGTCGATGTGCGCGTCTCTTCTCTCCCGACCGAGCACGGCGAAAAGATCGTTCTGCGTATCCTCGACCAGTCCGCAGTTGAACTGGATCTGCAAAAGCTCGGCATCGACGAGGCACGACGTGCCCTTTTCGAGCAGGTCTTCCGTCGTCCCTATGGCATGATCCTCATCACAGGTCCCACCGGTGCCGGCAAGAGCACGACGCTCTACAGCGTCATCAATGCCCTGCGCTCCCCTGGCCTCAACATCACGACGGTGGAAGATCCTGTCGAGTACCGCCTCGAAGGCATCGTCCAGACCGCTATCAAACCGGAGATCGGTCTGACCTTCGCACAAGCGTTACGAACCATCCTGCGCCAGGATCCCAACGTGATCATGATCGGCGAAATTCGCGACTTGGAGACGGCACAGATCGCCATCCGCGCTTCCTTGACGGGACACTTGGTCCTATCGACCCTGCACACCAACGATGCTCCTTCGGCAGTGACACGCCTTGTGGACATGGGCATCGAGCCCTTCCTCGTCTCCTCGGCAGTCAATCTGATTGTCGCGCAGCGCTTGGTCCGCAAGGTCTGTCCCTTTTGCGCCATCCCCGATGATCGTGCACTGGCGATCCTCTCAGGGCTTGGCGAAACTCGGACTGGCAAATGGCTGCGCGGCCAGGGATGTCCCAAGTGCGGGATGACCGGTTTTAAGGGACGCATGGGAATCTTTGAAATGATGCCTCTGTCCGAGTCCCTGCGTCTCAAAGTGTCCCAAGGCCTGGATGCCAATCGTCTGCGCGATGCAGCCGTGGAAGAAGGAATGACCCAGCTACGAGACGACGCAATCGACAAAGCCGCCCAAGGTTTGACTAGCCTCGATGAAATTGTCCGAGAGACCTGCGCAACATGATTTCCCTGCTTCTATCCTTCGCTCTTTCCCTCCCCAGCCAGATCGTGGTCAACGGCAAATGGATCGACACGCTCGGTCCTGAATGGCACAATCGCAAGAGCGCTCCAGCCGCCACACCCAAGCTGACACCAAGCGTTACAAAGCCAGCTTCTCCTGCAACGCACTCCGTCCCACCAGGGCCTGCCGTCGGAGTGACGAGCGTGGCAACGACAAGTGCGTTGCCACCAACCGCTACGTCAAGAGTAGACCGGGTGAGTGACACGGCCTACATCAACGA
>Ga0302216_1000761_pt1 | contig 10549 bp, 29 predicted proteins | sample II_Fen_N3_2_FD_194575 | JGI IMG/M metagenome (GOLD analysis project Ga0302216, IMG submission 194575) | Peat permafrost microbial communities from Stordalen Mire near Abisko, Sweden - II_Fen_N3_2 | ecosystem: Environmental > Terrestrial > Soil > Wetlands > Permafrost | place: Sweden: Abisko...
ATGATATGGGAGCAGAGAACCCAGCACACTACAAGTCACACGCTAGTGGCGTAGAGTGCATTCAGGTGATCTATCCACTGTACTATGGTGCAGGTAACGCTATCAAGTATTTGTGGCGTTTGGGTATGAAGGACTCAGACCTTCAAGAACTAACCAAGGCTATGTGGTATGTCATCCATAGCAAGGAAGCTGGAATGGAACAGCCAGAGCTAATGCCATTCGACAGTGCAATCGCATTGAACTTGTGGCGCAACTACGAACCAGCGGGGTATAGGAAGGAAGCCATTACCTGTATCTACCTAGGTAACTATGATGCAGCCCTAGAGCTAATGAAGTTCTGGTATGCAACAATTGCCAAGGTAGAGAACATTGAAGATGTTCCATTGCCAGAAGTACCCAGTGTCCACCAAGACCCATTCGGTAATGGTGACGAGAATCCTTACGCAGTTTCGGGGGGTATAGAACAATGAGCAGGCATCTTACAGAAAGAAACCTAGACGTATTGTTATATGTACTAGATATCTGGATGAACGACAATGAGGATACACCATTGCACAAGGAAGTTGAAGCGCTCTATGAGTCATTGAGCCGTTGCAATGGAGTGACAATCAAGTCCGACCCGTCAATGGGAGTGGAAAAGTAGTCTATTTATCGACAAATTGATTTATAGCTAAGGTTACTTGTAGCATATGTAACTGTATGATAACGATTGATGTAAGAGGAGTGTAACATTGAGCCACCCAGTAAGCCCATCGTAATAGTCATTTTGAGGCTCAAATATGATTCATTCGCTCTGGCTCGACAGTTGAATCACCAAATTTACAAGCCAAAGTGTCACAACAGCCTTCGTAAACACACATTATGGCCTCCAGTGATGAATTAAAGTGTCTGAAATCCTTGGGAATCGTCACTATTTAGTCCATTTCTTATCAATAATGATGAATTAATAGCCAAAAGTCAGCCAGAATGGCCTGTTTTGCCTCAAAAGTAACGATTTCGTAACAATTGATGCATTTCGGGTCATTTTGTGCCCCTTCGTAAAACCTTGTTAGTTTTGATGGTCATGGACCGGTGAAAATTGAAGCCCTTCGTAAAGGCGTTGGTCCGGTGAAAATTTGAGTTGGTTCTTAATAGTTTTGGTAGGGTGTGCCGGGCAAAAACCCCGAAGGGTCAATGCTTACTTATCCAAAGCTTCAATGCGGAAGCCCAGATTTTCGATCAGACGATCAATGGTAGCAGCCTGATCGGCACTACCCTCGAAAGTAGAGACGTTGGACTCAAGGGCATCAAAGATGCGCTTTGCCTCATCAAGAGACATAGAAAGATTGATCATATTCATTCCTTTTCGTTGATACGCTTGAATACTGCATTTACAGTCTTGAAGGCTTCCAGCCAACCTAGGGTCCAATCGTCGTGCCCGTTGTCAGGCTCGAACAACATACCCGCTGCTACTACGTTCCCTGCCATACGCTCAAGTTCAGCGATGGTGTCTACTGTTGACCAATCCATGTAATGATCCTATCCTAGTTCTGTACCGTTGTCAAGTCAGCTGTAGTTCCACGATGCGGCAATGGGATCAGCCAGCATCATATCCTTACGGACACACTTGAGATGTTCGATGAGTGCATTGTCGATAGCCTTGGCAGCACTGGTAAACTTGGGGCTACCAGCAATACAGTGCTCGTCATACTTGAAGTGAGGAAAGCTACCCTCAGTTACGCTATGGTCACAATCATCAGTCACGTAGATATCGCAATGGGTGATGCCACAAAGCAAGGCGGCAATGAGACGGTGATGACCATTGCCCATCTTGAGAGTGTCATACCGCTCATTCCAGACAACATTAAGGGGAGTCTGCAAACCGTTGCGCAGCATGTTCCAGATGAGCAAAGGGGTAGCTTCCTCGGCAACCTTCTTCCACATGCAATGGATCAACCACTGGTCAACGTCACCACCGTAGAAGTCAATCGACCCATCGAGTTCATACAACAGGTCTGCGATGCAAACATTCTTGACGATCATATCGTCACCGTAGCCATTGATGAGGCGATCCCTTAGCTCCATGACTAAATACTATCGGACGTATGGGTCTAGGTCAAGCTGTACCGCTGAGAATAAGATGAGAGTTTCCTGAGAAAATTTGCCCGGCCCGCAAATGTCAGAACAAACTGACATTCGCAAAGCTTCTAGACGCTGTACCAAAGTTTGAGGTCATCCCAAGAATGGGAATCCAGCATTTCATAGGCGTCATCGGTGGTGTAGCGCTGCATTTCCAGATCAAAGACCTCCAATGCACTCACGTCACCAGTGAAGATTTCCACACGAGTAGTGCCATCATCATTGATGGTAACCTCAACGGGAACCATGATGTCAATACGCTTTGCCATTTCAATCCTTCTTGTAGATATCGGGAGACCAGTTACCGCCAGAGTTCCAGCAGCCATTCTTTTCTTGATTCATGCCCTTTGCCTGCATTTCTGCGGGGGTAAGGCAATCGATCATCTCATTGTTCTCAGAGAGAATCTTGGTACCCTCAGGGAGATTCCTAAGGATAATGTCATCAGGCATGACAGACTCAAGATGACCATTGGTTGAAATGATGGTGTAGACGAAAGCTACAGCAGTGTGCTTATCGCCTGCACGAGTGTTATTGAACGTCTCGTGACAAGACTTGCAATGCTCAAGCTGCATTCCAGTCCAAGTCTTACCGCACTTGTTACAACCGAAACGCTGTTCACTTATCGCCATGGCTCAATACCTTCTCACAGAAATAGATAATCTTTGCGAGGACCGTTACCTCAGCATTGAACCAAACGAACCAAGCCAATGAATCGATGGAATCACGCTGTAGGGTGGCCTTGTTAAAAATGTCAAGAATCTTCTGGGCTGCCTTTTCCATCACAGCACCTCATTAGTGCGAATGAGGAAATCCTCGAAAGAATCGAACTCCTGACCCTCAAGACCAATGAATGCAAGGAATGCATCAAAGGAGGTCTCAATGAATGCCTTGAGATTGTCGGAAGGCTGAAGTTCCCCCATCAAAACAAGGGTAGCCGAAACTACGCCAATGGGATTCTGCACGAGGAATACACCAGCAGCAGGGCTATTGCCCGCAATGTCGCTATTGTAGAAATGCAATACCTCGCACTTGGTCTCAAAACTGGTCATGGTGGTCCTCTCGATTAACTGTCTAAGGACAGCTTACACCCTCAAGGGTGCTTGTGTCAACTCACGCAGGGGGAAGGTCTTAGACTGATTCTTAAGGTTAGCACTGATTCCTGAGAATCTGTTAAGAATTTCGCCCGGCCAAATTTTCAAAAACAATGCAACAAAGGGAGGAGGATTTCTCCCCCTCCCCTATTGATTAGACCCTGACCAGAGCCTTATCGGAAGCCATTGCCGTTACCAGCTTGACAATGCCATTCTTGTTGCTGTTGGTAACAGGATCGAAACCAGCAGCGGCAGCAAAGATGTTGTCAGCAGAACCCTTGCGAGGCTTGCGGAACCAATCGATCTGCTCAAGTGCTGCATTCACAACACCATAGGCAGTGCCACGAACACCAGCACCAACAGTGGGACCATTGTAGATATCCCAAAGCTTGTCATTCTTCTCGGTCCACTTTGCAAGGGAACCCTTGGAATCCTTCTCAGGCATCTTGTAGATTGCCTTGAAGATTGCATCAACGGTGTTATCCGTGACAGGAGTAGCGAACAGCTTAGCAGCCGCCTTGTCCCATTCGTCAAGGTACTTGTGAGTAAGGCCCAATGCCTCACGAGCAGCCATAACCTTACCATTGGCGGTATCGGTATGACGCACCTTGAAAGACTGGTGAGCGCCAGCGATTGCCATGTTCAGCGTGTTCTGGCAAACAACGCGAACAGGAGTGACCATTGCATTGATTGCGGTAGAACCATCGTGGCTGGTGAAAAGCAGCAGGTAGTTCTTGACAACATCGTGGACACCATTGGCATCAATGACAGTCTCACGCTCAAGCGCAAGGGAAGCAAAGACAACAGTACCATTCTTGATACTGCCAGCAGTTTCCCAACGTGCACCGTCGAGAATGTTGTCACCAAAGCCAAGCAGTTCCTCGTTCTGGAAAACACGGTAACGCTCGCCAACCATGCCCAGAACGTCAGGCATTCCGTCAAAGGGATTGTCACGAATGGTCTGGAAATAGGTCTTGAGCGAACGACCCGCAAGCTCGGTCTCGACAAGGCGCACATTCCACTTATCCAAATGTGCAAGGTGGAGCATTTCTCCCGTATTGACTTCCTCGTCAAAGACGGTACCAAGGGTGTGCCAAGCAGGCTGACGCAGGGAGGCGAAGGCAGCCATGTTCTCATAGACCTCAACAGCAGCGCTCATTTCAAGTTCCTTTCGATTGATTAACTTGATACCCTTATCTTACTCGCTTTGGGGGAGGTTGTCAAGTCTGTTAGGGGGAGAATCCTGAGAATTTGTTGAGAATTTTGGGCCGGGCAAACCCCGAAGGGCTTGTCAACCTCAGAAGGGGAGGAAGAGAAGGTTGAACAGATCGTTCAGGCGAAGGTCCATGACTTCACCCTCAAGCTTGCGAGCCTGAGCCTTGAGCTTGCCCATGGTGGCATTCGCCTGTCCGTAGTCACGGATCAGACCACTGCGCTCGGCAGTCAGACGCTGAGCAACGGCGAGGTCAATGAGGTCAGAAAGCATTTTGGGTTCCTTACCCTAGGTCTTGATGAGGACTTCCCTCACCAACAAGATAAGACTATCAGGTCCAGACCCCAATGTCCAGCCATTTTGATAAGAGGAACCTTAAGAGTTCCTGAGAAATTTACCCGGCCAAATTTTCACCATAAACGCAGTTTAGCCCCTAGGGACTTTAACCCTAGAGGCCAACGCACAGATTGTTATTCAATTGTATCAGTAGTTATGCTTACACAATCTCAGGGAATGCGAAGCGCTTGCCCTCATAGCCTCCCTTGCTATTCTCAAGGAACTTGGTGAAGTCATTCAGGGTCTGAATGGCGTAAACAACCTCGGTAGAGAGAGTGAATCCACCAGAGACACGAACGTCACGCTCGTTCTCAAGGCAATCAATCATCTCCTGCGTAGGAACGTTCTCAAGGGTGAGACCCCCACGAAGGTTCTCAAGGTGCTTCTGAATGAACTCAGAATCAATGGCGTGGAGAAGGTCATCAATCTGACCAAGACCCATGAGAGCATCAACAAGCTCGGGAAGCTGCTTTGCAACAATGATTTCCTCGATGTGGTCAACATCATTGATGAGACCGTTATTGCGGCAGTAGTCAACAACCGTGTCCTCATCCATCTCAGCAAGGAGTTCATCAGCGCCAAGGATTTCAACGACATTGCCGTTATCCATCTCCTCAAGCATTGCGCGTTCCTGATTGTCATTGATGAGAGTCGAAATCATCTCATCGGTGTCCATGAGTTCGCCACGCTCGTCCAACTTGGCACGCAGGGAGTCGGAGTCAACCTCGTCCAGAAACTCATCAAGGTCAAGCTCGACCTCAACATCGGTCACAGTAACTCCACCGTAGGAGTTGATCGAGAAAGTTGCCATTGTCATGCCCTTCGTTGGTGTGTAGTAAGACTCTATCAGATGACAGCGTGTGTGTCAAGCCATTTGGGGAAGTTCTTTGAAGATTTTTGGCCGGGCAAAATGTAAGGACAAACTAATGCCCCTACATTCTACGGTTAACGATTCTCAAGCTTGGTAATGCGAGCATGAGCTAGGGTATGGCTTACTATCAAACATAGGAGGATAAAGAATTGACTCCCCTCGATTAGCGACATTGCTCTCACTTCTTAGTGACGGAGAAAAGCACGTTTCCACGAGCCATTGGGCAAAGATTACAACGAACGCACGCACCACCATTCTCATTTATCAATGCAAAAGCCTTGCTATTCTGTTCAGGGCAACGGACACCCTTAACGCTTTCCTTGGCCTTATCGAAAGTGGTATCCACCATTGCAAGGCGAATGCCCTTAGCCTCCATTGCCAATGCAACGGGAAGGTTAACGGTGTCTGCACTAAAGTACAGACCGAGATTAGAGAATCCTTCCGCGTGCAGGTATTCGGCGGCAAAGTCAGAGCGAGTGTATGCCCAGAAATGCACGTTGGGATGAATGCGGATAACCCTTGCCCATGCACGAGTGTATTCCATGTTAAAGAAATCACCGTCAGCATGAATGCGGAACTTCTTCGGCGCATCCCACTTATCGCATTGCGCTTCGAATGCAACAATCATGGCATTCAACAGAATGACCATAGCAGAAAACTCAGCATCCTTTAGGAGTTCCCAGTTATGCATTACGACACCCTTGAATCCCTTGTATTGCTTTTCAAGCCTGCCAGCATAGCAAATGCCATTGCAGAATGTCGTGGCACCGGGGCACGAAAAGTGACGACCAGCAGGAAGCGAGAATGCATTAGCAATCTTTGAGCCTTTACCGTTAGGCGTGGCGAAGTTGGCAGTCTTGCGGTCCTGAGTTACCTTCAATGCGATCATGGTATGATCCTATCAGCTTTCGTAGGGTGGAGTCAAGCTGAGAGCCTGAGAATATCCTGAGAATTTTCGCCCGGCCAATTTCAAATGTAATGACAAAGCCCCTCGGGTCCATTCGGACATTTAACGCGAGGGGCAATGCCAAAGCTATCCAATTTAGGTCTATCCACAAAGTTAGTTCAGGTGTGGCACGTCATCCCTTTGTATGAACTGCCCTACCTATACAGTTACGGCGGTGCACGAGACATTAGATTGTCCTTAGTTAGTCGCAGGAACCCTTTTCGATGTAACGCTCAAGAAGGACTGGCATATCCATCTCAACGTTGTGGTAAGCACGAGCCATAGCAGCAACCTTTTCGGGATTGCCAAGTGCAGGCATATCCTCCCAGATGATTGCAATGCCACGGTAATACGCTGACAGTGCCTCAGCAAAAGCCTCAATGTCATTCATTACAATTCCTCAATTCCTTCCGAATCAATCCAGTTCAGGAATGACTGACGGAATGAAGAAGGATCAACGTCCTTAACAACCCTCGCGTAGTCATATTCGATACCGAAAAGCTCGACGGTACCATAGTTGTCATTGATGAATTCCATGAAGATTTCCTCAAGCTCGTGCTCAAGGTATTCCTCATTGCCCCAGATGTAGTCGTTCATTAGAACGGGAACCGCCTTCCAGTCTCAGCTTCCCAGTCAGCGATGGACTTGATACCCTTGTAGGAATCACAGCGGGTGCAGCCATAGACTGCTCCACAACGAACGTCTGCGGTCTTCTCGCAGAACTCACACACCATGACCTCATCCTTGTAGGACTTGGTGCTGATCTTCTCGGTTGAACTCATATCTAGATACTACTCCTGTCCGTACCCCCTGTCAACACGTACAGGGGTTATTTTCCTGAGAATAAGGTAAGAGAATTCGCCCGGCCAAAATTAAGCCCGAAGGCTTAACTAAGGATTATTCAGTTGGACGCCTTACGAGTTGCAACCCCTCGTGTCCAATGCGCTCAACATCCCAAGTAACCGCAGTTACCTTTTGATTGATCTTTTCTTGCATGAGGCGGAAGTTGTAGTAATCCTCGCCATTCAATGACCAAGGCCATACCCTATCCACCAATGCTGAAAGAATTTGCAGTTCTGCCTGAGAGAAATTCACCATTCCTGCTTCCATTTGTCTTTACGCGAATACTTCTTCTTTGAAGGGACAGGACCAGCGGCACGCTTGAGGTACACAACGCGCTCATGGTCAAGCTTGGTACGGGGGAGAGATGCTGTCTTCATGGTTAGATTCTACTCTCTTTACTAGCTACCGTCAAGGCAAAGGATGGAGCAGGAGTCAACCCACCACAAGGTCCAATCAAGGCCCAAAGCAACGGGTACAGAAGCGATGTACTCACGAGCAGCATCTTGACCAGTGAACTCGTAGCACTTGTAGTCGCTACCCTCAAACCACCATACGTTGACTTCGAACATGCTAGAAGCTTATCGGGTTTGAGAGTCAGAGTCAAGCTGTATCGTAGATTACTTCTTAAGAGATTCCTGAGAAAATTTGGCCGGGGGGAAAATTAGCACAAGGCTAATGATCCTTTTAGGCTACTTGATCCCTGCCATACCCTTGAGTTCAGCCTTGATACGACGAGCATCTTCACCACGCCACGTATTCGCATTACCGAGGAAGTAAATGACGATGTACTTTGCGGTATCCTCAAAGTAGTTGTCATTGATGGAATCAAGGCTTTCCATTGCCTCGATATAGGGAACTGCACCGAAGTAAGGCTTGGGCCATACCCGCTTGATTTCAGCGGCAATGACATAAAGAGGACGCATTGGAATACCTTTCAGTAAGGGGGAAGTAGATCAGTGACAAAGACGGTAAGGTTCTCGCGTGCAGTATCCACACGCCTTTCAAGCCTGTTGGCTTCCTGAGTATCCCAAGGGGTCCAGTTGGCATCAACACAATGCTCGAATACCGCAAGTTCAGCGGCACGTTCAGCGAGGTCATTCATGAGACCTTCAAGGCTCATTTCAAGATCATGATCCATCAGTAGTTCTCCATTCCATAGAACTCATCAATGGCGTCATAGCCATAGGAGTCACCGCATTCGCATTCCTCGCAGCAGTACGAGTAATCGATGTAGCAGCCCTTTTCATGGGCAGCAATCTCAGCATTGGGGAAAACTTCTCCACACTGGTCGCACATCTCCGTGCAACCCTCGCAACCCTCTTCAAGCCAGCAGTCTTCGAAGACGTGCACACCCTGCCACTCACCATTGATCTTTGCCATGACTAAAGACTATACCCGTAGCCCGTGAATGTCAACCTAGTTTCTTAAGAACAACCTTAAGATTTCATGAGAATTTCCCCCCGGCCAATTTAATTCATCAAACAGCATTCTTCCATGAACGCTTTTCCCTTGCACGCTGAATCTGTCGAGTATCTTGGGGAGTCAAGCGCTTATCAACGCAGCAAGAGCACGCACGCTTGCCATTACGCAATGAATGGTTATCCACGTACATGCCCTTTGCCAACATCATTAGTCTTCCCAACCTTCTACGATAGTGCACGGAATGCCAAGCTCGTCCCACAATGCAATCACATTGGGATTGTCGTCAAATGCGCGGTACACATCATAGCCAAGCTCCACAATGCGATTGTAGATTTCACGCTTGATGATAACGTCTGCACGCTGATCCCCATTGGTACGCATGAACAGTGCATCGCTAGGGATATCATTCAAACCGAGGAACCAAGCTGTCTGGTGACGCCATTTGTACATTCTGGCAGTCACAATGATGATCTGAAAGCCATTGTCCTTGTACGTCTTTAGTGCATCCACAACCCATTGGTGCGGAGGCACATTGACGCCTTCTTCATGGAACCTATCGAAGTTCTTATCTGGCTTACCAGTCTTCTTGATACCCCTGAGGAAATGACGAATGCCTGACACATCTGCCAATGTACCGTCCATATCAAAGATGACGGCAGGAATGCCCATTTTCAGCATTCGCCATTCCTCTCTTGAATGGTAACGGGGGGAAAGATGAAGGGAAGAATCACGAAGATTGCAACAAAGACAATCGCACCAATCATGATTTCCATCAGAAGCTCTTTCCAATGAAGATTTCGGAGACAGCGGCATCGGAGTAACCGAGCCAAGGATCAGACGCAGCAGACTTGCGGCTAGGGAGCCACTTGCGAGTCTCGGGACGGTAATCGATGGGCGCGTGGCCCGTAGCGATGAAGGTCTCGTTGTCGAAGCTGTAGTGGTTCATGGTTTCCTCTTTCTGTCTAACGACAGCCTATCAGACTTGGTAGGGATGCACAAGCCAAAAGCAAGGTTTTCTTCCTGAGATTTTCCTGAGATTTTTGGCCGGGCAAAATTTGGGGTTTTGTCAACCCCAAAAATCACGAAAAGACGAAAAAGGTTCCCACAACTAGGGCAATCGCACAAAATACGAACAATCCACCCATTGCGCACCCAATGGATACCCCATAGAGGAATACCCCTAGCCAGAACTTAGACATTTGCGGGCCTTCCTAGACGCTTCTCGATAATGGCCTTATTGCAGGATGCCCCTCCACAGGAAGGCGTCTTTATGCCATTCACAGAAAGCATATCCCTAGTAAGGGTAGTGCAGCCAAAGCACTTTGTTTCAGGCTGTAGCAGCCCTGCCCTAAAAGCGATCATATCAGGGACGCCCTTGCCCTTGAAGATGTTCGCAAACATGTTTTTCAGCATTAGACCAGAACCGCCTTATTGGACATATTGAACACGAATGCAACAACGTGCATATCAGGGGCAGTAATGACTGTCCTGTAGCCACTAGCATCCCATGCCATAGCAGCATAGGCAAGTGCCTCTGCAAGCGTACCCTCAAGGGTACGGAAGGGGGTTGTGTAGTTGTACATGTTGCTCCTTTGATCTATGTCTAGACTATACCCTAGCAAGGGTACTGTCAAGCCCACTTGCTAAGAAACAGATAAGCTTCATCTGAGGAATAGGTAAGGATACAGTCACACTCACCATCTGCAAT
>Ga0302216_1000763_pt1 | contig 10545 bp, 9 predicted proteins | sample II_Fen_N3_2_FD_194575 | JGI IMG/M metagenome (GOLD analysis project Ga0302216, IMG submission 194575) | Peat permafrost microbial communities from Stordalen Mire near Abisko, Sweden - II_Fen_N3_2 | ecosystem: Environmental > Terrestrial > Soil > Wetlands > Permafrost | place: Sweden: Abisko...
CATCGCTACTTGTGACATCACGGAAAAAGAAATTATAAAAAGAAAGATTCCGAAAATCAATATTGTTTTTTTCATGGAGTATGTTATTCTTGTGATAAAGTAAAATATAAAAGCTATTCTCAATTCAATAAAACTTAAATATTTCCATTTTATTTTATCTTGTATTTAGATATTATCAAATGCATCAGTTAGATTCAGAATACAAAAGATAAACTAAAATTAATTCTTGCTTTGCAATAAAAATTCAACCAGCTTTTTTACGGCTAAAGCTCTATGGCTGATTTTGTTTTTTTCATCTGAACTTAATTGAGCAAAACTTAATTGAAATCCTTCAGGTATGAATATAGGGTCGTACCCAAATCCGCTTTCTCCCTGAGGTAAGAGCGTAATGTCACCATTTATTTTACCATCAAAAAACAACGTATTTTCACCTTGTATTAATGCTATTACAGTCCTGAAACTCGCTTTACGATTTGTTTTATTTCCAAGTAACATCAATACTTTGTTCATGTTATTAACAGAATTATTGTCTTCACCTGCATATCGTGCTGAGTAAACTCCCGGTTCACCCCCCAGTTCAACAATTTCCAGACCAGTATCATCCGCAAAACAATCAAATCCAAATTTATCATGAATATAGGTTGCTTTAAGCAACGCATTGCCTTGTAGGGAATCAGCTGTTTCTGGTATTTCATCGTTACAATTTAGGTCGTTTAGACTTATAATCGTAAATTGAGGTTCCAAAATAGCCTTTACTTCAGCAAGTTTGTGAGCATTGTTTGTGGCAAAAACTAATTTATTCATAACTGATAAAATATTTAATTAAAAGCAACTGATTGCAAAGATAATTATTTTCGTGAATATAAAACTAACCCACTATGTTTTAAATTAAGTGAAAAAAAATAATATGTCGTCACGTATTACTAATATACTTTTCTTCAACAAAACAGTTACTTCTCCGCTAACTTCTTTTCTGTTTTTAGTCAGAAGGATGTGCTTTGTTATGTACTGAAATATTCACTCTTGCAGAGATACCCTTCCTGAATTGTATGTTGTTAATTTTCAGACAATATATCCTAATAATCTAAACTTCTAATCAAAAATAAAAATTTTTTGTTCTTGTAAGTAATGGGAACAATATAATGTCTTGTTTTATTATTCTCTAAATACGACCTCTTTATTTGACCTCTAAGTCTCCCGATTGCAAACGGGGAGAGGAAAATAGAACAAAGGTTTAATGAGGTCTTATTTTAAATTATTGAAATTTATTCAATTCCTATTCGTTATCATGTTGTAATTCTTTTTACTATAAAACATTTCCCAATTTTTCATACAAACTTTCTACAATAGAGAAAGCTATCGGAATAAAGTATGAAGATAATTCATTTAAAAATTACTTTTCACTTTTTATTTTCTACAGCATAACCATTTTGGTTAACTTGCTTCCAAAAAGGATTTTCATATTTCATATTACAACTTTCATCACTGTTTTTCAAACACGACTTCATGTTTGAACACGAATTTTCAAGCCCGTATCATTTTACTGTAAATCAAAATTCTGACAATGAATCATTAAATAGTCAGATTTACGAACCGACACTACGCATTCGATATGCATTCACTACCCATTCTGAGGTATTACGGTGGTATTACGGTAATGATACGGTATAATATTAGAGCGCAATATCTCCGCAAAAACACCGTAAAACAAGCATAACAGGTTCTTGTCTTTTGTAAAGGTTAATTGAATGGGTAGTGAATGTGTAGTGTAGGTCTGATTGAAATGAATAGAATAAAGAAACTGAATTTTATAGAAGTACATACATGTTAGAAAAATAATTTCCTGTTGATTAATATATACGGAATTGTATTGTTCCAATTACTTGTTTTGAGTAAATGTTATTTTATTTTGTAGATAAGTACTTTTCTGTCTTAATAAATGTAATATATGTACTTATAGTTATAAAATGAGAGCAAAGATAATTATTTTTATACTTTTTCATTATTTTTGATTTTATCAACATTATGAATAATTTATTTTACAAAAAAAACATTTTAAAAAAGATCAACGTATGAAGAAATTAATTTTTACTATTGTACTAGCAATGAGTTTAGTGGGCGCTTTAAATGCTCAGGTTGAAGGTAAAGCCATCGGAATTCGATTTGCTAATGAATTTAACGGTGGTGAATTGACCTTTCAAACAGCACTTGGAAATGCAAACAGATTGGAATTAAATTTAGGATTAAATAACTGGAGTAATTCTAATTCAGGATTTCAGGTAACCGGAATTTACCAGTGGGTTTGGGGACTTAACTCAGTTGCAACCGGTTTGAACTGGTATGCAGGATTGGGCGCTTCTGCCGGATCTTATACTTCTAACATAGGACTTGGTTTTGTTGGACAGCTAGGTCTTGAATATAATTTCAAAATTCCATTGCAAATTTCATTAGACTGGCGTCCTACAATTTTTAATTCATATTATACTTATTACGGCGGTAATGGTTTGTCACTACGCTATCGTTTTTAATAGAATCTTTCAATACATTAAAAGAGCTTCCACACGGAAGCTCTTTTTTTCTCAAGTTATTTTGATAAATTAGCATAATAATTGTTTTCTCATTTTTAAAAACTAATTTAATGATTATTTGTTACATGTTTTATGAAGTAATTCAATATTTTTTAGTTCTGGTTCAACATTAAACATTGCAATTATGAAAAAAACAATGCTTTCGTTCGTACTCGTTGTGACCATGGTTGGTAGTCTCATGGCACAGGCTGATGGTAAATCAATTGGTATTCGGTTGGGTTATCCACTGGAAATATCATTCCAGACAGGGTTGAGTAATTCTAACCGAATTGAATTAGGTCTTGGAGGTCGTAGATACGGTTATGGCATTAATAGTAATTACTACCAACTCTCTGTATCTGGAGTTTATCAATGGGTTTGGGACTTATCCTCTTTAGCAGGTGGCTTTAACTGGTATGCCGGTGCTGGTGCTTCGTTAGGCTATTATTCATATTCGTATATCAATAATACTAATTCGGGATATCCTGTTTCAATTCTAGGTCAGGTCGGACTTGAATATAATTTTGATTTTCCACTGAGACTATCGTTGGATTGGAGACCCGCAATTCAAATTAACGCAAATAGAAGTGGTTTTATTGGCGATGGAATTGCTTTAGGTGTTCGTTATAAGTTTTAAACGATTAATCAGGATTGAAAAATTTTACTCCCTGAATGATTTTTTAGCAATAAATAAACCACCCAATCGTTTCATACGACGGGGTGGTTTATTTAATTATTACATTTTAGCCACAAGAAGTAATAATTAAATAAAAACACGTTAAAGTAATATTGATAAATTACATTTAAAATGTTTTCTTTTAAAAGTGAATAGAAAAATCAATACGAAAGTGATTTAAACGTTGATCAATTTAAGTTGACTTCTATTCCGTTTTAAAGTCAGCTGTTTTATATTTAAAAGAATTTTGTCTAAATTATTAAAATAAGCAGTACAGTTATGAAAAAGATTTTTCTTTCACTTGCACTCGTTGTGAGTATGGTAAGTGCTATTAAGGCACAGGCAGATAACAAGGCAATTGGTCTTAGGTTAGGTGGTGGCTTTGGCGGAGGTGCCGAAATTTCCTATCAGCAACCATTGGATAAAGCAAACCGGTTGGAAGTTGATTTGGGATTGAATAGTTGGGGTTTTGGTTTAAACGGAATTTACCAATGGGTATGGGATTTATCCGATTTAGGTGATGGATTTAACTGGTATGCAGGAGTTGGTGCCGGTGTGGGAACTTATAATTTTAATTACGGAAATGATATTCATGCCAACCGTGATTTTAGTATTGGTGTACTTGGACAGGTCGGTCTTGAATATAAATTCGAAATCCCATTGACTCTATCATTGGATTACCGTCCCGGGATTTATTTCGTGCCATCTTTCAATGGAAGTTACGATGGCATTTGCCTGGGAGCAAGGTATCGTTTCTAGAAAAATAAAATTAATAGCTAATAGATAAAAAAGAGGAACTCTCGATTGGAAGTTCCTCTTTTTTATTTTCTCATTAATGATTTCTTCGAAAAATTCTTTCTTTCCATGTCTTTTCGAAGCAAATCGTATTTTATAAAAGCATATTTTTCAAGTCTTTTTTAGTTCCGTAAAACAAATTAAAATCCACATACCCTTTAATTCCAGCAGCCCTGTATTTCTCTGTGGTTTGCCAGAATATCCAATCGCAATCAGGGTTGCTTCTGTAATCCACTATCCAGAGTTTACATTCGGGAGACAGACTACCTTTCAAGTAAAGCAGGTAATATTTATATGAACAATACAGAATCGGGTAATGCCCTGTTTTGTCATGAAGAGCCGTCATGAAATCGAGAAGCTGTTTTTGTATATGTTCTTTATCCGGCATCTTTTTCGCAAATTCTGCATCGAGAACTAATGGCAAATCACCCTTTTGAAATTGAGCAATGTTCAGAAAGTTTTTTGCCTGTTCTTTTCCACTGGTCATATATGTGAAAAAATGGTATGAACCAACAGGAATATTCATTTCTCTGAACTTTTTATAGTATTCGGAGTATTTCGGATCCTGTACGGTACTTCCTTCGGTGGCTTTTAAAAAAATAAAGCCTGGTTCCTGTTGTTGAAACTTGACCCAATCGACAATTACCTGGTAATGCGAAATGTCAATCCCCCAAACCCTGTCAACAGGAGTAGTTTCTGCAAATATTTCTTTGTGAGATTCCTTAGTTACGGAGCAGGATTGAATGACCAGAATCAATACGATTAATTTTGTAAATTTAATTTTCACCTTGTTCTTTTAGAAGGCCGTTTTGGGCGAACTTGTTTGTTTTATTAATATATTATTAATTTGGTTTTCGATATAATGTTTTGAGTAAAATACCGACGGAATGACTTGAAAGTCATTCCGTCGGGAAAATAGAACCGAAGTGTTGAAAATAACTCACTCCTTAAAAATTTAGCTAATTGCTTCTACGGCTTTGTTTATAGCTCTAAGAATTCCTTCGGCATTTTTACCTCCGGCAGAAGCAAAAAATGGTTGTCCACCACCACCACCTTGTATTTCTTTAGCCGCATCACGGGCAATGTTTACTGCATTTAGACCTCCAGCAACTAAGTCGTCAGAAAGTAAAATTGTAATGGATGGCTTACCTTCGTAGACACTCCCGGCAACAAAGAAAAGCTTTTCAGTTACTATATTTCTGATTTGAAATGCAAGTGTTTTAATAGAGTCAGAAGATAAATCGGATTGGTAACGAATGGTCTTGATCCCTTTCAGTATGGTAGCTTCATCGATCAGTTTATCGCGCAATGCCATAATTTTTTCGTGCATAAAACCTTCCAGTTGCTTTTTTAACAGGTTGTTTTCATCGACAGATTTTCTGATTGCATTTATTAAATCAGGTGTGTTATTGAGCAATTCGCGGGCTTCAGTTATTACATCCTGTTGGATGTCAAGTAAATTCTCAATACCTTTAGCAGTGATAGCTTCTAACCTGCGAATACCTGCGGCAATGGAGGTCTCGGATACAATACGCACCATTCCAATTTCACCGGTAGCCTGTACATGCGTTCCTCCACAGAGTTCAGTAGAAGTGCCAAATTGAATGACCCGTACTGACTCACCGTATTTTTCACCAAACAAAGCCATTGCACCAAGTGCCTGAGCTTCGGCAATTGGTGTATCACGTCTTTCATTCAGGGGATAATTTTCACGGATTTTTTTGTTGGCAAGTTGCTCAACCAGTTGTATTTCTTCTTTGGTCATCTTTTGATAATGCGAAAAATCGAAGCGTAAGGTATCGGGACTTACAAACGATCCTTTTTGTTCCACATGCGTGCCTAACACACTTCGTAATGCTTCATGCAGCAAATGTGTGGCTGTATGGTTGCATTCGGTAGCCTTCCGTTTTTCAGCATTAATAGAAGCGGTAAATATTTCAGTGACATCATCGGGTAAATGGTTTGTGAAATGAACTGCCAGGTTATTCTCTTTTTTTGTATCAGTAATCTCAATCTTTCCTGATTCGGAAATCAACCAGCCACTATCACCGACTTGTCCACCCATTTCGGCATAGAAAGGAGTATTCGATAATACTAGCTGATAGAACTCATGATTCTTTTGTTTGACTTTCCTGTAACGGAGAATGGTAGTCTCACAAGTTGTAAAGTCATAACCCACAAAAGTAGTATCCCCTTCACGAACTGTAATCCAGTCACCGGTTTCTGTTGCAGCTGCATGACGGGCACGTTCTTTTTGTTTGAGCATTTCTGAATTGAAATCCTCGATATTAACTGTAAAATTGTTTTCACGAAGTATCAATTCAGTAAGATCTAAAGGAAAACCAAACGTGTCGTACAACGTAAAAGCTACTTTTCCGGTAATTTCAGTCTTTTTTTCATTTTTTGAATCTTCCATGACTTTATCCAGCATTCGTATACCGGTTTCAAGTGTTCGAAGGAATGACTCTTCTTCTTCTTTTATTACTTTTTCTATCAGTGAACGTTGAGATATAAGTTCAGGATATGCTTTTCCCATGTTTTCACATAACACTTGAACAAGTTTGTACATGAAAGATGATCGTTGGTTGAGAAAAGTATATCCGTACCTTACCGCACGGCGTAAAATGCGACGTATCACGTATCCTGCCTTGGCATTCGATGGCAACTGACCATCGGTAATAGCAAATGCAATGGTACGTATGTGATCGGCAATCACCCGCATGGCAATGTCGGTTTGTGGGTTCGTGCCATATTCAGAATGACAGATGATACCAATCTCTTTGATAATGGGAGTAAATACATCGGTATCGTAGTTCGATTGAACCCCTTGCAGGGCCATACACAACCTTTCAAAGCCCATGCCTGTATCTATTACTTTGGCAGGAAGTCCTTCGAGTGAACCATCTGCTTTGCGGTTGTATTGCATGAAAACATTGTTCCAGATCTCAATTACCTGAGGATGGCTCCCGTTAACCAGGGTTAATCCATCTATTTTAGCACGATCTTCATCATTCCGAATGTCGATATGAATTTCAGAGCAAGGCCCGCAAGGCCCTGTTTCACCCATTTCCCAAAAATTATCTTTTTTATTCCCATTAATGATCCGACTTTTTGGAAGAAACTGTTCCCAGATAGCAACAGCTTCATCATCTCTTTTCAATCCTTCCGGGGCATAACCTTCGAAAACTGTAACATAAAGTCGATCAGTCTCCAGCTTCAAAACATCTACCAGATATTCCCACGCCCATTCAATAGCTTCTTTTTTGAAATAATCACCAAACGACCAGTTACCCAGCATTTCGAACATCGTGTGATGATAGGTGTCGTGACCAACTTCTTCAAGATCATTGTGTTTCCCGCTAACCCTTAAACATTTCTGAGAATCAGCCACGCGAGGATATTTTATCGGATCATTTCCAAGAATAATGTTTTTGAATTGGTTCATTCCGGCATTTGTAAACATCAGTGTCGGATCATCTTTGATGACCATGGGAGCCGAAGGAACAATTTTGTGCCCTTTTGAAGCAAAAAAATCTAGGAAGGATTGACGAATTTCTTGTGAAGTCATATTGTTTGTGTTGAATCGTTGAAGTCTGTAATTTTTTATTTGTTTCCGATTTTTTGATAACGCAGAATGTATGTGTCGCGAACCAAATAACTCTTCTTGGTTAATAATTTCAAATAAAGACTGCAAAAATAGCTCAAATTTATTATTTTTGCAGCAATAGAAGATATAAAAGTTGAATAGACCCATCGATTTTGATTCAGAATTGATTATTTTAGTATCTTTATCCACCAATTTTCTGCTTGAGTGTTTATTTTTAACATCAAGGTACAATAATAATCGTTTATGGCTAAGAAAAAATTCCACTTTAATACCGAGACTTTAAGCTATGAACAAATAGAACATACCATTGGGCATAAGCTGAAAAGATTTTTAATACATGCACTTTCAGGTGTTTTTTCAGGCATCATATTTTTCTTTATTTTTGTTTCAACTATTCAGTCTCCCGAAGAAAAACAACTTGGGCAGGATAAAAGTCACATGGAAGCTCAATACCGTGTGTTGGAACGCCAATTGGAAGAAGTCCAGTTTGTAATGACTGATTTAGAGCAACGTGATGATAATTTATACCGGGTGGTATTTCAGGCTGATCCAATTCCACTCTCTGTTCGAAGAGGCTCTTCTGCCAATACCGAATATTATGCCCAGTTGCTGGATATGACTAATTCGGAAATTGTAGTATCAACCACCAAAAAACTAAACGAATTAAAAAAAGAACTTTATATCCAGTCAAAATCATATGACGAATTAGTATTGTTGGCAAAAAATAAAGAAACAATGCTTGCAAATCTTCCGGCAATACAACCTGTCTTGAATAAAAACCTTACTCGTATGGCTTCAGGATATGGCTGGCGAATCGACCCGATTTATCATACCCGACGTTTTCATGCAGGAATGGACTTTACAGCTCCTATAGGGACAGATATTTATGCAACCGGTAATGGGACGATAATAGCTGCGGGATGGCAACAAGGGTATGGAAATTGCGTCCAAATCAACCATGGCTACGGTTATCTTACCTTATACGGTCATATGAGTGCCATCAAAGTAAGGATTGGCCAAACGATTAAACGTGGTGATGTGATTGGGCTGGTAGGAAGTACCGGTAAATCAACAGGACCTCACGTTCACTATGAAGTGCATTATAAAGGAGAAGTTATGAATCCTCAAAACTATTACTTCCTCGATTTGTCACCTGCTGATTATGATCGCATGGTTCAAATGAGTAACAATGCCGGTCAAATGTTTGATTAAGAACCTTAACTTCAATAGTGAAATTAAAAAACGAACATTGAATTCTAAACCATGCAAGAGAAATTAGTACATACAGATAATAACTTCAACTCCCCTTTCGGAGTCGGTAGTTTCCCTGTTGGTCCCGGTCCAATAGGTATTTTCGATTCAGGATATGGAGGTCTGACAATACTGGAAAAAATCAGAACTCAATTACCAGGATATGATTATATTTATTTAGGCGATAATGCACGGACACCCTATGGAACCCGTTCGTTTGATGTGGTTTATAAATATACCCTTGAATGTGTGACCCGCATGTTCGAAATGGGATGCCAGTTAGTGGTTCTGGCTTGTAATACTGCTTCGGCAAAAGCCTTGCGATCGATTCAACAATGTAATTTGCCACTCATGGATCCAAATCGCCGTGTATTGGGTGTCATTCGTCCAACTGTAGAATCAGTGGTGTCTTTGACCCGTACCAATCATATCGGATTACTGGCTACTACCGGTACGGTACAATCGAATTCTTATCCGTTAGAAATCAATAAAATAAACAGTGATATACAGGTTACTTCCGAAGCATGTCCCATGTGGGTTCCGTTGATCGAGAATAATGAGCATTTGTCAGTAGGAGCCGATTATTTTATCCGCAAGAATGTACAAAATCTGATGGAAGCTGATCCTTTGATTGATACAGTTATGTTGGGGTGTACTCATTTCCCTCTTATTGAAGATAAAATTAAAGATATTCTCCCCGAAGGTATTGCTGTAGTATCACAAGGTGATATTGTCGCACGAAGTTTGGCTGATTACCTGACCCGTCATCCCGAAATGGAAGCGTTGTGTACGAAAAACTCAACATGTAACTATTTTTCAACAGAATCCATTGAAAAATTCACTTCTTCGGCATCTATTTTCCTGAACGAGGAAATTCATGCAGAACACATTAATTTAGGTTGAAAATGATTTAAATCATTGTTTGTTTCTCTAAAAATTTCTGGAATGTTTCTTTGTAGGAATCTGATACAGGGATATACGTTTTTCCGAAAACTATCCGATTGTGATCCACGACTTTTATTTTGTCTTTTTGAACAATAAAGGACCTGTGAACCCTCATGAAAAACTGATAGGAAAGCATTTCTTCCATTGCTTTCAATGTAATGTGCGATATTACAGGTTCTGCTTCACCTTCCAGAAAAATTTTCAGATAGTCTTTCAACCCTTCAATGTATAAAATTTTAATGAGCGGTATTTGTATCAGCCGGTAATCGGATTTTACATAAATGAAATCATCTGTTTGTTTTTCGTTTACTAAAATTGCTTTCTCGTAGATTTGATGCCAATGAAGGGCTTTGGTGGCTGCCAAAAGGAAATCGGAATAACTGAAAGGCTTCAACAAATATTCCAGTGCATTTACTTTATAACTTTCAAGTGCATATTGATTAAATGCAGTAGTGAATATTATCCTGGTTTTTTCAGGAACTAACCGTGCATATTCCATCCCATTAAGTTCGGCCATCTGAATGTCAAGAAAAATCACATCCGGAATTAATATACTCACCGACTCAACAGCTGTTACTGCTGATGAAAATTTTCCTGTCAAATTAAGAAACGGAGTCTTTAGCACATAACTCTCAAGCAATGTAAGTGCTAATGGTTCATCGTCGATAATAAAGCAACTGAGTGTCATTGTTCATTTGGTTTAT
>Ga0302216_1000766_pt1 | contig 10521 bp, 8 predicted proteins | sample II_Fen_N3_2_FD_194575 | JGI IMG/M metagenome (GOLD analysis project Ga0302216, IMG submission 194575) | Peat permafrost microbial communities from Stordalen Mire near Abisko, Sweden - II_Fen_N3_2 | ecosystem: Environmental > Terrestrial > Soil > Wetlands > Permafrost | place: Sweden: Abisko...
AGTAACACGCCAAGGGGCATGAAGGCCTAGCAGACGCTGGTAGAGCTCGGTGCTGTCCATGAAAAGAAAACTACCTCCACAAAATTCAGCCCAAAACGACGTTTCCCACTAATTCCGGACTAGACCCTCATGACTTGTCTCTACGCGGGCAAAAGACTGACATTCTTCAATTGAAATTGCGAATTTATCGAGAGAATTCTCAAAAATGAAGGGGGAATGAGTAACTGCAATAAGCCCAGAACAACTAGGGAGTTTGGCAATATCTTCCAGAAATTTTCTTTGCCAATCAACTGATAAAGAAAGTTCTGGCTCATCAAATATTAAGAAGTAACTATTCATTTTGCCAAGCAGCAGATGAGCAAAGATTGATGCAATCTGTTTTTCTCCGGACGACAAATCATCAAAATCTATTTCCTCACCAGATTCATTTTGAGTTATTCGCAATTCGTATTTTGCTTGATTGAGGATCATTTGTTTGTCCCCAAGATATTTATTACAAATAGATACGAACATCCTGATCTGAGATTCGTTTTGACTTTGCTCTATGTCAACGCCCTTAAGAAGAGTAATATATTTAATTACAACATTATCAATTGGATCAATGCGATGCTTCTGATTAATCTCATGCATGTTATTGATAACAGCAGATGGATCGATAAGATGTTGATCGCTAAACTGAATTCTGTCAAAAATCCGCTTAAGAACATCATCAGTGAATTGGCTAATTTGATCTTTTTGGGATGCCCTGCCTTTGTTTTCAATAACAAATTTCAAATATCCAGCAGTTAACGAATTCAATTTATCTCGAATGCTTGCTTTTAGTTCCGTGAGGGAATCATCTATCAATTGCCTTACATCTTTCATTCCAAACTTTACCAATTCGAAATAGCGCAAATTCGAATTAACTTTATTAAAACGATGTTCAAATTTAGCGAAATCTTTTGTAAATTCCGGAAAAATCGTGTCGAGCTCTTTTTCAATCCGCCTATAGGTTGGCATGAATATAATAAATGGACACATTGACTCGATTTTTGAAGATTTTTCGGTAAGCTGTTTTAGAGCCGTGAAATCAAAAATTTTCATTCTGTTCGTGATTTCGGTTCGGATATTTTCCGGCATTCGCATATCATCACATATTTTTTTAATTGCTTCTTCCGTGGTTTTGTAACGATTCGCGTCAATCTTCTTTAATCGCTGTATAATGTATGAGTCGATTGAATCGGATTCCTTACCAGTTTCGGATAGTCGCAAATAGCTTTTAATCTCATTTTTAGCGATAGAAATCTCGCCAGAATCAAATGTAAATTTTATGGAATCGAAATTGATTTTTTCAGCAGCCGACCATTGGCTAGTCAAGCAATAATGTATCAGCGTAACAATTGTAGTCTTCCCGCTGCCATTTTCTCCCACTAATACGATTTTGTTATCTGTAATAGGAATACATATGTTTTTCGAACCATGTAGACCGGAAATGGATATATTTTTGATTTTCATGATGTTTGACACCTCATTGAGTGAATGACTGAAAGATGATTGTTGTAATTGATTTTTCATTGCCCGCAGGATCTGGCTAATCACTTATTGGGAGAATGCTGAGACCCTCTTTCCAAGCTTCCGGCACATCACATTTCCTGACGCACGAGGCCGCTGCGTATGCCGTTCTTGCGCTCCCCCGCCCACCCCGCGCACCAAGTCATCTCTCCTCGCAGGAGAGGCACAAAAGTGGAACAGTTGAGCGGCATCAAGCATCGGGCATTCCCGTCGCCAGTGGTTGTGGAGAATTGTTGTAAGTAAAGCTACCCCCCCACCGCAAAACTGGCATCGCACAATCGGAGCTTTTCTGTATGTACCAGATGACACAATCCTTCTCCTGCAGGGACTTTCACGGTTCGACGAGCTCACCGCGAACGGATTTGTTCGGCACCGCACTTCTCCGCCGCCGTACATGGGGCCCCATATTGCGAGCCTGCTCGCGTGGGGCACGGCTCCCGCCACTTCACCGCTGAGTGTTAATCGGAGTGCCCGACAACGGCACCACGAGTCGCAATTGGGGATCCAAGGGGCAGAGCCCCTGGGAGCGGGATTCCTAAGGGTGCGCGGCAGCACCCTTAGGCCGGGTGCAGGGCGGAGCGCCTGCAAACCCAGCCATCAAACCACGAAGCAGCACAAAATTCAGGGCATCAGCTCTTGATGATCTTCACTCCTTCGTAGGCAATCTCGACCATCTCAATGGCCAGCTCGCCATCGGACTTGAGGTCCGTCGCTGTGATCTTTGTCGGCCAAGCGTTGGTCAGCTCCCAGGCCATGGTCGAGGCGCCTGCCTCGTCCAGCAGGCTGATGATGACCGTCTGGCGGTCAATGGTGTTCATCTTGATCTTCTCGTACCATTTCCGGAAGTCATTATCGCCCTTGATGATGCCCTTTTTCATGGTGACGCTGCCGAATTTGATCAGGTTTGGCATCTTGATCGCCGAAATGGCGGGACGGCTGCCGGAGCGGTCGTTGATCTCCTCGGCTTGGACATCCAATCCCGAGACTTCCTGGAACTGCATTTCCTTGTCGCCCCACGTTACCCGGAAGTAGAACTTGGGCAAAGGCCACACATTTTTAGGCTGCTCGACTCCGTTCTCTGCCATGTTTTCCTCGCGTCTTTGATTGAATCGTCCTTGATCGGCGGCGATTTGGTGTGAGTCACCACGTCGACGTTGTGCTTGCGTGACGGGTTTATGTAGGAAATGATAATGAGTATCGACGACGTGAAGATCCGCGGCGAGGAGGGGGCTGAACAGTTACTTATATTCTTCGGCCAGTCCAGACCACTGAATCAATTCGTGTAGAAGTATCGTTTGAGTATAGCGCATTGTGTAGCGCCCCACTCCATTTTAAAACAATAGCAGCAGCATCTAGTCGCTGTACGCAAAATGCAGTAGGTCCTTTATACCATTTCACTTTATCCTCCAAACGGAGAGTATCGGCTTTTGATACCAATCCTGCGGAAGCAGTCTGAGGTACGCCTGTCATTTCTGATATTATAACAGAATCAGATGTATGCACATATTTTCCCTTAACTGCATATGTGTGAATCGTATCTCTGTTTGCTGCATCATGAATTTCCCATAAGGAATCGATCTTCAAAAAGGTTCCATCTTCTTGGAATGAAAGCGTTGTTACTTTCTCCAAATATGGACATCCATCAACGCAAGATGGCCTATCTGTCAATTTAAATATTCCAACGATATTTCCATCTTTTTGACTATCAGATCCGGAAGTTGGTGAATTTTCACAACCAGCCATCATCACCATAAGCAGCAGAAGCACGTATTTCAGTTGCATTCTTTACTCGCTTTGCAAAAGTTATTGAACGAATTCCCTACACATCATTAGGAGTATTAACCCATCCATTTTTTACAAGATCAGTTTGCCAGTATTTTCATTGCTAGTTAGCCCAAAAAAGCGGAGTTGGAGAGCGGCATCAAGCATCGGGCATTCCCGTCGCCAGAGGAAAGGAGAACTGTTGTAAGTAAAGCTACCCCCATTGCCCTAAACTGGCATCGCACAATCGGAGCTTTTCTGTATGTACCGGGATGACGATTTTTCTCTTGCTTGGGACTCTCACGGTTCGACAAGCTCACCGCGAACGGATTTGTTCGGCACCGCACTTCTCTGCTGCCGGGCATGGGGCCCCATATTGCGGCCTTCGACTGCGCTCAGGCACCGCAAAATGGGGGCACGCTGACGCCACTTCACCGCTGAGTGTTAATCAGAGTGCCCGACAACGGCACCACGAGTCGCAATTGGGGGTGCAGGGGGTGAATACCCCCGCGAGCGGGATTCCTAAGGGTGCGCGGCAGCACCCTTAGGCCGGGTGCAGGGCGGAGCGCCTGCAAAACCCGTCCACAGAAAACCCAGTTTCAAAAACAAACAGTCATCAACTCTTCGACTGCCCCAAAGAAAAGACCACGACCGCCGCCAAAGCCAAGGCAATGGCAATCTTCTGGCAAAGGCTAAGCGGTTCCTTGAGCCAGCAGCACCCGACCAGGACGGTGGTGGTGATGATAGAGAGAACCGCATAAAGGACATACTGCGAGGCTCCGCACTTGGCGTACAAGAGTTGAAAGCCAAGGTAGGTCAGGCACAGCCCCGCTCCGCTCAGGGCGATCGCCTTGCCATTGCCGCGAAGATTTTCAGTCACCCCAAGCGGCCCCAGCAAGGGCGACAGGGCTAGCGAGAGGATCACGGCAACGGCGGCGCAGACGGCAACGAAGAAGAGCCCATTAGAAACTCCGCTGGCTTTCTTTTGCCCCAAGGCAAAGAGGGCATTGCCGATAGCTGCCACGGAAGCAAAGACGACGGGAAGCAAGATTCTCTTCATGACCACTCCTAAAGGATGCCAGACGCGATCCACGACCAATCTAGCCTCGTCCTATCTGAGCAGCAAAGCACACCTCACCCCGGCCGCTGACGCGGCCACCCCTCTCCAACAAGTGGCGAGGGGCCCGCAACCAAGCGATTAATGACAAACAGTACAGCGCACGACAAAACGGCAACGGCACCGCACTTTCCCACTGCCGTACATGGGGCCCCATATTGCGAGCCTGCTCGCGTGGGGCATGGCTGACGCCACTTCACCGCTGCCCGTTGACCAAAGCACCCGACAACGGCACCACGAGTCGCAATTGGGGATCCAAGGGGTGGAACCCCTGGGAGCGGGATTCCTAAGGGTGCGCGGCAGCACCCTTAGGCCGGGTGCAGGGCGGAGCGCCTGCAAATACCGTAATCAAGCCACGAAACGACACCAACCCAAGCCCACCTCACCCCGCCGGCGTCGCCCTTCGACCAAGCTCAGGGCGAACGGATGGAACGTAGCCGTTACGTAAAAATTATCTTGAAGGCGACAGAAAGTGTCCATACATTGGCAAGCATCCCATTAGGGTTGTGCATCCCGCGCATCACGATATGGGCTCAACCACGCCAACAGGCGACATCCGTTAACCCCAGAAACATCGAGGTTACTCATGCCGAAACAAAACATGGTCTCTGGCACTCTTTTGTCCAGCGACCGCGACGACATCCTCCGCAAGGTGAGCGAGATCCGATCCCGACTCGGATTCTTGGTCCACCTCACCCCTGAGGAGGTCAAAAGTCTCTTCAAGGCTGCCAACGGCTACCAACCACTTTTGGAGAAAGCTTACAGCGTGGTCGAAAACCACAGTGAGATCTTGCCGGGCACCTTCGACAAGGAGGAGTTCCGCCGCGACGTGGAGCTATTGCACGCCTTGAAGCCCGTCCAGGAGCAGGTGGCCCAGCTTTCCGACGCCTTAAACGACACCATGGTGGCGCTCTCCAGCGACGTCATGACGGCTTCGCTGGAAATCTACAGCTCCATGAAGCTTGCGCGCGGCAGCGTGCCTGGAATGGACGTGTTGCTTTCCGACATGGGCTCCTTCTTCAAGCGTCCGCGTCGCCGCACCGCTGAAGCCACCGCCGCCTGACCCGAAACCACACGTTCCTGGCCACTCTCTATTGCATGGGGAGTGGCCTTTTTGTTTCCGTCCCTGCCCTGCACGAATATGTCTCCGAGACACTCCATTATGTCTCCAACACCGAAGCGTGAGTCTTGGAGACAACCCATTATGTCTCCGACACCGAAGCGTGACTCTTGGAGACACTCCGTTATGTCTCCAGCACTGAAGCATGAGTCTTCGAGACACTCCATTATGTCTCCGACACTGAAGCATGAGTCTTGGAGATACTCCATTATGTCTCCGACACCGAAGCATGAGTCTTCGAGACACTCCATTATGTCTCCAAGACCGAAGCGTGAGTCTTGGAGACACTCCATTTTGTCTCCGACACTGAAGCATGAGTCTTCGAGACACTCCATTTTGTCTCCGAGGCTGAAGCGAGGCTCGCAGAGACATCCAGCTTGAGCTCACCTCACCCCGACCGCTGACGCGGCCACCCCCTTTCCAACAAGTGGAGAGGGGACAGCACCAAGCGTGGTACCGCAAGCAATCGCAAAAGCAAAGCAACGGCGCGGCACGTCAAAGCGGCACTCCAGAAGAACGGCACCGCACTTCCCCACCGCCCTGCATGGGGCCCCATGTTGCGGCCTTCGACGCCGCTCAGGCACCGCAAATGGGGGTATGGCTGACGCCACTTCACCGCTAAGCATCAATCGGAGTGCCCGACAACGGCACCACGAGTCGCAATTGGGGGTGCAGGGGGTGGAACCCCTGGGAGCGGGATTCCTAAGGGTGCGCGGCAGCACCCGAAGGCCGGGTGCAGGGCGGAGCGCCTGCAAAACCCGTTAACAAGACAACCAGCCTTGAGCCCACAGCGCCTGCAAAACCCGCCAGGAAAACAAAGCCTGCGGAGGCGGGTGGCTTTTCAACTCCCCACGGATCGGCAGCGAGTAAATTCCCAAGGAATACCATGAGGAGGGGGATATGAGGATTCGTCTTTTGCCAAAGCTGCTGATCGCTGGGCTGCTTCTTTCTAGAGCCGCTCTAGCGGATGCGACTCTATACGAAGCAGAAAGTCAAACCCTAAGCTCCGGTGCCGTCGTCAATGACAGCATAGGCGTTTCGGGAAACAAGTATGTCAATTCCGACGGAATGACATTCAATGTCAAGGTCGATAGCACGGGGATATACGACCTTGTCATAAAAATGTGGGTAAAACAATACGCTTGGTTCAATAGTTCCATTTATATTAATAATGGAACAAATGCCATCGCTAAAGTCCTGACGAACTCCCCCAACACGGCATTTACCACCTACACGCTTACGGCAAATTGCAAATTAAATGCTGGCGCAAACACGATAACTGTCAGCGGTGGTACTGCCAATTTTGATTATCTGACTCTTGAACGGCATCCTGCGGTCGCCTTTAGCATCAATGCGGCACCAGTCGCTCCCAATGCCACCGAGGCAGCGTACAAAGTCAAAAGTTTCCTGACCAAAAATTTTGGAAGCAAGACGATTGCAGGCATGATGATTGGAGACAACGCGTTCAATTACGGCAAGATGCATCTCATTGAAACCTGTGTCCCTACAGATTCTTGCCACTTTGCAGACTCTCTTACCACGTTCTTGGGACAAGAGGATATTCGTCTCTTTAAGCAGAAATCTGGAGAATACCCAGCTCTTGGCGGGTTTGACATGCTGTTTGCTGCGGGTGGACATTCTGATGAAGGCTGGTTCCTAGGCTACACCGAGAATAACATCCGAATGGCCAAACAACTATGGAACTTAGGTGGCATTCCCGCCTTTACCTGGCACTGGAAGGTGGGGAAGGATACCGTATTTTACGCAAAGTCCTCCGGATTCAAAAATGCCGGTTGCACGGATGGCGTAGCCGGGACTTCGACCGACAATACCTGCTTTAATTACACCAAAGCCTTCACCGACAGCACCTGCTCTGAAGTCAACACGACATCTACGGAATACAAGTCGATGATGGCGGACATCGATAAAATTTCCAAACTGTTCCTGCAATTGCAGGATTCAGGAGTCGCCGCCGTCTGGCGCCCACTTCACGAAGCTGCGGGCGGCTGGTTCTGGTGGGGCGTCGGCGGAAGCACATGCTACAAGGCACTTTACCGACAGCTCTTTGATCGCATGGTAAATGTGAATGGTGTCAAGAACCTGATTTGGGTATGGAACCTTGAACGTGATCCGACCATTGGGTATGACTATTCTGCATTAAATCCGGCTTGGTACCCTGGCGATGACTATGTAGACGTCATTGGTGTTGACATTTACAACAATGCGAACGACCATGAATCGAACATCAACTCTTTCAGCAAAATCATCCAAGAACTGGGTACCAAGAAGCTGTTGGCTCTGACAGAAAACGGGCCAATTCCCGATGTAGATAGCATGGCGACCGATGCCGCGGTGTGGTCCTGGTGGATGCCATGGTACAACACCTGGAGCAGCGGCTTTTTAAATCAAACCGCAGACAACGTTTTGGCAAAGAACCTAAGCGATTCGAGGGTCATCGGCCTAAGCAAAATGCCGGGTTGGGCAAAATACACGACCAGCATTTCATCCAACAATGGACAACTGAGTTCATCGCTAAAGATGACCATGCATGGCCGAGTGCTTTACGTAAACACCCCCAATAGCGCGGCGACCGTGAGCTTTTACGACAATCTCGGTCACCGAATTGCGGACAACAAGCAAAGCCCGGGCATAAAAGCCTATAACTTGCAGAACATGGCCAAAGGGCTGTACATCGTGCAAGTGAAGGGCAATCAGGAAAGCGCAACGCGGCAGATTGTGGTTTATTGAGCATTTCAAAAGTTTGAATGCAAAGCAAAGAAAAGTTCCCGCAAGCCTTGCATAACAAGGCTTGCGGGACATGCTTATCTATAGACGTTCAGCCTCCCGAAGACTAACCAACAGATGATGCGAGTTGACCCGAATTGACTCGCAAGGAGTAAGGTGTGCCGGTGGATGAGGCAAGGGACTGCACCAGCGCGCACGCCCCCGTCGGACACGGTTCGTCGCCCGCAAATCCACCCCCAAGACTTCAGGTACATCCAGGTCTTCCCGTAGCGGGCAATTAGAATTGACGATCAACCAATCGTTCCGGAGAAGCTCCCGAGACCCGAGCCAAGCCCCGGAAACGCCTAAGACATCGGGGAAACTTCAACATGGATGCGACAGACACCTGGCCCAAGCGATTCTTCGCTTTGGACGTATCACGAGGCTTTGCCGCCTTAGCGGTTGTTCTTTGGCACTGGCAGCATTTCGCCTTCACCGGAACCTCGATGGACGAAAATTTCCAGCGCAGCAGCCTCCCCTTCTACAGCGTGCTGCACCCCTTTTACGAGAGGGGATTCATGGGCGTAGACTACTTCTTCATGCTCTCTGGGTTCATCTTCTTCTGGCTGTACCGAGACGCCATCGCCGAGCGGAGCGTCAGCCTAGGACGTTTCTGGGGACAGCGCTTTTCTCGCCTCTACCCACTACACCTGCTCACACTGTTCCTGGTCGCCGGGCTCCAATATGCCTACTTCAAGAGCGCGGGAGACACCTTCGTCTACCCCAACAACAACGGCTTTCACTTCGTACTCAACCTGTTCATGGCCTCCAAGTGGGGACTGGAGCAGAACCAAACCTTCAACGGTCCGTCCTGGTCAGTTTCGGTAGAAATCCTCTGCTACATGTTCTTCTTCCTGCTCGCATTCCTTCGCCTGGGAAAATTTTGGTTTTGCCTGGCACTCTCCGTGGCGACGATTTACGTGCGTGAGCACTTTGCCAAAGGCATCTCCTTTTCCATCGGAAGCGTCGAAATCCACTTCTTCAAGGACATCCTGCGAGGGCTCCTGTTCTTCTGGGGAGGCTTTCTCTTTCACGCCACGACGCGCATCGCGACGCGCCCACGCATGCGACGCGCCGTCCTGATCGTCTGTGCCACCTCCTGGCTTACGACAATTGTCAGCATGTACATCTTCGACATCGCCAGTCATGTCCGCGCCTTAGGACCATGGGGTGGCCCCTTGGTGGAACACTTCATCATCTACGTGCTCTTCTCGTCTACCATCGTGAGCTTGGTCCTAGTGGAGTTGCACAAAGGCGACATTGCCAAGCCCTTTGCCTGGATCGGAGACATCACCTACTCCTCCTACCTGCTGCATTTCCCGATTCAGATCTGCATTGCATTGCTGGTGAGTCACGACCTACTTCGCTCCAACTTCTACCTCAACCCGATCGCCCTCGTGCTGTTCTTCGCTCTGCTGGTGCCTCTCGCCTACGCGACCTTCCGAGGCTTTGAACGGCCCATACAGAACGCCTTGCGCCGGTTCTTCCAGCGGCATTCTTCCCCGCAATCCTCAAGCCGGAAGCTATCAGCCTAAGGCGTCAGACCAAGCCCCTTTAAGGCGCGATTGGATGCGCGTGAGCGGCTTCCAGAGCCAAGCCGAAAGAAGCACAGCCACCACGATGCCAAGCCCTTGGATGGCAAACGAAGGCACCAGATCACCGGAGAGCGCCAGCACCCAGAGGTAGATGGGAATCAAACCAAATAATGGGGCAATCTCCCGCAGGATCCGCCGCGGCGCTTCTCCCTTGCGGCCCGGCTGCAAAGGAAAGGCAATCTCTCCTAAGATCATCCCCAAGGCCCGAAGTTTTCGGTAGATGGCCACCGTGAAGGGAAGCGAAATGATCAGGGCAAAAACCCAAAGGAGTGTCCCGCGTTTGGCCAGATGACTCCCCAGCAGCGGCAAGAACGAGACGGCAAAGAAGATGCCGCCGATCAAAGCCGCATTGATGGCGATCTGCATCAAAAGACGCCGCACCATCTGGGCACCCATGCGCCGCCAAGAAAGACCACTCTTGCCGCCGGCCCACGCGAGGTAGGAAGACAGTCCTTGGCGCACCACCGAAGGCGTGGCCGAAAGACCGATCTGCATCAAACGACCATGGCGCGCCAGCAAAAAGGGCGAACAAAGCGCCGTGGCCAGCGTCACGCCAATGGCTACGGCGTGAAGCTCGGGCCGCGTGACTTCAA
>Ga0302216_1000776_pt1 | contig 10495 bp, 7 predicted proteins | sample II_Fen_N3_2_FD_194575 | JGI IMG/M metagenome (GOLD analysis project Ga0302216, IMG submission 194575) | Peat permafrost microbial communities from Stordalen Mire near Abisko, Sweden - II_Fen_N3_2 | ecosystem: Environmental > Terrestrial > Soil > Wetlands > Permafrost | place: Sweden: Abisko...
TTCACGGAAGACGCGCGTGAAGTGCAGTAGAATCCCAAGGCCGGTACTGTTGACGTAGCGCAAGCGTTCACAGTCCACGAACAAGAAGATCACACCTTCGTCCACGAGCCGAGTCACCAGAAGCAACACATTCTCGACCGAACCTCCATCAAGTTCGCCATCAAGGACAAGCACCCGGGCCTGGGGAAAACCAGGGACGCCTTGGATTTGGAGATCGAGGCTTCGACTCATGTGCTTGGAAGATAAGACCCCGAGCAGGATCTTTCAGGTAATTTTCAAAACCAACAAAGTCCGGTCGTCCTCAGAAGGCAGTCCACCCACATGGCGAAGGAGATCGGATCGCACCATATTCAGCAATTCGGTGGCCTCCAGATGCGCATGATCAGCAAGCGAACGCTCCAATCGCTCCAATCCGAAAGCTTCGCCGTCACGTCCTCGAGCCTCGGTGACGCCATCCGTATAAAGCAGGATGGCATCGCCCGGGGCCATGCGCAGCTCACTTTCTTTCCAGTTCCCCCCCGGTTCGCGCCACAAGCCTAGCGCCATTCCTCCTGAACGGATGCGCCAAACCTTTTTTTCCAATGCCATCCAGACCAGCAGATGTTCATGGCCAGCTCCGCACCACAGGAAGCTGCGATCGGAAGCGTTCCAGCGCAAGCACAGGAACGTCACATAGGTCATTAGGTCGAGTTGAGGACAAAGCCGCGAATTGAGCTGCGACACCAGCCATGCCGGGGAGGTCTCCGACTGGAGGTCGAGCAGGACGTGAAGGATGGTGCGCACGATGAGCATGATCATCCCGGCCGGCAACCCCTTGCCCGCAACATCCCCGATAACGATCATGAACTGGTCGTTCCCCAGCGGAATGAAGTCGTAATAGTCACCACCGACCTCGCGGGCCGCCTGCATGCTGGCTTCCATATCGAGATTGCGCACTTGGATGTGCGAGGCCGGAAGCAGCCCCTTCTGAAGGCGCGCAGCGATGTCGAACTCTCGTACCAATCGCGTCTGCTCCACCATCAGGTTGTAGACGTGGTCGTAATGCAGGCTGAAGGCGGCTTGCTGCGAAATGAAGTCAAGAAGCCCGATTTCTTCCGCCCCCATAGTGGTGTTGGCAGGAAGGCTCAGCACTAGAACGCCCGTAGGGCGGCCTTGGGCGCGGATCAACGCCGCGACAAGCCTTGGGACCTGCCATTCATCCAAGACCAGAGCATCGACGCGATGATCACGCCGACATTCCATGGCGCGTTCCCCTGAGGCCTCCAGTCGGGACAGCAGCAGTTGAGCCAGAATCACAGCTTGGGGCGTCTTCGTCAAACCTGATAGGTTTCCTTGACCGCCGACACAGATCAAGCGTCGCGATAAGGTTCCCTGGGAAGTCTCCTCCTCATGGTAGTGGAAGATCGCCCCTCCATCAGCCCGGATCGCCGAACGTGCAAACTGCAGCAGCGTCCCAAGCCGATCTTCGGACAATTCGTGCTCCGCGGAGGGAATCCCAGAGGAAAGAGCTTCCAAGAGACTGCCATGGCGAAGATTGTCCTGATGGTATTTCTGCTTCTGGCGTTCGGCTTCGCGGACCCCGCCCCGTACATCCCAGAACAGCGAAAAAGAAAGCAGCAGCTGACCGCAGATCTGCAGTTCCGGAAGCTCTCCGCTTCCCGCCAAACAGAAAGCGGCCGCAGCGATCGGCAACCCTAGCCACAAGGTTCGCGCCGAAAGGGCGGCACTGGCAAGGCAAAAGGCCGATATCACACCGGCCGCACGGACGCCATGCCGCCAGGGAGACAGTCCAAGGGCAACATCTAGCAGCAGCACCGCCACGGTGATGCCCCGAAGTCGCCAGACTCCACGGCGAACGGAAAGGAAGCTTTCGGCAAGCACCAGGGCCAGCAGGATAACCAGCGCAGATCTTGCCATCGGCACCAAGACCAGCCCCTCCCCTACTCCGTGGCGCAGCACTTCCAGCACCGCCAAGGCCAAAAGAACAGATGCTTGCAAAAGCCGCGCCCGGGATCTGCGCCGTTCAAAGTCCAAGGCCAGGAGCGGAAGCGGAAGCCCCCACAGCACCACCGCCAAAACCTGCCAGAGATTTTCCCAGCTCACGCCGACCTCTTCTCAGAGAGCGCATACACGAAGGCGATCACCTCGGCCACAGCTTCATAGAGCTCCGGGGGAATCGCCGTCCCTGCTTCAAGACGGCAGAGAGATGCGGCGAGCAAAGCATCCTCACGGACAGGCACGCCATGCTCCCTCGCCGAGTCGAGAATTTTTTCGGCCATGGCCCCGCGAGCCGAACCGAGCATGGTCGGAATCTCGTCCAGGCCTTTGCGAAAACGCAAAGCCGCAGCCAAGCGGTGTCGCATCGCACGGGATTCCTGCGGTCGGGCCATGCCTTCAATCTAACCGTAGTCCTTCAGAATTCGGAAAGATTTGCGTGATACCCGGCGCCTCCTGCGCACGAAGGGCGAAAGGAAGGACCATGACCGGGAATCACCGTGAAGGTGTCGGGAAGTTCGCGCAGACGCGCGTACGAAGTGCGCAGGCTCTCTTCGGATCCTCCCCAAAGATCCGTTCGTCCCACTCCTTGGGCAAAGGCTAGGTCACCGCAAAAGAAGATTCCCGCCTCGCACGAGAAGATTCCGCAGGAACCGGGACTGTGACCGGGAAGATGCATCACGGACAGTTTCTGGTGCCCGACTTCGATCACGCCGCCGTCTTCCATCAGAAAGTCGGGATCGGGAAGCTGGAAGGAAGGCACTCCGAAGTGGCGGCATTGCCCTTCCATGCCCTCCCAAAGCGGCAGATCCAAAGGGTGAACGTACAGATCTGCCGAAGTCATCTCCTTGAGCTCCGGAACTGCGCCAGCATGATCAAAATGCGCATGGGTGAGCACGATGGAGCGGATCGCAACGCTGCGTTCCAAGGCGAGATCGAGAATTTCCTCGGCTTCGCCACCTGGGTCCAGGAGCAAACCTTCGCGCGTTTGCGTGCACCATAGGAGCGCAGAGTTCACTCCCAACAGGCCAGAAGGAAAGGTCAGATACTCGAGGTTCATGTGATCAACTCCAGATAGGCTCCATGTGCATCGATTCGCACACGGGAACAGGTTCGGCACCAATCTCCATTGTTCACGTAGACTCGCCCCTGCCGCTCTCGCTGCAGCGGACGATGCGTATGGCCATGCACCACGCCGGCCAGCTCCGCCGCTTCCATCCAGGCAAAAGCCGTAGCTTCATATTCGTCAATGTTGGCGGACGGACCAGGATTGACGGCCCGGGATGCTCGCCCGGTCCCCAAGGCCACAACCATGGCCCAATCGGGATGCAGCAGATTCTGATACGCCCACTGCGCCAGGCGGCTGCGCAGCAGCTTGCGGATCTGGCGATCCAAGCGGTCGCTAGGAACCATTCCATCGCCATGAAGGAAAAGCCAAGGCCTCCCCCCGATCTCCAGGCAGAGACCATCGTCCAGAATCTGGATTCCCCGCTCGCGGATCGTCTCGCCCAGCGCGAAATCGTGATTGCCGCGAATCATCCATAACCTGCGACGCACAGCCAGCCGCTCCAGCTCATTCAATAAGATGCGCCCCAGTCGAGGTTGCACATGCCGCCATTCAAACCAGAATTCGAAGATATCTCCCCCGAGGACCACATCCTGGACATCTTCGGAAAGTCCTGCCAACATGCGGCACAGCGAGGCCTCACGATCTGGATCTCCCCAAGCTGCACCGATATGGCTGTCGGACAAAAAGACAGCCTCTCGGCTGTCCAATCTGTCCGAATACGCCTGCATTACCCATCTCGGGACTTGAACGGATTCCGATCGCATCCACACTACGATAGCTATCCCGCAGCTTCAGGAAGGAGTCTCAGTGCATTTCTGAACGGCTTAGTCCAATCCTCCAGATCTGGTTGACCATCTTCTGCCGTTCCGCTTCGTCGCTAGGATAGACAAGAATCAAGCGCAGCAGGTAGACGCCGTCGACGACGCGCGCCCCGGCATCGGAGCGGTAATCCCAGGACAGGCGCACGCGCGTACGCCCCAAGCGGTCGCGCTCCAAGCCTTCCAAAGCCGCAGAATCTACGGTCAGCGAGGTTCCCGTCACATGGACGCCCATCTGGTCGTAAACATGCATGGCGATGGAAACGGGCGAGTTGAGGATCAGTTCAGGACCGTTGCAAATCGAGGTCGGACACGTGCTCTTGGCATTCTCATACCCCGCCCCAGGTTGCCATGGATACCAGACCGTGGTGTCCCCGCGGGTGGCAAGGACCTGAAGCGGCGACGACTGGTTGGGAAGATCAGCTTCCTTGGAAATGCGTACCAACGGCAAAGGAGGCACCAGCTTGGAAATGGCGCGATGCTTGCCGCCCGTGATCGGGTGCCAAATTGCCGTAGCAAGGGGGATGTTCCCAAACGCGTCCTGCACGGCTCCATTCCAGACATAGCGAAGGCTGTCGCCAGCGCGGATTCCGACAGGATCGTTGGGAGCGACGAGCACCCGGAGAACTCCCGCAGCGGAATCACGGGAGCTTCCAGAGTAGATGAAGAGGCTGTCCTTGTTCTTCACCTGGAACCAGGCCGAACTCATGTCCAAGGAAAGAGCCTCGCTCGGGACCACCACCAAGGTATCGGGATCGGTATAGTTCTCGGTGAGATGAAGGGCGGCAGAAAGGATCGCAGGCGCCACGCTATCGGCCATATCAAAGGGCCAGGAACCGTCCATCATTCCTAGGCCGGTGCCGTCAAAACTTGTCACGCCCTTAGGAAATGGCACCGAAAGGGGCACCGCCAAGCGGCTGGAATCTCCTGCCAAGCGAACAGCCTTCCCCGTGCGCTTTTCGAGAGTTCCCGCCACCGGAAGGGAAAAGCCAAGGCTCGGCAAGGAATCTCCCCGCACGGGAACCGGAAAAAGCACCACGGCAAGGTCAACGGCACCGTCGCCGTCGCTGTCCAGATACCATCCCCGCAAGGGCGGGCGCTGCCCGCCTTCCACGACGACGGCCTTCGATATCGCCCCTGGCACGTTTCTGAAGGTGTCCGCCACTCCCGCACTCAGCCGTGCACTGTCTCCAGGAAACGGGCAGGCTTTTAGGCTTGCGGCGTCATAAAGCGCCAAGAGATGCTTGCCGTCTCCAGAAAGCGAAAGCGAAGAGGGGGTGGCATTCCCCCAGGCGCCAGATTCAAGAAGACTCAAAGCATGCACCTTGTCAGAAAGGACGGAAGTCTCGGAAAGGGATACGTCCAAGGTGTCTGGCGCGCCGTTCCTTCCGTAGGCAAGCACCGCGCGCATCGCCACGGGAGCGATCCTATCAGAGATGGCAAAGGCCTGCGAGGGTTCACCGCCCCAGGAATAAACGCCACGGGCGCCCTTCGCCATGGTCGCCTGTAGGAATGCGCCGGCGGGGAAATCTACGGTCACCGTAAGCGAGTCAGAGGGAACTGCGATCTTCCCTTTCGAGGAAGGCACAAATGCGGAGGTGTCCGGCCATGCAAAGGAAAGCGCCGACCCCACAGACCATTTCTGATGGAGATGCACCACAAAGCGGTCGACGACACCGTCGCCGTCACGGTCATAGGCCTCCGCAGAATCTGGGGGCAGGACGCGGAAGCTGACAGGCGTCCAGGTCGCCTGAGAAGAGGCATCTCCCAAGACGCTTGCAAGGAAGCTCACGCCCACAACTGGAATCCGCGATGTCACCAATGCCGAGCCACGTCCGCCGGAAAGCGGGAACGAGGCACGTTCATGTCCCAACGTGTCAAGGAAGCGCAATCCGGTGGCCTTGGAGGAAATCTGGACAGAATCTCCGCAGATCGCACAGGTGGTCGCCGCAGAGTAGGTCTCGAACCAAATCCGCACCGTATCTCCAAACAGCCGATCGATGGCCGGAAGAGGCGACAGGGGCTTTCCTGCCGAGTCAATGAACCGGAGCCCCTTGTCCTGGAAGACGATCTCATCGTAGCCGTCGGCGCTGTCCTGGGAGATCTTTCCGATCACCAGTCGGTAGCTTCCGGGCATGTCGCCGCGCACCCAAAAGCGCCGCGCCACGGTATTGCTTCCCGTCATCAGGGTATCGCCATCATGGACAGGTTCCGTCAAAAGCGAATCCCGGAAGAAGGAGAGCCCAGCGACGGGACGGAGCACAAACTGCACCGCCCCAGAATCCGGCCCAGTGGCATTGTAAGCGCCCACCGAAACCGCGAAGGAAGAAGAGACGACGCCCGTATAGGGAGGCGTCGAGACGAACTTGGGACCAGCACTGTACGGAACAACGAAGGTATACTCCTTAACCACCGAGGTATCGCCAAGGTAGACGAATTGGATGGCATAGCGCCCGGCAGGAAGCCCGACAATGGCCGATGAGTCGATCCGGACATGTCCTCCAGCACTGTCCACCACGATTCCTCCATACCAAGTACCGCTTCCCAGCTGCTTCGGTATGGCAAAAGGAGGCCCCGAAAGGCGGACGATCCCAGTGGTCTTGACGACGTCCGTTCGCGACTTGCAGCCCTGCCCCGAAATGGTCGAGACGTAGAGGTCATAGGTCGTACTTCCGGGAGCCCTCAAGGTATCCCGCACCTGAAAGCGCGTATCGGTACGCATGTTCATCGAAGTCACAATTTTCATGTCCGATCCCGTAGGATCTCGCTCGCAGAAGAAGAAGTCGAAATCGTAGGTCGTTCCCTCGACGAGTCGAGCGGAAGGGTTCCAGGTCGTATCAAACTTCTGCTTTCCATCCACCCAGGCAGTGTCGATGTGCCGTCCGATGTGGTCGAGATGGATGCTGTCCTCCGCGGTTCCGTGGATGCCGCCCAAATCGACTACGAGCTTGTGGTTGATAAAGAACCATACGTCGTCGTCGCCCGCAAAGCGGAAGACCTGCCCCTTCTTGTATTCAAAATTGCCGTGACTCTCGAGACAAAATCCGTAGTTGTGCTTGGGACCTCCGGGATCGTACGAATTCTCGGGAATCGTGTCCCGATAGGGATTCGGGGAACCGTCCGCGAGAGTTCTGAAGTCGTCGATTGGGAAGTACTTCTGATTGTCGTAGACGTAATATCCCGTGGCAGTGTCAAGCGCAAGGGGAATGTCCCGGCAAGTCTCGGCGTTCTTGCCCTTGACGGTGCGAAACCAATTGATCGCAAGGCCCGAGTCCCCGATCTCGGCCTTGTTGGCTGGCTCCGAGGTGTCGTAAGTGCAGCGAAAGGCATAAGTCCAGCCGTTAGGATACATCGCTCCGGTGTCGTGGGCGCTACGTACAGGCTTGCGATCGGAGCCCAGCACCGAGTCGACCATACCCCGCACCACACTCCATCCGCCTTTCCAGCAACCCGGCCCACGTCCGAACTCGCGATTGAAGAGAGGCGACGTACTGTCTCGACGGCTTGCGAAATCGCGAACCGTCGCCGCTAGGAACGAGGTGGCACAGAGTCCATGGAGTCCCGGGAAACGCCTTTCCACATTCACCTTGCCGCTTACTGTGTCGAGGGAGATCCAAGTTGTGTCCCCATATCCAGAGGCATTGATGGCGGTGGTCCCACCAAGTCCTTCCTTGCCCAAGGTGGCACCGGAAGAAGTCGAGAAAAGTACTGTCGGCATGACATCGTAGTACGGATAACCGTACCATCCGCAGTAGTCCGAATTCGAATAGAGCGGAAGTGGCCCGTTCCCTGCAATCGTCACCCGCGGCCGCTGGATGGGAGGCTTGGAGCCCCAGGGATTGAAAAGCATCAACATCTTCGCTTTGGGCATGCTTCGGGAAACCACCGGCTTTCCATCCGGTTCAGGCGAAGGACGAATCCAGATAGTGTCGGCTCCAGCGAGACTGTCGAGGGTAAGGTCTACAGGAATGGGGTTCTTTCCAGTTGCCCCGTAGTATTCCGTTCCTTTAGCGTTTCGGAAAAGCAGCGAAATCTTGCTATAACCAAGAACCGTCACAGTGACCCACTTTGGAGGATCAGAAACGCTAGCCATCCCCCCCCAACCTCCGCCTTCCGAGCGCATCGATGGAAGTGCCGAATCGGTCTCCCAAGGATTGAGAAGCATCACCACAAACTGGCGCGGGGCACTAGACAAAAGTTTCGGGGATCCGTTGGGCAAAGGAGAAGGCACAACCCAAACCGTATCAGAAGTCTGAAGCGTGGCACCAATGTCGATTTGAGTCTGGCCATTCCCGAAACCCGCAGCGCTGTAGGTCGCATTCCATCCAGAAAGACTAAAGAAGACGCTGCGCTGGGAAGCCGAGGCCAAGGGATCGTAGGTCGACGGTAAAGAAAAGACATACCAATCCCCAGCCAGGGGCATGTAATCGTCGGAAGTTCCAGGGCCATTGTAGCCCGTTCCGTTCCACCAGCCGCAGATTTGCGCACCATAGCTTGAAGATGGCCAAGCGTTGTAGAGCTTCACGACTTTGACAGCCGCCGACAGCGGCTGCGCAGCAAGGAACATTCCCAACATCATCCCAAGCCGCACCAGCGCCCCAAAGTCAATGCGCTTACGCACAATCTCAAGCATTTGGCCTCCTCCACTGTGAACATGCAACACCACGGATGACGAGTCCACGATGCCATAAGTCAATTTACCGTACTACCCCAATCTGGGCTTCACAATTTCCTCCCCCGTCAGCTTCCGTTCTCCAGCGGACATCCCTCCGCGAGGAGGAAATCACCAGATTCGGTGAAATAGCGAGGATCGTCTTCTCGGTAATTTTGAGGTCACCCCAAAGGTTCCGGAGATTCTTACCGGGCCGAGAGCCCGACGGCATCATACATTTAGAGGATGCTCGTGCGGACCACCGCCCTGATCCTTGTCGTTGCCACCTTCCTGCATGCCCAGTACCAGGATGCCGGAAGTGCGGAGTTCGTATTCTTGCGCAACTTCCAAGCAGCACGCCCGGCCGGCATGGTCGGCGCTGGCGCTAGCCTAGAAGGAGGCCTACAGACCCTGGGTTTGAATCCGGCCGGTATCGCGCGCACACCTTCGCCGTGGCTAGAGATCAGCGCTCGGCGCCAAGATCAAGCGTATCAGTCTGGAATGCTAGGAGTCGCCTACCCGTTTTTGAACGGAAATGTCGCTGGCCAGTTCGCCTACCTCGACGAAGGCGAACCGATTACAGAGCTCGACGAGTATAACACTGCTACCGGCAAGACCATGAGCCCCAGCGCTTGGGCGCTTTCAGCGAGCTATGCCGAACCGCTGGGCAAGCGCCTTTCCTGGGGAGCCACATTTCGATGGGTGCGCGAAGACCTCGACGTGGACGGCTCTGTTGCCAACGGCATCTCGATGGACCTGGGAATCATTCTGCAGCCGGGCGCCCGACGCTTCACCTACGGACTCTCCATCGTCAACTTGGGAACCAAGCTCACGGGCCACACCAAGAACGAAAGCGACTTCGGCGACATGCCGCTTTCGGTCACGGGTTCGGTGCGAGCGCTGCTCACGGGGGACGGAGCCACTTCTCTGCTGCTCGATGTCCAAAAGCCCATCGACAACTACGCCCAGGTGCGCCTGGGCTTGGAACAGCGCATCTTCCAGAGCCTGACCATCCGCGGTGGCGTGCGCAGTGACCAACGCGAGATCCTGGACTTCGCCAACGGCGAACTGATGGGAGAATCGGTCTCTGACCATCCGTCCTCAATGGCCTTGCGCGCCTCGCTGGGTGCAACCATCGCCGTCTCGAACTGGAGCTTCGATTACGCCTTCCAGACCTGGGGACCGTTGGGATACGTCCATTTTCTAACCTTCAGCCTGAATCTGGGGCGACTCCCGAAGGAGAAAATATCACCATGATCACTCTTCCCACCACCATCGACGGTCTCATCTATCTGGAGCCGCAAGTCTTCAAGGACGAACGCGGCTTCTTCATGGAATCCTACCAGCGCCCCCGCTACCAGGCGCTGGGAATCGGCATCGAATTTGTCCAGGACAACCACTCCTCATCCCGCAAGGGGACCGTCCGCGGCTTGCACTACCAGTCGTCTCCCGGCCAGGCAAAGCTTCTGCGCTGCACGCGCGGAACCATCTGGGACGTGGCAGTAGACCTCCGGCCCGAGTCATCCACCTTCGGAAAATGGCAAGCCTTTGAGCTGGACGATGTCCACCATCGCCAACTTTTCATCCCGACCGGCTTTGCCCACGGCTTCTGCGTCCTCTCCGAGGAAGCCGAAGTCCAGTATAAGTGCAGCTCCATCTACGTCGCCGCCACCGAGTCGGGCCTTGCCTGGAACGACCCGGACCTGGCCGTCGCTTGGCCCGTGACAAATCCCGTCATTTCGGCCCGCGACCAGGGGAACGAATTCTTCGCCGCCTTCAAGGCCCGCGTGAAAGGTCTTTGATGAGCGCCTTCAAAGCCTATGAGAACCCCGATTTCATCCATTCCACCCAGGCTCGCGAGATCCGCATCTTGGCCGAATTCTCGGAACCCCGCTACCGCCTCAAGCGACACGGCGTGGATGGCACCATCGTGTTCTTCGGTTCGGCCCGCACCCAGCCTCT
>Ga0302216_1000780_pt1 | contig 10459 bp, 11 predicted proteins | sample II_Fen_N3_2_FD_194575 | JGI IMG/M metagenome (GOLD analysis project Ga0302216, IMG submission 194575) | Peat permafrost microbial communities from Stordalen Mire near Abisko, Sweden - II_Fen_N3_2 | ecosystem: Environmental > Terrestrial > Soil > Wetlands > Permafrost | place: Sweden: Abisko...
TCATTGTATTTTGTTGAATAAAAGGAAAGAATCTCTTCGAGTGTGTAGTGGTTTAAAAGGCAATAAAGATCGATAAAATCTTTCATGGTGCCTCGGTTGGTGATGGCAGAAATTTTCATGGCAGCAATTTCTTTGTCTGTTGCCATAACAATGTTGTTTTCTACTAATTGTTGATCGATCCAGGCGTAGGGATAATTAACGATGTCCACTTTTACATTTTCAATCATCGAAATCAGCATGTTTGGAGATTGTTTCCTTATTTGCATTTGCAGGCCAAGCGTATTGATTTCGGCTATGACAGCTAAAAAATCAAATTGATTGCTATGGGCAAACAAATCCAAATCGACAGAAATACGATGTCCGTATTGCAGTGATAATGATGTGCCACCGACCAAACGAGATTCTTTCAATGAATCAAGTCCTTGCAATCGGATTAAAAGTTCCAGTGTTGAGGATTCGACGGTTTCGAGGTGTAACATCTGAAGTTTTCTTTGGGAATTTCGGCTATTGTGCTAATGAATGAGAGTGCTGTTTTATCCAATGTTCTTGTTTTTTGCATTTCCTCGGCTATGGTTGGAACGCCATAGTATTCTTTGATTAACATCCAATCGGGTAAGGTTCCATATTCCAATACGCGTTGAATGATGTAACGTCTGTTTAGGTCTAAGTTCAGTTTGCTAAGTTCTACATCCCAAAATAAATTGGGCGAAAACGAATGGATTGGACTCATGAACAGGGTTTTTTGTATGCGTTAGTATGTGTCAATGTTCGTCACTCCCAGGGCATGGATGCAACGAAGGGTTTCATTACGGTGTATGCGCCCTTGCGGGCAATGGCCCCTACCCTTGCGGATGGGGCGGTTCTGGTCAATTCAGTTCAGCTCAGAAGTAGGGTTCGTCCATATCAACAAGGATTTGGTCTTGTCGGGCAGGAAGTTTTGGACTTCTGAGGGAGATACGGTGATGTAGCGTATCTTGAAGGTGAGCTGGTCTTCGGCTTTGAGGACCAACTGATGCAAATAATCCTGGTCAAAGCTATTGCCGACCAAGACTAGATCTAAGACGTTGCCTGGTTTCCCTTGGGCAAAGTCGTTTATTATGAATGCTTTATCGAGCATGCCAACGCGACTCACCACCATCTCGACGAGTTGGTCGATGCCTGTGAATTTGAGCAGGAGATGGTGAATGTCCTGGTAATAGGGATGGTGGGTGTTGGCTTTGTAAATCTTTTTGTTTTGAATCACTTCGGAGTCGATGAGCTGGGCATCTTCGAAGCGGTTGAGTTCCTGGCGGATGCCGTTGGTGGACTCTCCGAATTCGTTGGAAAGGTTGCGTAAATAGGCAGTAGTCTCGCTATTGATAAAGAATTTCATCAGTAGCTTGATCCTGGTTTTTGAAGTGATCAGACTATCTAGCATATTTTGTGAGTATTTAAATTACTCAATATTGTACGAAGATAGTGCTTATTGGGGATAAAAGGAAGTTTTGGAAGCAGTTTTTTAATATTGGAGGGGCAAAATGATGATTGGATGGTATAAGGTAGAGCATTAAAACTGATTAATAATGCATTGCTTGAGATACGTTTCTATTTCTATTGGAGCTATTTTGTAAACAGGTTCAAATAGTTCAAAGTCACTATCAATGTGAAAACGCGAACTGTCCGTAAGCATTGAGAACAAATTTTTTGTCGATAAAATATGTCCTGAATAATTTAATGCCAAATTGACAACTTCCTTGAAATTGATGCCTTGCTTCAAAATGGAATAGATATCATAATAATCTCTATAGTTACTCCTTCGCAGAAGGACCTCCATTTTCATAGCAGCTATTGCTTTAATATCCGCTAAATGTAAATTATTTTTTAAATGAACTGGGGCTGTGATTGGTGAAAATTTTGTAGTGGCATAAAATGAGATTTTCACTCCCGAAACAATGAACTCGACGTGGTCAAAATCCCAAATTTCACGTGCATCAATTTTTCCAATCGCTGATAATTCCTGTTCTATAGTAACCCAGTCTACTTCTTGTTTTTGAAACTTTGATGATTTCCAACTCATAAAGTCTAAATCTTCACTCAGTCTGTTATGAATTTGCAATGCAAGGGCCGTACCACCAACAAGAATATAGGATTTAATACACTCTAATTGTGAAACTTTATCAAATAGTTTATTGGTATGTGGCGTTAATGCAATCATATCAATCTTCTAATATGTTGGTTGACAGTTCTTTTGATGTATTTTTCTGGGTTTTTTATATCAAAATACATCCATGCAAGCAATTTATTGAGTTTTCTGTAATAATCATCTTGAATAACTAACCTTTCACGCCATATTTGCTTGATTTTTTTGTTAGGGTAGATGGTAAACAGCATGTTTATTTCATCTATATCCAAATAAAGCAATGTCTTTTCAATTAAAATATCATCAGGAATTATAGTATCACATTTTAAATCGTACGACCAAAATCCGTGTCGTTCGATCAATTTCTGACTTAATATGTTTTTGATATTTTCCATTTTACAACTTCTGTGACGAAGATAGCTCTTATATGGAATATTTAGATTTTTTGGAAGCAGTTTTTTAATATTGGAGGGGCAAAATGATGATTGGTAGGTATCTTTTGATGGACTACTTTTCTTTTTCGATGAATGAAAGGGGGATGGTTGTGAGGGCGCAACCGAATTGGGCAAGGCGGATGATGACTTTGTGTTTGCCCTTGACTTGGACGAGTTCGCCCATAAGGCCTTTGAGGGGGCCTTTGCTGATGGTTATGGTTTCGCCTTTGGTGAGATCTTCGAGTACGAATTCGACGGGTTCCTGGGAAAAATCGCACATGAAGCGGAGGCGTTCGATCTGGTTGTCGGGGATGATAACGGGTTTGCTGAATTCGCGGACAAAGGAGATGGCGCCGTAGGTTTGGAGTACGTTGCGGAATTCGGTATCGAGGATGTGAACGAAGATGTATCCGTGAACAACTGGGACTATGACTTCTTTGATGCGATCGCTCCATTTGCGCTTGACAGTTTGGAGGGGCAGATAGTGTTCAACCCCGGCTTCAGCAAAGCGTTCACTGACTTTTTTTTCGGCGCGGGGTGCGGTGTACAGGGCGTACCAGTGTTTCTCGTCGGGTTGCATGGGAGGCTACGTTTCTTTCACCAAAGATACGAATAAACCTGCGTGTACTGCAAGTTGGTTTGCGGTTTTGTAAGGATATTGTATCTTTGAATAGTACAAAAAATCAACTTTACAGTTCAGTTTTTATGAAAAAACGTATTTCGGCTTCGAACATCATGCGGGTGGTGTCCATTTTGGGGATTATTTGTTTGTTGGCGCTGCAGTGGGTGTGGTGGAGGAATGCGTATAGGGCGGTGGAGATGGATTTTATGAAGAATTCTCAGGAGTGCCTAACGCAGGCTTTTGACAAGGCTCTAACATTCGCAATGGAAGATAAAAGTAAAAAATTCAAGGTCATCAGAGATAATAGGAGTTCAGGAAATCCTAAAAAAATCAAAATCGTTTCCAATCACAGTGTACAAAATACTTCTGAAATATCATATTTGATTGAGGAAATGTTATTTAATGAGAAAAAACCAATCACTAAAAAACTTATAGATATCAAATACAATGAATGCTTAAAAGAAGAATATGGAACGATTCCAAAATATGACTTACAGATTTATCGTTTATCAGATGTAATTGATTCAGTAAACAAGCCGAAATACAATAGGATTGCAATTGGCAATGGTCATGATACTATATATCATCAATTTGGTTTTATGGCATTTACAACGGTAATTATACCATCACCAGTTGGTTATTACATTAAAAAAGGGGCTTTTATTTTTTCAATTTCCATTATTTTAGTCTTGCTTATAGGTTCCATATTAATTTTGCAATTCATTAATATGCAACGTGATCGCAAATTCGCCGATTTCATTATTGATTATACGCGAATGATGACACACGATTTGAGAACGCCCGTTACGGGTATTCATATGATCTTCAAAATGTTCCAGAAAAATCAATTTTCGGATGAGACTTTGAAGGAAAAATACATTGCTGAAGGAATGGCGTTGAGTAATAAGGTTTTATTGAATCTTGATAACATTCTGTACATGGCCAAAAGTGAGCAACGGGAATTACCAGTCCATTTATTTGAAACTGATTTTAAAGTATTTATGGAAAAAATAGTAAGAAGTTATAGGCAAAGAGATTACAATCCAAAGATTGTTACCATCAATACAATCTATGAACCTTCTGAATTTAAATGCAGAATGGACCTTGGTTTAATGGAAAATGTAATGTGCAATTTAATTGAAAATGCCATAAAGTTTACGCCTCAGGAAGCATTGATTTCCATTCAATGCTTTAGGGAAGGAAATCAGGTTGTAATCAAAATAAAAGACAACGGACAAGGCATGTCGGTAGAAGATCAGAAACGAATTTTTGGTCTTTTTGAACGGGGCACGGCCAATAAAAACAATGCTTTTCCTGGATTTGGAATTGGATTGCATTTTGTGGAACGAGTTGTTAAGGCACATGGAGGCAAAGTGACGGTTCAAAGCGAATTAGGCAAAGGAACTGAGTTCACCATTAGGTATACTTCTTGAGAATCTTCTTGATTGGATTGAAGAAGCGGACTATGAGCCGAATGTCATCCGTGATGACTTCGGCACTGCCCTGCATCTGAGTCGTGATGGGCAATTGAACACCGTAATTGGTGACCAAGCCTTTCGGAAAACGAATTTCGACAACGTACTTGCCGTCGGGATCTGGGGTATCCGAAATGTGCGCTACCCTACCCTCTAAGTAGCCAAATTCCTGATCGGGGAAATTCGTCAATCGGACATTGGCTTTTTGGCCAACATGTACCTTGCCGGAACCTTGAGCTGGTAATAACATTTTGCAAACGGGCAGGGTTTTGACAGTTGGGATAACAGAGAAAACAATTTTACCTTGCTCAACATTCTGATTATCGCTCCAATAGCCCATGAAATTGACCATTCCGTCTATAGGACTGACCAACAAGAAATTGCGAGCCCAAGAGTTCAGCTCCGTCTGTAATTGTTCGGTTGCAGTACGTAGTTGCAAGAGATAAATGCTTTCGTTGTCGATGTAATCTTTACGAAGGTCCAACAAGTTTCCTTGACCGGAATTGATGTCCATTTCGGCCACCTTGATTTCTGAAAGCAAGGCACTGTAATCTTGTTGGCTTTGAAGCATTTTATTTCGGGAAATCTGGTAATCTTCGTTGGACATCAGGCCTTTACGATTCATCAATGAATCACGTTGCCAAATTTCAAATGTGCTTTCGACCTGTTGATGTAAAAGGAGGGTACGACGTTTTAATTCTTCAAGGTTTACTTGCAATTCGGAGACCTTACGTTCTTGCAAATGTAATTTTTTTGGGTGGTATTGCATGGACTGGAAACGCAAATATGCAGTAAGGGATACTTGAAAATTGGTATAGGCCAGTTGAACGCTTCCTAATTCCAAAGACTTGTTATCCAATAATTTGCGAGCAATTTCGGAGTTCGGTGTTTCACTGTTCCAATTGCGCAAGCGATTAATAAGTAAAAGAATGTCGGTTGTATTGGCTGGATTCTGAATAACGGCAAGGGTGGTCCCTGCTTTGACTTGTTGATTGTTAACCACAAACAATTTGTCAATTTTGCCCGATGCTCGAGCAATAATGCTGGCAGGCGGAACTTCGGTGGTCAGCGTGACCTCTCCGGCAATGGTATCCGGATATTTGAAAATAAAGGAACCAATCAACATGACCAGTAGAACCAATGAAATAACGGTTATGCCCCATCGCAAAATGGCAGGAGGTTCATTTCCAAGGATATCTTGCACATCTTCGCTCCGTAGTTCAATATTTTTTTCAGCTTCCTGCATGGCTTCCAATAATTTAGCTTCCCAATTCCAACTGATTCTTCACCAGATGGTAATAGATTCCACGTTTGTCTGTTAGGTCTTGGTGGTTGCCTACTTCGGCAATTTTACCTTTGTCGAGTACGACAATTTGATCGGCATCACGAACGGTACTTAGACGGTGGGCAACAACGATGACAGTCCTACCTTGATAGAATTGGTGCAATTGTTCCAAAATTACTTTTTCATTGTTGGCATCCAAGGCGTTGGTAGCTTCGTCGAAAAAAAGATATTCCGGATTTTTATAGACGGCTCGAGCAATGAGGATGCGCTGCTTCTGTCCTTGACTTAGACCCATACCTTCCATTCCAATTTTGGTATTGTAGCCCATGGGCAAGGTATCGATGAATTCACGAATGTTGGCCACCTTGGTCGCGTATCGAAGTTGTTCCTTATTGGGTTCATCGTCACCAATGGCGATGTTGTTGGCAATGGTATCAGAAAAAAGGTATCCGTCTTGTAGGACCGACCCGGTTTTGCTTCGCCAAAGATGTGGATTGATGGTGTTTAGCGGTGTATTTCCAATTTTAATGGTGCCGCGGTTCGGATCGTAGAATCCCAGCAGCAATTTGACCAAGGTCGTTTTACCACTACCGCTAGCCCCCACAATGGCAGTGACCTTTCCTTCTGGAATGCTCAATTTCAAGTCATTAAGCACAAAATGAGAGTCGGATCCATCATAACTGAAACAAAGGTCATTGACTTCAAGGTCTCGATGATCGGGCAATTCATTCAATTTGGAGGAGAGGGTTTGCTCTTCGTCTTCTTGACCATGAATTTCGTTCAAACGTTCCAAACTAATTTTGGCATCCTGGAAACTTTTTGCAAAACCGATGAACTGATCGACTGGTGCATTCAGTTGTCCAATAATATAAGTAATCGAAAGCATCATACCCAACGTGATGTTTCCATGAACAACTCCCTGTGCGGCCATGAAAGTAATGAGCAAATTGGTCGTTTGATTGAAAAAAACGGAACCAACTTGCTGAAACTGGCCTATGGCAAGACTTTTTACACTGATTTTGAACAACCTGACTTGAATACGCTCCCAACCCCAACGTTTTTGGCGCTCACAGTTGTTGAGTTTGATATCTTGCATGCCGGTGATCATTTGAATCACATTGCTTTGTTCTTTGGCCGATTGTTCAAAACGTTTGAAATCGAGAGAACGACGGTATTTCATAAAGAACAACACCCAACCGACATACAGGGCATTCCCTAGCAGGAAAATGAGCAGGATGGTCAGGTTGTAATATCCGAGTACAATGGCAAAAACAAAGAAATTGATAAAGGAGAAAAGGGTAGTGATGGAGTTTCCAGTCAGAAATTCCTCGATTCGACGATGGTCTCCTATGCGTTGCAATATATCCCCTACGTTTTTGGTATCAAAAAAGCGCAAGGGCAATTTCATCAATTTGATAAGGAAGTCGGAAATCAACGCAATGTTGATGCGGGTGTTCATGTGGAGCATGATCCAGCTCCGGATGTATTCAACGGAAAGACGGGCAATGAAGATGACAGCCTGGGCAATTAGAACCAATTGGATGAAACCGATGTTTCCGTCACGTACACCTACATCGACCAACGATTGTGTGAGGAATGGAAAAATAAGTTGCAACAAACTGATGGTGATCATGCTGATCACAATTTGAGTCATTTGCCTTTTGAAAGGACTCATGTATTTCAAGAAGAACGATATGCTTCTGTTTTTCTGATTGGGCTCATCTTCTAATTCCTTAAAATTTGGACCAGGTTGAAGAAGCAATGCTACTCCGACACCTTCTCCATCACGCAAGGAATTTTCCCAAGATTTTCTAAATTCAGTTTCTGTTAAGTTTATTAATCCACTTCCAGGGTCGGAAATGGAAACGGTGGTACCGTGCTTGCGACTTTTACGAATATCGTAACAAACTACAAAGTGATTGGCATTCCAATGTACAATGCATGGAAGTGCCACATCATCAACCAATTGACTAAATGTTATCTTAACTCCGGTTGTTCTAAAACCGATGGATTCAGCAGCTTGACTGATACCAAGCAAACTGACACCTGTCTTGGTTATAAAGCTTCTATCTCGGAGATTCTGAAGTGAATAGCTTTTACCATAATATTTGGAAATCATTCGCAAACAGGTTGGACCACAATCCATGGCATCCAATTGCGTAAAGTGCGGGAAAGATTTCATTAAGATTCAGTTCAGGTTAAGACAAGATTGAAAAGGTTCGATCAGTAGCAAATATACATAAAAAAACGACCTCCATCTACTGATAGGGATCGTATTTGCATTTGACGGGTTTGGAATAAATATTCTGATCATCTTCGATATAGGCCCGGCAATCCTGACAGACATATCGAAGTTCACAGTCGGAACAGACCTCTATCTGATCCTTATTGATGGTCCAAACCTTGCGGAAGCTCTCGTTGCCGACAGCGTCTGCCAACGATTTCACCGAAATATGCCCGTAATGATTTCTCATTGACGGGCAATTTCGGATGAAACCTTTTTTATCAACCGCGATCTTCTTGTTCAGACAGCTGTTGAAATGTACAGATTCAATGAATAGTTTCGTCTCAGCTATACAATAAAACTCATTGGTCACCCCGCAACACTGTTCATCACGAATTACATCGCGGGTATAGATAATTGTTAACTCATCACGGTGATATACCGTGTTTTCACAGGAATTACTTACGGTGATTTTTCGCAAAATCGGATAAGTGCTTTTAAGATCTAGTATTTTATCAAGCTCGAAGTCTTCTGAATATTCCACCAATATCTCGAGTGTCTTGATGGAGGAATCCGGGAGGTGCTTCAACTCATTTACCAGTTTCTCGCTAGAAACAGGGTAATAGAAACGAATTTCCAAAGCCAAACAACGTAATGCATGTAGTTGCGGGACCAGGTCTTTCAGTGAGTGATGAGAATTGACGTCGTAATCGACAATCGCGTTTGTGATACTTCGGTCCTCATCGTATTCATCCAGATTGAGATGCAACGCACTGACAGGACTGTCCGTGGTGTAACCAAACTGGTTGTGATATAGAAAGGTTAGATATTCTTCTACTAACTGCTTGTCTTTCAGACCATATTGCAGTGTGATTTCTTCCACCGATTTTGTTTTCTTGGTATCGTCCAGCACCAGCATCTCATAGAGAGGCATGGGAATTGGCTGTATGATGTTGCGCTGCAGATCACAGATCACAGCCCTTTTGGATCCTTTTACCGGGATGCAACAAGAAAACAGGTGGAAATATTTGTTCATAGACGAACAATCCGGTATTTCTTCGTGTCGCTTACCAGTCTTGAAATGGAACGGCTAAATTCGCCGTCGGCCTGGTAGAACGCATTTGTAGAAATTGGACCGGATACTCGCTCCGAGAACAACCGCTCTGCGCGGAAAATTTCTTTTTGATTGAGAATGAGGTTTGACATAATTGCTTATTTATTGCGAATTTTTAATATAAAAATGTGATAATTTATTGATTACCATCTGTTTGACAAAAATGCTTTTAAAAAAGAGCTAACGCCCGGTCTTACAATAATGATGGGATTGCCTTCGTCGTCTTTACCAAGTTCAATTTTTCCACCGTTGATTGAAGTAAGTTCTTCATTTGTCATTTTAAACATTTCAATGTTTTTTTCTGAACCTGTCTTAACTGAATTCGTTTTCATAATGCTGAGTTTTAAGAATGATAAAAAGTACTGATCTTATTTTTTTACAAAAATAAGATTGAGGGGGTTCATAATCCCTTAATGAAATCTTGTATATTCTTAAGGTATTCTTATATCTTTGCAGCAAACATCCGAATCTTAATGAAAACAGCAAAATTCATCAGAATCTTCGCAGTACTAGGAATATTAGGTTTATTATTTCTTCAATATTCATGGTTTAAGAATTCTTATGTTTTAATGGAACACCAAATTCTTGAGAAGGCGAACAAGAGTTTATTGGTTTCTATTGACGCTGACATGATTCAACGAATGGATGTTGTATTTGGGAAAAAAATAAAGACCGTAGTAACTAATGGTTCAAAACTTCCCGATAATGTTAAAGTTGTAGAAAAAAATAATTTCAACCAGAAAGACGGGATTTCAGGATTTATGCAGGATGCTTTGCAGTCATTGGGTAAACCCTGCAAAAGAGATCAACTTGATAGCATATTCCGAAAAAACATTACCGAGGCTATTGGATATACACCTAAATACATTATAACCTTAGTTACTTCAAAAGAAAAAAAAGCATCCAAACCCGATAAGTTTACTTTCTTTGGCAAAATAACCAATAACCAATACGCTATGGTTACATTGGTTAATCCCTTGCAATCCATTCTACATCAAGCCCAAATAATTATTTCCGTCTCCATTCTTCTCGTAATAATAATAGGTATAGTTTTGGTTTATTTATTAAGGAGTACGTTGAAGGAAGCAAAGTTTGTAAATTTCATTAAGGAGTACACGCACGCGCTGACGCACGAGTTGAAAACGCCCATCAGTGGCATCTATATGGCGTCGTCGCAATTGTCGTC
>Ga0302216_1000782_pt1 | contig 10443 bp, 9 predicted proteins | sample II_Fen_N3_2_FD_194575 | JGI IMG/M metagenome (GOLD analysis project Ga0302216, IMG submission 194575) | Peat permafrost microbial communities from Stordalen Mire near Abisko, Sweden - II_Fen_N3_2 | ecosystem: Environmental > Terrestrial > Soil > Wetlands > Permafrost | place: Sweden: Abisko...
AAATACTTCGTTGAAAACATCTACAAAGATAGATAAATTTAACTTCAACGATTAAAAATAGCTTCTTAAGTTTGTATTTTTTAGTTTTTCAGGTAAAATTTCTGCTTAATAAGTATCTTTGTAGTGTTCAAACTACCCTATTTCAAAATAAAACACAAAATAACATGAAGAAGAAAACTGCAATAATATTGCTTTTGTGTGGTTGTATATGCCAATCGATGTTTAGTATCGACCCGGTTTATTCATTTCCAATTCCCGAAACAACCGTTTTTGCTGGTAAAACAATGTCGCTTGAACGATACGACATGCGCGAGCGCTTTGACAGGGAACAAATTATAATTGCATACAATCATTCTCTGAGTTTCATCATCATTAAACGCGCAAATCGTTATTTTCCTATTATTGAACCTATTTTGAAAGAAAATGGAGTTCCTGATGATTTTAAATATCTGGCTGTTATTGAAAGTAATCTTGAACCGCGGGCTGTTTCTCCGGCTCAGGCTGCTGGCATCTGGCAGCTTCTTCCCAAAACAGCTCAACAGTTCGGGCTGGAAGTGAATGATGAAGTTGATGAACGTTATCATATTGAAAAATCAACCCTTGCTGCATGCAAATACTTTAAAAGTGCATTTAATAAATATAAGAACTGGACAACTGTGGCTGCATCTTACAATGCAGGAATGGGTAGAATATCTACAGAAAAAGAAAATCAACAAGTTGACGATTCATTTGACATGCTGTTAACTTCAGAAAGCAGCCGTTATGTTTTCAGAATCTTAGCGATGAAGCAATTTCTTGAAAACCCCAAAGCATTTGGTTATATTATTGAACGGAACCAGTTTTATCAAACTATTGGCACTAAAAATGTAATTGTAAAAGGAGCGATTGCAGATTGGACGGTCTGGGCTGCGCAAAACGGAATCAGCTATTCGCAACTAAAAGATTTTAATATTTGGCTTCGCGATCAGAAACTTACAAATCTAAAAGGAAAAGAATACACACTCCAAATACCAAACAAAGAAGACATTAAATTCAATCCTGCAAATATAAAAATCCACAATCCAGTATGGGTTAACTTTTAAGTTGCATTATTATAACAAATATCTAAAATCAACGTTTATTCAACAAACATTTCATTTATAAAAAAAATTAAGAGTATGAAAAAACTTATTGTTATGGCAGTACTACTGCTATCTGTTTCATTTACCTATGCACAGTTTAACTTTGGTATTAAAGCAGGCTATAATTCTTCGCTAAGTATAAACAATCTGGGTTCTGTAACCTCGGGTAGTTATAATCTGAATTCAGTCAATTCCGAGTTGTCAAACGGATTTCAAGCTGGTGTTTTTGCACGATTTGGATTCAACAAACTCTATTTTCAACCGGAATTCTTATACGCTATGGGAAAGAAAACTGATAAAATATCATTTCAGGATAATTCCAATGGCAACGTGCTAACCACTTTTGATAAAAATGTAACTGTTAGTACTCTCGATGTGCCGTTGCTTCTGGGATATAAATTACTAGATTTAAAAATAGTCAATCTCCGTGCATTTGCCGGTCCGAAACTACGTTTCAATGCCGGTTCGTCACTTGATTACAGCAATCTGTCTTCCGGTGGTAGTGTAACTCAGGATCAGTTGGTCAAAGACATCAAAGCTGCACAATTAGGCCTGGAGGCAGGTGTAGGAGTTGATGTTTTGATGTTCACTTTGGACGCACGCTTTAACCTTATCAAAGACATGTACCAAACAAAAATTAATAGTTCAACGATTGACAATGTTAGAGCAAATACGTTTGTCATTTCATTGGGTTGGAAGTTCTTTTAAGTCCATGTTTCGGTTATAAATTATCAACGCCTGCTTCTGGTTAGAAGCAGGCGTTTTTTATCTCACTACCTACTAAATACTTCCAACTACAAACTTGCTCACACATATCACTAATTTTTGTATCTTTGCATTCCGAACAAATAATGATTAATTTTATGAATTTAGAAACAATTCTTGGAACAGTAGTAGCCGATGCCATAAAAAACCTTTACGGGTTGGAAACTGAACCAAATCAGATACAACTTCAAAAAACAAAAAAAGAATTTGAAGGTGACCTTACGGTTGTAATTTTTCCATTCGTGAAAGCAGCGCGCAAATCGCCAGAACAAACCGGACAGGAAATAGGAGAATATCTTCTGCAAAACAACCCCGTAGTTTCAAAATACAATGTTATCAAAGGTTTTTTAAATCTGAGCATCAACACAAGTTACTGGCTCGAAACCTTGAATGCAATTCATGCAGATGCCACCTTCGGAACTAAAACAGCAACCGACGATGCTGAATTAATGATGATTGAGTATTCATCTCCAAACACCAACAAACCACTTCATTTAGGTCATATCCGCAATAATTTACTCGGTCACAGTATTGCCGAGATTCAAAAAGCTAATGGATGGAAAGTTGTGAAAACCAACATTGTAAATGATCGTGGTATTCACATTTGCAAATCTATGCTTGCCTGGAAGCTTTTTGGAAATGGAGAAACACCCGCCAGCTCCGGCTTAAAAGGCGACCATTTAGTTGGGAAATACTATGTGATTTTCGATAAACATTTTAAGGCAGAAATCAAAGAACTCATAGAAAAGGGAATGAGCGAAGAAGAAGCTAAAAAATCAGCTCCGCTTATTCTGGAAGCACAAAAGATGTTGCTTGCGTGGGAAAACAACGACTCTGAAGTTCGTCAGCTTTGGGAAACTATGAACGGTTGGGTTTATGCCGGCTTTGATAAAACATACAAGCAGATGGGCGTAAGCTTCGATAAAATATATTATGAATCGGAAACCTACCTCGAAGGAAAAGACAAAGTAGAAGAAGGATTGGCCAGTGGAGCTTTCTACCGCCGCGAAGATGGATCGGTTTGGGCCGACCTCACCGGCGATGGTTTAGATGAAAAGCTTTTACTCCGTGCCGATGGAACATCGGTTTACATGACGCAAGACATTGGCACAGCTAAGCTTCGTTACGATGACTATCCAATCAACAAGATGGTTTACGTTGTTGGGAATGAACAAAATTACCATTTTCAGGTACTTTCCATTTTGCTTGACAAACTCGGATTTGAATGGGGAAAAAGCCTGGTTCACTTTTCGTATGGTATGGTAGAACTTCCCGAAGGCAAAATGAAGAGCCGTGAAGGAACTGTTGTTGATGCCGATGATTTGATGGAAGAAATGATTGAAACGGCTCGTGAAACTTCTCAGGAACTAGGAAAACTAGACAATTGTACACCTGAAGAAATCGAAACAATTGTTAGAATGGTTGGTCTGGGTTCGCTTAAATACTTTATTCTGAAAGTGGATCCACGTAAAAATATGACTTTCAATCCAAAAGAGTCAATCGACTTTAATGGGAATACAGGTCCGTTTATCCAATATACACATGCCAGAATCAAATCTGTTTTGCGTAAAGCTGCAGAACAAGGTTTAGACTTTAACACATTGAATGATATTCAGCTTGAAATCTCTGAAAAAGAAAGTTATCTGATTCAATTGCTTACAGAGTTTCCGACAGTAGTTCGTCAAGCCGGTGAAGAATTTAGTCCGGCATTGATAGCTAACTATATTTATGATTTGGTGAAAGAATACAACCAATTCTATCACGACTTTACTATTTTGAAAGAAGAAAATGCAAATCTAAAACAGTTCAGACTTATTCTTTCTGAATCAATAGCTTCGGTGATTAAAACAGGAATGGGATTATTGGGAATTGATGTTCCTGAACGAATGTAAAAAATGTACAGTTGACCCTTTATAATTTAAAATACAGTTATATGAAAAAAGCCAACCACTTTCTATTTCTTTGTCTTCTCACAATTATTGCAACTGCCTGTTCAACAGGTAGCACTTCGTATAAGCATGGCGATTATTACAAAGCTTGTTTAGAGTCGATTGACCGATTACGCTCAAATCCCAAAAGCGACAAGTCTCAATCCGTACTCGTTAATTCTTACCCATTAGCTTTAAAAACAGCTCAACGTGAGATTGACAACGCACTTATTGCTAATCAACCTGACAAATACGATGTGGTGGTTTATCAATATGAAAAAATGAATCAGTTAGCCGATCAAATATTTAATTGTCCTAAGGCACTGGAACTAATTCCAAAACCCACGGAATATGTTAGTGAACTTAGCAAAGCCAAGCAAATGGCTGCCGATCAGGCCTACGAATCGGGTTCGAAAGCTTTGACTGTTGGCACATTGGATCAAGCCAGAGTAGCATATCAGTATTTTCAAAATGTCAACAGATATGTGCCCGGCTACAAAGATGTACTAAATAAAATGAGTGATGCCCGTTATTACGCAACACTTCGTGTAATAGTTCAGAAACCGTATACCAATGCTAATTTTCAATATTCTGCTGATTTCTTTTATAATAATCTGTTACTTGAAATTCGTAAGAATGCCCAAAATCGTTTTGTAAGATATTACACGCCGGAAGAAGCCCACAAAGAGAATATGAAGAATCCACACCAATACATCGTGCTGAATTTTGAGGATTTCTCAGTTGGAAACATTCGTGAATCATCCAATACAACGGAACATAAACGTGATAGTGTTATTGTTGGGACTGTAAAAGTTGAAGGTAAAACCTACAATTCTTACAACACTGTAAAGGCCAGACTCACCACTTTCCGACGCGAAATAAGCTCCGGTGGAGTGCTGAGTTTAAGGATTATTGATGCACAAAACAATCAGGATCTTCTGCAACAAAACCTGACAGGTACTTATGTATGGAATACAAGTTGGGCTAACTTTAAAGGTGATGATAGAGCATTGGATAACGAGCAAAAGAAAATGTGTAATCGCGAGCCACAAACTCCTCCAACACAACAGGATTTGTTTATTGAATTTACAAAACCAATTTATTCACAAGCGGTTTCATACATTCGTTCAGCTCATAGCAGATACTAATCTATAAATATCAAATTTCACACCCCACTTAGGAGTATTAGAAAGAAAACAAAACGTCCAATAGAATTTACTTCTATTGGACGTTTGTTTTCCTCCGTTTGATACAGGAATTATTCTTCATCAATTACATCTACAGTCGACTCAATTTCAAAAACGGAAAGCTGACGGCGGAAAATTTCGTCTAACGAAATCTGGAAAGTTTCTGTATGGGCTATTCCCGGAATCAAGGTTAAATGCTCCAGAATTATTTGCAACAAATGACGGTTGTCTTTTGCATATATTTTTACAAACATGGAATATTTCCCAGTAGCATAATGACACTCAACAACTTCGGGTACTTTTTTCAATTCATCAACCACTGCATTAAACATTTTAATGTCGCTGAGTGTGATTCCGATATAAGCACATGTTTGAAAACCGACTTTATATGTATCTATAACAAATTCAGACCCTTTGATAATACCCGTATTACGAAGTTTTTGAATTCGTTGGTGTATTGCAGCTCCTGAAACATTACATTCGCGGGCCACTTCCAAAAATGGAATACGAGCATCTTGCGAAATGAGCTGAAGAATTTTTTTGTCTAACCTGTCTATTTGATGTTGTGCCATGATATTTAATTTTTCTTCAATATTAATTGTTTAGTTTTGATTCCAATGATTTTTTTGCAAATATATTTAATAATTTTGTATTTCCTTCGATTTTTGCAATAAATTGATAGTAGTTTTATGCAAAAATATTCATTTTAACGATATTTCCCTTCGTTACAATCTTTCATCACACTCAAGTAACTTTGATAACGCGATGCACTTATAAATTGATTGTCGACAGCATGCAAGACCGCACATCCGGGTTCATGAACATGGGTACAATTGGCAAACTTACATTCCTTTGAAAATTCAAAAATCTCTTTAAAGTAATGACCTATTTCCGCTTCTTCCATATCAATAGTGCCAAAGCCTTTAATTCCCGGAGTGTCAATAATATGACCTCCCGACAACAATTCAAACATCTCGGAGAAAGTGGTTGTATGCATTCCCTTGTTATGATACGATGATATTTCACCTGTTTTTGCAAGCGAGTGGGGTGCAATAGCATTTATCAGTGTCGATTTGCCAACTCCTGAATTACCTGAAAACAGCGTTGTCTTTTTACTTAAGAAAGACATCAGACTTGCTATGTTTTCCGACAACAAAGCCGAAATTTTAAATACCGGATAACCCAACGAATCATAAAGATATTCCAATCCATTCATGTAATCTTTTTCTTCAACAGAATAACGGTCAATTTTGTTGAACACGATACAAGCCTGAACACGGTATGCTTCTGCTACAGCTAAGAATCTGTCAATGAAAATAGTAGAGGTTTCAGGATAGTTAACTGTTACGATTAAAGCTACCAAATCAAGATTGGCAGCCAATATCTGTGAGTGCTTTGATAGATTGGACGAACGGCGTACAATATAATTTCTACGGTCACAAATGGCATGTATCATCGCTGTGCCATCTTCATTCTTTTCGAATTCAACATTATCGCCAACAGCAATTGGATTGGTACTGCGAATATCTTGCATGCGAAAATGACCTTTCATTTTGCATTCAAATAATTCACCGCTATCAGTTTTTACCTGATACCAACTACCTGTGTTTTTTACAACTAATCCAACCATTGTGTTTTTGGGTTTCTGGCTTTTGGGTTTCAATCCGTCACCACAAACCAGCAACTATTTTGAACTTTATTTACCTGACAGAATAAATATATAAAAAGCGTCAGCCACCCCAACAACTTGAGATGACTGATTATTTCTGTCATTTATACAAATTATAAATAAGCATTATGAATTGATCTATTTAAACAGTCATAATTTCCTTTTCTTTAGCGAAATACTGATCGTCAATGCGTTTGATATATTTATCGTGTATTTTTTGAACGCTGACTTCAGCATCTTTCTCCATGTCTTCTGGCAAACCTTCTTTAATCATTTTTTTCAAGTGCTCAATAGCATCGCGACGGGCATTACGAACTGAAATTTTAGCATCCTCACATTCAGCTTTAGATTGCTTGGCAAGCTGGCGACGACGGTCTTCAGTGAGTGGTGGTATACCTAAACGGATTGTTTCACCATTATTCATAGGTGTGATGCCTACATCCGAGTTCAAGATTGCTTTTTCTATAATTGATATCAGTGCTTTCTCCCAAGGCTGAATGGTAATGGTTTTAGCATCCGGAGTAGTGATAGTTGCGACACTCGATATAGGCACATTTTGACCATAATAATCGACTTTTACGCCATCCAAAATTCGCGGATTAGCTTTACCTGCACGTATATGCGCCAATGCTTCGTCTAAAAATAACACAGTTGCCTCCATGCTATCCTCGGCGTGTTTCAGAATTGGTTTAATGTCTTGCATAATTTGTTTTTAGTTTATATAGTTTATAAAGTTACAAGTTTATAAAGTGTCACAAGTTTAAAAAGTATATTGTATTAGTCAACCCAACGATTTACTTTATAAACTTTTCATTTTACAAACTCATTTCTAATTTTTCACCAGTGTACCAATTTTTTCACCCATCATTACCTTTTTAAGGTTGCCAACCGTATCCATATCGAAAACATAAATAGGCATATTGTTTTCTTTACACATAGTAGTAGCTGTCAAATCCATTACCTTTAGGTTACGGGTATAAATTTCGTCATACGTAATTTCGTCAAATTTCTTCGCTGATTTATCTTTTTCAGGATCGGCTGTATAAATTCCATCAACCCGGGTTCCTTTCAACATAACATCAGCTTCAATTTCAATGGCACGAAGAGAAGATCCGGTGTCTGTTGTAAAAAACGGATTACCTGTTCCTGCAGAGAGTATAACTACTTCACCTTGTTCGAGGCTGGCAATAGCTTTTTGTTTACTATAAAACTCACCAATCGGCTCCATGCGAATAGCCGTAAGCACGCGTGATTTCACTCCGGCAGCTTGTAGAGCGGAGTTTAACGCCAAACTATTGATAACGGTAGCCAGCATGCCCATTTGGTCACCCTGGACACGATCGAAGCCTTTAGAAGTACCACTTAATCCGCGGAAGATATTTCCACCACCAATTACGATACCAACTTGCACTCCCAAACCTGCTATTTCAGCAATTTGAGAAGCGTATTCACCCAATCGTTTCTCATCTATGCCGTATTGCTTTTCACCCATAAGCGATTCTCCGCTCAATTTCAACAATATGCGTTTAAATGCTGCCATACTTTATTTTTTAGCAAAAGTAGATAATTTGATTTGAATCTGCAAACAATTTGCAATTCATAATATATAGTGATGAAAAATACCGTCTCACTTATGAGAAAGTACTTTACACACTTACAAGCCCCTTTCTCAGAGTTTAGACACGAAAAAAGGAATAAGTTTGTTTACTTATTCCTCTTTTTAAGAATGCTATATTATGCTTTTGGTAACAAGCAATGAAATCAGAACTTATATTCGAGTCCTATTCCAAATACTTTGTTAGTTCTGTCATAGACATCGGTACCTGCCAGAGTAGTTCCGTTATAATTTGCAGATACTTTCGTCCACTTATCATAGTTTGTGAAGAAATACGACAGGTTAAGGCGTAAATCAGGAGTAATATTTACCGCTCCACCAAAACCTATTGAGTATGAATTCAAACTAAAACTCATATCGGTTTGATAAGCATCGGTAACCCCTGTGCGCGTAATCTGTCCACCGGCACTAATCAGAAACATATCATTAATTTTATATTCCGAACCTAACAAGTATTCGTTTACACCACCATTAATATATTGCTGTTTATTGTTTGCCATTTTGGCCTCCGAATCAAAGAAATGATGATAACCTCCTGATACTTTCCATTTTTCACACATCTGGTATTCAGCACCAAGGGTTAAAAGAGCTGGAATATCATGAGGAGTATTTACTCCGTCGGCATATAAACCGGTATCATCAATAGTAGTATTGTTTTGAACGTTGAGCGTACTCTTAAATTCATATTTAGCTGCCAGATTCAATCCTGCAACATGATAATCTAAACTTACAATAGGTGTTATACCCCAACCCGTTTGCGTACAATCAAGGTATTTATCGGCTGTTGCAGCAGCATTAGCTGTCATACCAGCGTTCGTAAAGAAAGTTGTAGCAGACATCATTGCTCCCGTTGGATTCAAAAGCGGGTGCGTAGGATTAATTTGTATAGATCTCAAATGTCCTTCGTATTTGTCATTTACAATGTTTAACCGCATACCCAAGGCAGCAGAAAATGCGTCATTTATTTTATAAGTACCATTTAGCTGAGCACCAAAAATATATTGCCGACCCTCCATATACTGATCAACAGAATAAGCAGTAGTAGGAATTCCCTTACTTTTAAGTGATAGCGGAATCATTGAAATAGGAGCTTCGAATGATGGCAATCCATGATTAAATACCGCTTTACCTCCACCACCTGTAATTGCAAAACCAGCTGAAATAGCATAACGATTTTTTTTATATGCAAACTGAAAGCTAGGAACAACAGGTGCAGAAGCAGTTCCCTCAAATGTTTTTGTTTGATCACCCCCGTTAAAGGCTGCAAACGGAGCAAAAGTAGAACTGATAGTTCTGGTTTGATACACACTTTGGTTAGTTAGCGACAAATGAAAACCATCCGACAAGAAAGTCAAACCTGCAGGGTTAGTATATACTGCATCAATTTCTGTAGAAGCATCAAGTGCCGGATTGCGTAAGAAATGAGCACTCTGATTGGTGTTAGTCAATAAACCACCTGAAAATGCCGAAACTGCCACTAATGATAAAATTGCAATGATTAAAAATTTCTTCGTCATAAAATAATTTTTTAGTTATTGTAAATGAAAGTGTTTCCTAATTAAATAATTGACCGTTAAATAGTATGAAAATTTCAAGGTGCAAAATTACACATTTTTTTTATAAATGTGCAATTTATTGAAAACAATGCACATTTTATTTGTAAATGTGCTATTACAACCGTTGAAATGCCTAAATAAAACTGAAATAATCTAAAACATTCCCATTTTGAATACAAAAAAAAGGAACAAGCCTTGGCTTATCCCTTTTTTCAATACAAAAAAGTATTTTATTTTGAATTACTCTGCTGATGCCGGAGTTTCTTCAGCTGCAACAGGAGCTTCAACTACCGGAGCAACTGCAGGAGCAGCAACTTCAGCTTTCTTAGCAGTTCCGGCACGACGTGTGCGAGCAGCCTTTTTAGTAGCTTTTTCTTTCAACATGTTTTCGTTGTAATCAACTAATTCGATAATACACATTTCTGCATTATCACCCAAACGGAAACCGGTACGTAAAATACGGGTATAACCACCTGGACGGTTAGCGATTTTTACTGATACATTTTGAAACAGTTCAGTTACCATTTCTTTGTTTTGCAAGTGACTGAATACCATACGACGTGAGTGTGTGGTATCTTCTTTCGATTTTGTCAAAAGCGGTT
>Ga0302216_1000791_pt1 | contig 10356 bp, 10 predicted proteins | sample II_Fen_N3_2_FD_194575 | JGI IMG/M metagenome (GOLD analysis project Ga0302216, IMG submission 194575) | Peat permafrost microbial communities from Stordalen Mire near Abisko, Sweden - II_Fen_N3_2 | ecosystem: Environmental > Terrestrial > Soil > Wetlands > Permafrost | place: Sweden: Abisko...
TGATCAGGATGGTCTTGGCCTGGCCGCCGAGACGGTCGACGCCGTCGGAGAAAATGCCGCGCATGTAGCTGGAGCGGTTATCGAACTTGCCCACGGCAATCGGCACGCGCACGCCGGAATAAGCGATGTTGGCGCTGGCGACTTGTTCCACCGGCATCGCGCGGTTGCTCTCCGTGGCGCAACCGGCCACGGCCAACAGCGCTGCAGCGGCAAAGCCGGAGAGCAGGATTTGGGACAGTGTTTTCACATGTTGCTCCTAAAGTGAGGAAATCAGCAGAGCTCGGTGTAGCGCAAAACCGGGCACGAGGCGATACCCACTCCTTCGAGGTCGAAGGCGTCGGGCCAAGGGCGGCAGTTTCAGGGAGGGGGGGCAGGCAGGCCTGCGCAAAGGCAAGAACACGCGCGTAACTGACTTCATCCCTGAACATGTCGTGTCGCAACGGCTGCAACATTTTACGGGGTTGAGAGGGGTTCTCAAGGTGTTTCGTCGGATGGCGTGCGGTGACGCACATTCCTCAAGTTTTCGGCCCGCCGGTCGAGACAGTGGCCTGGCTCATTTATTAATAGGGATATTGCGTGTTGAAAAACCTCTTCCGAGCAGCGACCCTGATCGCCGCCCTGTCGATGACCGGTTGTGTGTCCTACACCGTCACCGGCCCCATTGGCGCCCCGCTCCACCCCGCCGCCGTCACCAGCCCGCGCAGCGCACAAGTCGCCGATGTGACGGTGAGCGTCGCCGACGTCAACGACGCCAACAAAACTGCCATCAGCCGCTCGCTCACCGCCCAGCTCAATCAGTACGTGAGTACTGCGGGCTACTTCAAGCAGGTCACCGAATACCCCGTGCGCCTGGGCGAGCAGGACGTGTCGCTCAAGTTCAACATGACCTCCCTCAAGGGCCACCGTGGCATTCACCCGGGCTATGTCCCCGGCGCCTTGCTGACGCTGACGGTCTGGATCTGGGTCAACGGCCCGATCTACGTCGACACCTTTGACGTGGCCGGCGACCTGGTGATCGTCGATCGCGACGGCAAGCAACTGGCGAGCGCCAAACACGAGGTCAAGTTCGAGCGCAACGTCGGCCTCTATGGTCGCGAATACTGGGCGCCAACCATGGGCGCCAAGCAACTGAACGAACTGGTCGCGCAACTGCTCGACAGCGCCACTGCCAAGCTGGCCAAACCGTAATTTCAAGGAGCGACATATGAAAGGATTGATCAAACACAGCCTGGTCCTCGCGGCCATCTTGCTGACAGGTTGCGTGTCTTACTCGCAACACGAACTGCCGCCCGTACAAACCTGGCCGCCGACCGCCAACGCACCGGCGCAAAAACCCAGCGCGTTCGTACGCACCACCGCGCTCAACCAGGTCAACAGCGGCCCGGGCAACACCGCCGCCGGCGCTCCGGCGGCATTGTGGGAAAAGGCCGTGGCGGATTCGTTTCGCCAGTCCAACCGCTTCTCGCGGGTGAGCACCGACAAGGTCGACTCGGATATCTATGCTGATGCGACGCTGCACAACAACGAAGAGTACAGTCCGGTCTCGGCGTTCATCACCGGCTTCACGTTCTTCGTCATCCCGACCACGGCAAAGAACATTTTTACCCTGGAGACGGTGTTCAAGGACAAGGACGGCAAGGAACTGGGCCGCGTCAAAAAGAGTGAGTCGGTGCGCACGTGGGTGCATCTGGTGCTGATCGTGGGTATCCCGTTCCAGAGCGATACGCGGGAAGTGGTCGAGGCGCTGACGCGCAGTACGCTGGATGAAGCGGTGCAGCGCAAGTTGCTGTAACCCCGCCCTCTGTAGGAGCGAGCTTGCTCGCGAAAAACCAGAGAACACCGCAGGCATTCAGCATGCCCGCGGTATCGTTGCCGGCCTCAGTTCACTTGATCAGGTCAGGTCGAGTGGTCTTGAGCATCGCTGCGCTCACCGCACCCTGAACCGAACAGGTGATCATGCCTTTGCTGGTCTTGGCCAGGTCACTGGGTGCGGGCTCGACCATCAAGATGCGTTCGGCCGTATCGGTGACCAGCTTGCCCGCGTTGTCATCGCCGCCCTCCGGTACCCAGGCTGATTGCTTCTGCGACCAGATCTGCGCACGCGCGTAGATACCGTTGGCTTTCTCCAACCCCGTACCCGGAACTTTACTCAGCTGTGCGTAAAGTGCGTCGGGCGCCTGCTCGGTGTAGAAGCCCCAGTTGATGATGCGCGAGCCCATCAGGTCCTGGTCTTCGGCGAAAAAGCCGGTCAAGGTCATACCGTCAAGCGTCAGTGGCGTATCGAACATCCAACGCTGGCCCATATCGGATTTTGTGCCGCCGCTGAGCGTGATCTTGCCGTTCTCCACCTTATGGGCGACACGCTCCTTGAGCCCTGGCTGGCTTACCACCGCCAGGGAGTTCTGGTCGCAGGCGAGAAAACTTTGCAGGGCAGGCGCCGCGGCGAAGCTGCTGGTGCAGGTCACCAGCGCAGCGAGCGAGATAAACAGACGATGCAGTTTCATTGAAAGCTTCCTTGGGTCTAAACAATTGCGGGCCGGAAGGGTCGGGCGTTTAGCGGGGGATTTGCGTCCATACGGTGCCACTCCGGCTTATGTCGCGTGTCAGTCAACGAGGGTTGAAGAGTCGCGTGTCAGCCCCTTATCAAGCTAAGTGTGCAAGGCGGATGAACAGCGACAACGGCCAGGCTCCGAGCTCGGCCGCCTTAAGCGCTTTTAACTTACTTGCTTTCTTTTGCCACGGTGCCCAAGGACGCATCCTTGACCAGATAACGGCCTTCCAGATCGCTCAGCACTTTGAGGCTGTTGCGCGCCACGGCAAAGCCCATTTCGACTTCCTGCTTGAGGTAAACCACCTCACCGGCCTTGACGTCGATTGGCATGTCCGCCCAGTTTTCAGCCTTGGAGCTGATCACGTGCTTGCCTGGCGTCACGAAAAAATAGATGTACTGGTTACCGCGGTTGTAACCCATCTCCGAGTCGGCTTCCTTGTCATCCAGGAACACGTTGAACCGTACTAGCATCCCGACGTTGCTAGGGCGCACGACATACACCAGGCCTTTATCGGCCACGGCAGCCTTGGGCAGCGAATAGCTCGCCACGTCAGCCTGCATCTTCTCCACCGACGGGGTCGAAGAACAGCCAAACAGCGTGGCCAGGGACACAACGACAGCGGCTTTGCAGAACAACTTGATCATGTATTTCTTCCTTGTGGGTAGCGGTGGGGCGGTTTCGAAAACGCTGGCGAAGGCCGGTTCAGATTTTTGATGCGTCTGGGCATCACCAGTGTGTCGGCAGCGGATGGCATTGCATGAGGCATTGTGCCATCACTCTGATACCTTGCGCGGTTTTGGGTGAGGGGCTTATAGTCCGGCCGTCGCCCAAATGGCGATCAGGTTTGGCGACCTGACAACAGAGTGCAAAAGCAATCCGCTTTCATGCAGGTGTTTTTGCACCCGCAAAGTCGTGCCTTTTATGGCGGCTGTGCGCGGGAGACCCCCGGGTCTGCCGGTTTACTCTGTTGCCGGTTCGCCAACCTGCGTACAGCTGCCACCCATTCGTTTGGCGACGATTGAGTGGTGGCCTCAACCACTTAACAGAGTGCCAATTATGAACCGTTACATGCCCCTGACCGGCCACGACTGCACCGTCCCCGCGCTGCTCATCGACACCCAAGCCCCCCTCGACGTCCTCCACGACGCCGCCGTGCACCGGATCCAAGCCGTCACCCAACTCCTGGAAAACCTGGCCTTCCGCGATCAGCTCAGCAGCGATGCCGTGGTGCTGCAGGACTTCGCCCATCTACTGGCGATTCCGCTGCGCGATGGGTGTGATTTGTTGGATGTGATCAGTCGCAGGCTGAACGCCAACCCGTCCTGAGTTATACCGGGCGGCCCGTCCAGGCCGCCCTGCTCAGGTATTGATGACAATTAGAAATAGGGGTCAGACCACCAGTATAAGACTAAGAAAAAACAGCCTTCGGACGACACACCACTCCTCGGATAACTTTCTTTTTTAAAGAACATAACAATAGCCACGAAAGCTCCTTAAATGCAAAACGTGGTCTGACCCCTATTTCCTACCATCCCCGCACTGGTGATCGATACGCAAGCACCCCTCGATGTTCTCTATGACGCCGCCGCGTATCGCATTCGTGCGGCAACTAAATTTCTGGAGAACCTCGCATTTCGGGAGGAGATCAGCAGTGACGCGATAGTGCTTCACGACTTTGCGCTGTTGCTGGCTATTCCGCTGCGGTATGGGTGTGATTGGGCGGAAGTTGAATTCACAAAATTCACAAATGAAAATGGACGGTTATTTTTATAACCGCCTTATTTAAAGCATTTCAAATAGATAAAAATAAAAAACTAATTTTTAAAGATCGTAATATTTCAAGGTCAGCTCCACAGCCACTCAAACAAACGTTATCTGACCCCGATTACCCGCTCTACCACCCACCACGCCCGGATATAAAAGATTTCACATAATCCCACCGTGTAACTATCCAGTACACAGCAAATATTCCTGACAAGGGAAATCCAATCCAGATGAACACCCAGTTCGAATCTGTGCGAAGCAGTATACCAACCACTATGGCGACCATCATGCCGAAAAACGTACTCACCCCACACACCACCGCCAACAATGAAACTATCAGCAGCAGGGTATTTATAAGTTTACTTGCTCGCATCGACCGCCTCATTGTAAAGGCTATTGCCTTTCATGCCCACGGACAGAAAATACAGCAACATTGCACCACCATACGGCGCCTTTTTACCAAGAATAAATTGGTTATTATCAAACTTTCTGACCGTCACATCAAACATTGATTTTTTCTTGTTCAAACCATCAGCCAACCCCATCTTCAGAGGCACTTTTACAAACCCCGGAGAAATAGGGATCAGACCACCATTATAAGACTAAGAAAAACAGCCTTCGGACGATACACCACTCCTCGAATAACTCTCTCTTTTAAAGAACATAACAATAGCCACGAAAGCTCCTTAAATGCAAAACGTGGTCTGACCCCTATTTCTCTACTCGTCCACACCCAGTACATGAAGCAAGGACTTACTTACCCACATTAGCGAACCAACAGCCTCAACATGAGGGAAAAGGGTACGGATTATTTAGAATAAGCAGCACTAAATTATTTTAAATAAATCCGTCCCCTTTATCCCCCGGAAACGCTTTCAGCTACCCGCTTGAGTGCTCCTTATTGCTCCGCACGCCAATCGACATAACCTTTCACCTCAATCAATTGATTAAGGATGAAGCTTGAGAAGTTATCGGCCAGCACCCTCACCTCATCGATCTCCGAATCAATCTCCACTATCGACCAATTATTGCCTGCATCAAAAGCATATAACACACCATCGGAAGTACCCGCAAAAACATACATCCGACTATAGGCGTCCACCTCACATCCGGCGATTGCGGCGTATTTATCTGGACCATCTTCGATATAAAGCGCGCTGTCTAAATCGCCAAATCCAAAGACACCTAGAAACGCTAGATAGTCAGCGGGAACGTCGTCGCGGTCCGCTGCATCGACCCCACTCAATATAGCTTCACGATCAGTCAGGCAACTCCCGAAATCACCCTCATATAGTTCAGCGGAGGTGATATTGTTTATGAGGTTACGAATTTCAAGTGTGTTTTCCATTATCATTTCCCGAATATTTTATCTGCAGGACCTTGAGCTCTGTGGATGCCGCCCTGAGAGAAATAGGGGTCAGACCACCATTATAAGACTAAGAAAAAACAGCCTTCGGACGACACACCACTCCTCGAATAACTTTCTTTTTTAAAGAACATAACAATAGCCACGAAAGCTCCTTAAATGCAAAACGTGGTCTGACCCCTATTCCCCCCTTGCAAGGTGGTGTTCTTGGCCACGTCGATGGTGTAGCCGCCCTTACCGGCGAAGAAGCCGCTCTGGTCGGTGACGGCCTGGTAGTCGCTGTTCATTTTCGACGCCGCCAGGCTCGCGGACGCGGTTACCGGGGAGCCATAACAGATCGGCAAAAATAGGGGTCAGACCACCAATATACATTGGTGTACTAATCGTGGTCTGACCCCTATTTCCCCCAACCATTTTTTAAACGCAGAATCGTTATTCAACTGAAAGACATTATTCTTTTTTCTAAGAAATCGATAAAGTTTTTCGCATACAAACTAGAAGTTTGATCAGAAAGTTCAAGCCTATAAACAGGATACTCTCCATCATTAAGACCATCGTCCGTGACAAAATAAAATGATTCCCCTGCACCCGGCGGTTCGCAGATAAATAGCCTCTCCTTCCCACACAACCCATTTCGACCGTTAACGATTGACATATAAACGATATCACCACCCCTTACACTATCAAAATCCATTTCGTAGATACTATAAATCTCCTCCCCAGATATTTCCCCGCCAGAATAAAACTTCAGCCACCATTTATAGCTATCAGGCAACTTCAACCCAAGACGAGCTTCAGCTTTATAAATCCACTCATCAGCAATCCCGTCACCATAATCAGCAAACTCAACGAAATCCGACTCTTCAATAAGATTAATTATTCTCGAATAATCCACGCCTAATTACTCCCCGCTCCGAGCCCGCAACTTCCAATAATCCGACTGATAAAAAAAATAGGGGTCAGACCACCAATATACATTGGTGTACTAATCGTGGTCTGACCCCTATTTCCCCTCTCTGCACTGCGCCCCTGACTTGACGCTCAAATGAACTCATATTCGGATGATTTGCGTTGCGCTGGAAAAGCGTTACCAAATTTCTTGCATCACCACCAGCCCCTCCTAGTGAATTTGCAAGCAAATGTCCTCGCGCATGGTTAGCAGGCTGCCCCTCAAAACCTGGAGGTCGAATCGCTGGGTTAGCGCTTGAACCCCCGCCCAATGAATCCTCCCTAAGGACTGCTGTAACCCCAGTAGGTCGACCAAGTGAGTCAAGCTCGCCAAGAATTACACTGCTTGGGGCATTTGGACTTGGCTTGGCAATCGACGGGTAGCTACTTTCTGGAATTGCTTTTGCACCAGATAAATGCGCGCCTTTTCCACTTTTTTTAGGCTCAGCAGGCTTTTATGCCTAATCCGACAGGGTGTAAGAAACATCTCCCGAGTCGCGCCAAACTCCATTCGCAAAGCTTATCGGCCGCTGTGGATAACATACCAACACCCCTTCGACGAACTGACGAAACGACAAGTCAAGTCGCGTTATCCAACGCATATTGTCGATTTCCAACAATCGCCAGTTGTCTCCACTGTCGAAACCGAAAGCAGTCCCGGTGCTATCCCAGCCGAACAGCCACACCTCGCCCTTAGCACCCGATTCATAGGGTCCGTCTTTATAAAACCCATCATCACCAAAGTAGTCTACCGCGGGACATAATGTGGGTTGAATCGTCAAAAGCGACAGCGCGCAGTCGTCCTCCTTTATCTCACCATGCCCCCGCTCCTGCATAAAAGCAAAGTATTCATCGGGAGCCGCTGGCCACTGCTGTCGCATCCCACTCACGTCACCAGAAGAAACAGGGGTCAGCCGCTCTAATAGCACGCATGCGAGTGCATTGAAGGCCTCTAATTTTTCGTACATGGTCATGGGCGCCTCGGAGGTTTCTGCGGAAATGCTGTAGTTGTTGGACTTGCTGGGGCATGAACGCCACCTTGGTGAGCACTTCCACCCGGCACCGGATGCAAATTCCACCATTGGTTAGGTCCACCATACTGCTGTGGTATCACATGGTGCGCTTGGAAATCCACACCACTCTCCGTCTTGGGCCATGTCAAACCAATATTCAACTCCCACTCACGCTTGAGATTATTTCGCTGGCTATTGTATTCACGCTGTAAGGCTTGATAGTCGCTTCTGGGCGCGACATAAGTGTGATCCACCTGACGCAACTCCTCTGCGAGTTGCGTGCGCTGGTTAGAGGGCATCGGCACACCTGAATGGTACTCGACGTCCCGGACCACCGCGCGAGCGTCACTCGAGATGCTCGTCCATCCTGATGTGGATGTTGCTGTAAAACTCGCATCATTAGCCGCAGCTTTACCAGTACCTACAACTCCAGTTTCTCCAGAAACCAAACCGGATGGAGTTGCTTTTGCACCTTTGGCGAAATCTGGACCGGCTTGCAGAACGTTTCTATCAACCAAAACGCCGAGCTCCGCGTCAGGTATTGCCCCAACCACGCTCTCATTTTTGGGTGTCATCCCCTTCGTGCTGCCTGCAACCGACTGCCCCTTAAACACGCTCGGCAACCCAGCAGCTGACGCGTTCAAAAGCCCAAGGAAAATGTTTTGGGCGCCGTCGCCCGAATCACCGTTGTAGGTCTGCACCCCACCATAAGTAGCCTGCAATACGCCACTTTCAGCCGTCACCAACCGTATCGCCAAACCCACGCCCCCGCCCAGCACATACAAAGCCGGCGTACCGATTGCAGCCTCTCCTTGGTAGTTCTGTCCGATGCGCAATGTCTTTTGCGCTTCGCGGTAAAGCTGTTCGTTTTCGCTAGGAGTGCGGTTCATCTGCGCCGACAAATCGCCGGGATAGAGCCGTTCCAGTGAAGCGTCTTTAATGGCATTCCCAGCCGCGTACGCCACATCGTTGCTTTGCCGCAGAGGACCGGGCCGCATCAGCGCGTAGATGCGACGATCAGCCTCATCCTGCCCATACGCCGCAACGAGTGCGTTTGCGTAATCCGCGAGGTACGCCAGCGCTGCGGCTTTATCGGCAGCCGACATCGAGTCTGGGTTGCGGCGCAGGCGCTCAACCAGAGCATCTGAAATCTGACCTCGCTGATCGAGCGCGATAAGCGTCTTTGCGTCCTCGACGGTGTACTTGTTGCGCTTGAACGAGTCGCGAGCCTTTTGAAGCAAAGACTCGTTGGATGGGCTCAAAAGGTTATTTTCAACAGCGTTCTTCCCAACCTGCGCGGCTGCCACCGCATTCAGCGCGTCCTTGCCAACCAACGATCCGGAGAGCCCAGCCGCCAGGGTCGAGAGACTGGAAATTGTCTGCTTTTGCGCTTCGGACAGGTTTTCGTTACTGACATCGCCATACAGGCTTTCCTTGATCAGCCGCGCGGTTCCCTCCGCAGCGACAGCACCCACTGCACCTGCGAGTGCTGAGTTACCGCCAGCTTTGGCAAGAATGGCACCCAACACCGCGTGAGCCATCACGTTGGCATTCGGGTCTCCCTTGGTCATGTCCTTGACGGTTTCTGCCAGGTACGGCGCCGCCGCCCCCGCCAACGCTCCACCAACACTGCCGCCCATCGCCGCTTGCACAACAGCCGTCACTGCCTGGCTGGCTTTCTGAAAGCTGCTCCCTACGCCATAGTCCTGCTGGGCACGTTGGTTGATCTGATCCTGCGTCGGGTTGGTAACCCCTTCCTGCACGAGCTTGTCTCGTGTCGCTTTGTTCACATCGCTGTTAGGGTCGTCGGCGGCCCTGATCCTGGCCGCAGCAATCGCATCGCCAATGCCCTTGGTCAGCTCCATCGAGCTTTTGATCAGGTCCATGCGTTCCCGCATGGCCTTTTCGTCAGGCTTGTCGAGGTGTTGGTTGGCGTTGGCCGTGTCACGGTTAAGGCCGATCAGGTCACCCGCTCCCTCAGGGTTACGCACCACGATCGTGCCTTCGCTAACCGCGCTACGCGTGTAGCTGTGGTCCGAGTCGTTGAGTGCCATGCCGTACAGGGCGCCCGGTGTGAGGGTACTCGCGCCGCCACTGTAGGAACCGGAGACGCTGACGCCGGCCGACTGGCTCTTGATCTCGCTCTTATTCTTGATGTCGCTGACCAACAGGCGATCCGTCAGCAGCAGGTTTTTGTCGGCCGTGGCGTCACTGGCAATCACCGCACCTTGCAAGGTGGTGTTCTTGGCCACGTCGATGGTGTAGCCGCCCTTACCGGCAAAGAAGCCGCTCTGGTCGGTGACGGCCTGGTAGTCGCTGTTCATCTTCGACGCCGCCAGGTTCGCGGACGCGGTTACTGGGGAGCCATAACAGATCGGCGGAATGCAAATGCTGGCACCGAAGCCCGCGCTGTTCTGCTTGCTCTTGGACATCTCGGTGTCTTGGCGCGACAGAATGTTGAGGTTGCCGCCGATGTCAGCATCAATGCGATCAGCACGTACCTGCGCGCCGATCAGGCTGGTGTCCTGGCCGCTGCGCAGCACCAGCGAGCGGGTGTCCAGCGTGGTGTTGACTTGGGTGACGGAGCCGCCCGAACCCAGGTTCTTAGCGGTTTGTGCACCGAGGTCGATGGTGAAACCGTTTTGCTCGCCTATGTTGAAGCTGGCACCGATAGCGGTCCTGTTGCGTGAGCCGTCGTTTTTGCGGTCGGTAG
>Ga0302216_1000792_pt1 | contig 10353 bp, 8 predicted proteins | sample II_Fen_N3_2_FD_194575 | JGI IMG/M metagenome (GOLD analysis project Ga0302216, IMG submission 194575) | Peat permafrost microbial communities from Stordalen Mire near Abisko, Sweden - II_Fen_N3_2 | ecosystem: Environmental > Terrestrial > Soil > Wetlands > Permafrost | place: Sweden: Abisko...
CTATGCTACAAGGACTTGTATGGTTTTACCAAACTGAATGAAAAGCAAATTGCATTTTACATTAAATTGTACTTTAGCTTTTTCAGATTAGATACTATCTCAGTTGTTGTGGATGAAAAAGATGATGTCATAGCACTCGGAATCGCAATGCCTAGTTTCACCAAAGCTCTACAAAAGGCCAAAGGAAGCCTGTTACCATTTGGCTGGTATTACATGTTGAGTGCTTTAAATAAAAACGATGTGGTTGATCTTTATTTGATGGCTGTGCATCCCGATTATCAGAATAAAGGTGTAAACTCAATCATGTTTGCTGACATAATGCCGGCAAGTGCAAAAAATGGATACAAATTTGCAGAATCTAATCCTGAATTAGAAACGAACATGAAAATGTCGTCACAATGGGGAAGTTTTGAAAATGTAAATCACAAGAAAAGAAGAGTTTATATTAAGAGTATATAATACATTACAAAGATTGAGCAGTAAATAACACTACTGCTCAATCTTTTTCAACTTATTTAGGCCGTATTTGTTTTAATATGAATATGGTAGAATTTTCATTCAAGCATAAAGAATGACACGTAAATTTGATTTTTTAGTTATTGGCGGTGGTATAGCCGGCATTAGTTTTGCCCTTAAAGCCGCTCAGCATGGCAAAGTTGCTTTGCTATGTAAAACCACACTTAGCGAATCAAACACCTCTTTCGCGCAAGGTGGTATTGCCTCGGTAACTTACGATCCTGACACTTTCGAAAAGCATATCGAAGATACGCTGATTGCCGGCGATGGTCATTGTAATCTGGCTGCCGTGGAGCAGGTTATTAAAGAGGCTCCATCACAAATCGAAGAACTTCTCAAATGGGGAATTGATTTTGATAAGAACGAACAAGGACTTTTTGACTTACATCGCGAAGGTGGACATTCAGAACACCGAATTTTGCATCACAAAGACAATACAGGCTACGAAATTCAGGAAAGCTTAATCCGACAGGTAAAAGCTCATCCTGAAATTGAAGTTTATGAACACTATTTCGCTATCGAAATTCTTACACAGCACCATTTGGGACAAATAGTGACTCACCACACACCGGGAATTGAATGCTACGGTGCCTATGTACTAAATCAGCAGTCCAACAATATCCATACTTTTCTTTCTAAAGTCACTCTGCTTGCCACAGGCGGAATTGGGAGTGTTTATTCCACAACGACAAACCCCGAAATTGCCACCGGCGATGGCATAGCTATGGTGCATCGTGCACGTGGAATTATTAAAGACATGGAATTTGTTCAGTTTCATCCAACAGCATTGTACCATCCGGGCGAACGACCAACTTTTCTTATTACCGAAGCGATTCGAGGTTATGGAGCAGTTTTGCGCACACAGGATGGAAAAGAATTTATGCAGAAATATGATGAGCGTGGTTCGTTAGCACCGCGTGATATTGTGGCCAGAGCAATAGATAACGAAATGAAAATTCGGGGGCATAATTTTGTATACCTGGATGTCACTCATAAGAATCCGGAAGAGACTAAAATGCATTTTCCGAATATCTACAAAAAGTGTTTGGAACTAGGCATCGATATCACTACAGATTTTATTCCTGTATCACCCACTCAACATTATTTATGTGGTGGCATAGTCGTTGACTTAAATGGTTGTTCTTCCATCAATAGGTTATATGCTGCAGGCGAATGCTCATGCACCGGGCTGCATGGCGCCAACCGACTGGCTTCAAACTCACTGATTGAAGCTATTGTTTATGCTGATGCAGCTGTGAAAGATGCCATAAGTAAGATTAAGCACTTAACATTTAATGAGGCGATTCCTGATTGGAATGATGAAGGTACTTCGCTTCCCGAAGAAATGGTATTAATTACCCAGAGCTTCCGTGAGGTGGAGCAAATTATGAGTACCTATGTAGGAATTGTACGTTCAAATCTGCGTTTGAAACGTGCGTTAAACAGATTAGAAATTCTATATCGCGAAACAGAACACTTATTTGAAAAATCAGTTGTTTCCAGAGAAATTTGCGAACTTAGAAACGTTATAAGTATTGCTTATCTGATTATCAAACAAGCGCTATTGCGGAAAGAAAGCCGGGGACTACATTATACAGTTGATTATCCCGACAGAATGCGCCACGAACTTTAAAACTTGAGAATTAGTCTACTAATATGCTGATTAAAAGAATTATCACTGTATCATTTTTGATGCTGTTTTTTGCAAATATCTTTGCTCAAAACAGTTCGAAGAGTGACACGCATTCTGGCAATCAAAATATGATAATCAGAATTGACGGTTCTCAAAACATCTGGGTTAAAGGTGAAAACGACCCAACTACCGGAAACAATGCCCCCGCCTCGGGTAACGAAAACGTCAGTTTTACTACCACTTCAGAAGGAATTTACATTACGATAATAAGCGGGTCAAACAAAATAAAATTATTAGCTCTTACAGGTCAGTTACTTTTAGTGGGTGAATTAACTCAAGGACGCTTTTTTATACCAACCCGAAAAGGAATTTATTTTTTGAAAATCAACAATAAAAATTACAAAGTTATTTGTAAATAAATATTGATACTGAATATTAAAATCAAACAAGTTAAACAAATAAACATTTATTTATATGATTAAGCACATTGTTTTTTTCGGATTAGCCGAAAATGCCGAAGGAAAATCGAAAGCTGAGAATGCTAAAATTATCAAGTATGAGCTGGAAAATCTGACTAATTTTATTCCCGAAATAAAAAAAATAGAAGTTGGAATTAATACTCCGAACGCTCCTAAAACCAATTATGATATTGCATTATACTCAGAATTTGAGAATTTAGAAGCGCTGGATATTTACCAGGAGCATCCTGAGCATAAACGTGTTGCTTCATATATCGGGAAAGTCAAAACTTCTAGAGCTGCGGTTGATTACGAAGGCTAATTAACAGAGTCTACAGTATAGCACAAATCAAACATATCAGAACATGATGCAGGTTTGATGTATAGAAGCAATTACGCAAGCAAAACCGATTGAATATTTTAAAGAGATTAAAATATTCAATCGGTTTTGCTTGTTATATAAAAAAAAACATTTATTTTTATGGCGAATTAACATTGAATTATTAATCCATTAAATCAAAAAAATCATGTCTATTAACAAAGTAATTTTAGTTGGAAATGTTGGGAAAGATCCCGAAGTGCGTTATTTGGATAAGAGTCTGGCTGTTGCAAATTTCACATTGGCAACTACCGAAAGAGGGTACACTACACAAAGCGGAACACAAGTACCGGAACGTACAGAATGGCATAACATCGTTGCCTGGAGAGGGCTCGCTGAACTAGCCGAAAAATATATTCGTAAAGGGAGTCAATTGTATATAGAAGGAAAAATCCAAACCCGTTCGTGGGAGAAAGACGGAATAAAACGTTATACTACAGAAATTTTTGCTGATACCATTCAACTTTTAGGTAAGAAACCGGAAAATACAGAAGCACTTAATTCGGTTGCAGCTCCTCAAGCAGACTCCTTACAAGCGCCTCCTCATGCAGAGGATGACTTGCCATTTTAAGGCATAATTTTCATCAAAACAGAGAGGGTGCCATCAAATGGCACCCTCTCCTGCTTATCATAAAGTTATATCATTTTCTTACAACTGTGGGCCAGCTATTCTTGTCCCATTCCAGTTTTTCTATTCTTAATTTTGGTTTTCCATCATCATGAGCATCGTATGCGTGAAAAACCAGATAATCAATTCCATCAAAAGTGGCTACTGCATTGTGTCCCACTCCATGCCAGTTATCATCTCCTTGCAGAACAATAGTTCCACCTCCTTTAATCATCGGGACTCCCGCCTGATCTACATAAGGGCCAGTAACTTTTTCCGACCGACCGACAATCATTTTATACGTGCTATTTATTCCTTTGCAACAATAATCAATGGAAGCAAACAGATAATAATACGCTCCCTTGCGGAAAATAAACGGTGCTTCAATGGCATTTCCACCGGCATCGACAGGATTGCCTTCCACTGCCGGAGGGTTTTCCATATTCGGATCTGCTTTTCGAGAAGCAATAGTGGGAATAAGTCTGAGATCTTCATCTATACTCTTGGCATCCGGCGAAAGCTTTACCATTTTAATGCCATCCCAAAAAGAGCCGAAACACAAATACGGAGTACCGGTTTCATCAACAACCAGATTGGGGTCAATAGCATTCCAGTTTGTTTTACCCGGAATAGATTGAATTACTTTCCCGTGATCTATCCAGCTAAATGCAGGGTCTTTCGGATCAAGTGTTTTGTTCGTTGCCAAGCCAATACAAGAAGTGTTTTTTCCAAAAGCCGAAACTGAATAATACAGGTAGTATTCTCCGTTGTAAAAAGAAATATCCGGTGCCCAGATATGACCTTTAAACTCTGGTATTGAATCAATAGCCCATTGAGGTCCTTTAGTAAAAACCGGTTTTTCGTTTTTCCAGTTTATCATATCCTTCGAGGAAAAAACGGAAATACCCCATCCTGTACAAAAGACATAATATGTACTATCTTGTTTTATTATTACCGGATCATGGACGATTACATCGTTTTGGGCAGGCAGTTGCACAGAGAAAATCAAACTCAATAGAACGAAAGAAAAAACAATGTTTTTTATGTTTAATACTCTCTGTGTAAATGGGATTTTAATAGTTATTGCGGGCATTCGTTTTGATTTTCAAAAGTTATTTAGTCGACCCTTAAAAAACTCAATTTTAGTTTTAAAAGAGGCATGTTTTTGGATTTAACAATCAAATTTACTAAGCAAATAAGTTATTCTGACTGGATACAAAGGGATGATTTCCATTAAGGCATCATTCTTTTGAAGTTATATGCAACTGCAGAGAGCGTTACATTAACGCTTGCAAGAATTAGGCATCAAATAAGATAAATCTTGCTGATACAAATAAAAGTTTTGTCATTTTATTTTATTGTATATCTTGCAGTTATACACTTATTAGGGAACGACTATTTTTTCTTTTTGCCCCAATATGTTGCGTTTAGATTTTTTTCTGTTCCAGCATACACAAGTGTTACACGGCGTGGGGTGGCTTCCCAATCAACTTCGCGTTCAACGCAAACAACAACGTTGCCCAATGTTAGTTGCTTTTTTGCCGCATCATAACTCCAATTACCTGTCAAAGCTCCCGACATAGTACCGTCGACATTGAGGGTTAGCGCAGAGGCGATGTCTTGTACGCCATAGCTGTATTTAAGGTTTATGTGCTCCCATGTTCCTGTAAGCGAGTCTTTGGTTATAGTACCGTAGTCAGGTACAGCGGCGTAACGTTCGGGCAATGCTATTGGCCACAGGTTGTTTGGTTCGCTGGTAGAAGCCGGACACCATACCAAGCGACGAACATGTCCCATCATAAGGGCATTGGAGTAAGCGTTGCCACCAACGTTGGCTGGCAATCGTCCTTGTGACATTAAGAACCAGTCGTTGGTATTTTCCTTTTGAAATACGCAGCAGTGTGATATGCCAACCCAACCGTTGCTGAGGTTAAATTTGTACGGGTGTGTTACAATCGGGTAGCAGTCGCCGCTTCCGCTTGTAAAGTTGCGTCCGGTAATGTCTAAATACGGACCTTCGATATTGGTACTTCTCACCACGCGTGTGTTGTAAGGTACATCCAGACCATCATATGCCATAAACAAATAGTAGAACCCATCTTTATATATTACCTCGGGAGCTTCGCTACCTTGCCAACGCGATGAAGCTGTACGTGTGCCTACTCTCACTCCATATCTACTTGTAAGATCACTTGTAGTGCTTGCCCATGGATTACCCAGTTTATTTAAGGGTTTTCCGCTTGTTGGATCAAGTTGTAACAGAGCGAAGCCGCTATGCCATGAGCCATGTATCAGGTAATGTTTTCCCTCGGGGGATACGATATAAGTAGGGTCGATGGCGTTGTAGTAGAAATAGGCACTCCAATCCGATGTATTTGCTCTATTGTAATCTAAGCCGCGATCGGATGATGAAGTGGTAACAAAACCTTTATCAGTCCACACAGCTCCTGCGGGATCTGTCGATTCACACATACCGATAAAAGCACGCTCAGTCCAGCTACCATCAAAGTTTGTCATCGAGCCATTGGTACCATAAGTGGGGATGTTACCTGTTTTGATTAAATTAAATATCACTATGCTGTAGTACATCCTCAAGATATCTTTTCCTCCAACGGAGACCTTGCGCACGACGGGTGCCCAATATCCGTATTGAATGTTGCTTTTATCAATGGCGCTAAGCCCCATGCGAGTACGAATGGCGTTGAGCGAGTCGGCAACCCAAGTAGGAGGATTGTAAAAAGGACCACCTACCCAATCCCAATTAACCAGGTCTTTTGAACGTTTGCCTTGAAAATGCCCATGCCCTTCGGCTGCATTTCCATAGGAAGCATCAGTGCCGTACATGTAATAATAGCCATTGTAATAAGCTACTGACGGATCGTGCACGTTAGCCAGATTCCAATTGTCTCGATTCGACCAGGAGGATATGGAGGAATAATCGTCAGCATAAGTAGGAATGCTGAATTTTTTTATTGTATCCGTTCCATCTGTACCGCCCGTTACGATTTGTTCGTCTTTTTTGCACCCTACAAATAACAGGGCTGAAATGCCGACTAATAAAATCGGGAAATATTTTAGTTTCATGATAAGAAAATAATAAGTAAATGACAAATATGTATGTTGATGACTCTAAATACAACGAGAATCAACCTTCTGTATTGTAAATATACAAGCCCGATAGCAATTAGAAATAGTTAAAATACTTCCTTATCAACATACGAAAAAATACGTCTATAAGGAAGTTTCTATTTTAGGAAATTGATTCCTATTTTACAACAGGATGAACAGCCCATTTAGCTAAGAATGCAGGTCCATTATCTTCACTCTTGTTTGCCGAGTTACCTTTAAGATTCGGGTTGGCATTAAGAGTACCCTGATATATTGGAAAATATTCATGCCCTTTAGAGTAATATTGGAACGATGAGGCACTTGCAGTTGCGGCTGTAAGCACATTTGTGTTGGCTGTACCATCGAGTTTATAATAAGCATGTTCAACCAACTGATTCAGACGATCTGTATTGTAGAAGAATCCCCAACGGAGCAAGTCGATACCGCGTCCGTTTTCGCAACCAAATTCTTTCGGACGTTCAACATTTGCTATTTGTTCAAAAAGAGCGTCTTTCGATGTGAAGTCAGACAATTTTAAGTCTGCAAGTGCAACGCGACGACGTACGATGTTAATGTAATCGATAGCAGCCTGGGTTGGACCACTGATTTCATTTTCGCATTCGGCAGCACGTAAAAGCACATCGCTATAACGCATCAGGCGTAAATTGATCCCACAATGCAAACCGGTCGTAATCGTGTTATAAATATTAGTTCTGGCATTGGTGAATTTAGCGATTGATATACCGCCCTGTGCTGTGTTTGATACTGGAGTTGCAGTAATATCTTGTTGATAAACTTTGTTGCTACGAGGATCTCCATTCGGATAAGCTGCAGTTTTAGCACCTTTATAATTGCCATAATCACTTTCGTAGGTTACCAATGTCCAGTATAAACGAGGATCGAGACGACCATCTGTAGAATTTTCTTTTTTGAACAGATTATACAACCATGGTGATCCTGCAAGGTCACCCCAACTGCCCAATTGTTGGGAAGCGTAGTTGCTCTCTACAGCGTGCCCCTGAGTTGCTTGCGAACTTATATTTACAGGAGTCCATTCCTGATCTGTACCACCTGTACCATAGTCCATAAATTGTACTTCGAAAAGGCTCTCTTTGTTATTTTCATAAGCGACACCTTCTTTGAAGTTATCCCCATAGTCTGCCATAAGGGCATAGGCTCCGTACTTGCCTGCTATGATGTCTTTCAGTACAGCATAGGCTTCAGTATACTTGTGACGGAACATCAGTGCACGAGCCAGATAACCGGCAGCAGAACCACATGTAGCACGTCCCTGAGCCCATTCACCACCTTTGCCGCGCGATGGCAATATCTGCATAGCGGTTGTCAAATCCTTTTCTATTTGATCAAACACCTCATCCTGAGTATTGTTGGCTGCATACATGGTGTTGATGTCTGAATAAGATGAATAGTCTGTAATCAATGGAACGGTCTGGTAATAGGTCGCCAGTTCATAGTATGCCAATGAACGTAAGAAGAGAGCCTGCCCTTTAATCTGATTGTAAGAGTCTGTCGACATCTTAACACCATCTACTTTCGACAATACATAGTTTGTGCGGTTTACAACATGATAGTTATCACGCCATGGCCATTCGTCTCCAATTCCGATAGTACCAGGAGAGTTGAGGTTGTCATACTCCAAGTACCATTGTTGAGATGAGTTCCAAACTTCGTCGCCACGCACTGCATCCAGCGTGTAACCAACGCGGGCGAATGTACCTTCGAGACGAATGCGGTTGTAACATGCAATAACCGCCTCATTAAGATCAGACTCGGTATTACCAAAATCGTAAGTTGTCTGACTGTTCGGGTTCGTAACGTTAAGTTGGTCATTGCAGGCAGTCATGCCCATAACAAGCACCAACACAATTATAATTTTATTTATATTTTTCATATTATACTCTTATTTAAGATTCTATTATTAGAATGAAGCGCGTACTCCAAACATCATTGTTTGAGGTGTTGGATACGAGCAATAGTTGTAACCCGGAGTGAATGTTCCTCCTGAAAAGTCCACGTTATAACCTTTATATTTGGTAATAGTGGCCAGGTTTTGAGCCGATGCGTATATGCGAACGCCGTTAATATAGCCACCAAACCATTTGTCAGGGAAATTATAGCCCAATTCTACGTTTGCAATTTTTAGATAAGAAGCATTCTGAATAAAGCGTTGGCTGAACATATCGTTGGTGATTGAACCGGTTGATTTGTATGCTACGCGAGGCACGTTCGTGTTTGTGTTGTCCGGTGTCCAAGCATTTAACAGATCAACACTCTTGTTGAGAGCCCCGTATGAGCTGTGCAAAGTTACGTCAACAAAATCTACAGCTTTGAATCCGGTAGCACCATAAGCTGATACGCTCAGATCAAAACCTTTCCACTCAACACGAGCATTAAAACCGAAATTTACTTTTGGAATTCCGCTACCCAGGTATGTTTGGTCGTCAGCGGTAATTTTTCCATCTCCATTGAGATCAGCATATTTTACGTCACCCGGTTGCGCTCCGTCTTGAGTGATATGTGTTCCTTTTGAGTTGACCCGGTTGTCAATTTCCGATTGCGACTGGAAGAGCCCGTCTGAAACATAACCATAAAATGAACCAACTTCACGTCCTACCTCTGTGCGGCAGTAACCATCTGTACGGGGTTCGTTTGAAACACCCAAACTTGTTACTTTATTTTTAGTGGTAGATAAGTTTGCCGAGATGTCATACTTAACAGCGTTTTTATGATTGTGATAAGCAAGCAGGAACTCAAGACCTGAGTTTACCATGGTTGCTGCGTTCATGGTTACAGTTCCGTTGGTAGCACCAGCATTGGTTGGTACTGCTACGCTGTAAAGTAGGTCACTCGATGTGTTTTTATACCAGTCGCAGGTAAATTCCAACTGATTGTTGAAAAAAGCAAGGTCGGCACCAAAATCAAGAGATTTCTTCTTTTCCCATTTGATGGCTGTGTTTACATAGTTGGATATTGCTGATCCGGTAACTTTGTTATTTCCAAAGCTATAAGTATAGTTCCCTCTCGACATTACATCCATATATTGGTAGTCTCCGATGTTCTCATTACCGAGTTCACCATAACTTCCGCGAATTTTGCACAGGTTCATAATCGATTCGGATACAGGAAAGAAACTTTCGCGATCCAGACGCCAACCTCCTGATACGGATGGAAACCAACCCCAACGGTCATCTGCTGAAAGACGGCTTGATCCATCACGACGTCCGGTTACAGAAATCAGGTATTTTCCATCAAAGTCATAGTTTAAACGGCCGATATAAGAGGTCAATACATGTTCGCTTTCAGCACTTGCAGATGATGTTGTAGAGGCATTATTGACCTGCAGATAGTAAGGCTCTGTCATATCAACACCTTTGCCAGTAAGGGTGTGATAGAGTTCGCGCTCAAATGTTTGACCAACAAGGGCATTGATGTGGTGGCGTCCTATCTTACCATCGTAGTTTAACGTATTTTCGATAAGAGCATCACTGTAACTGCGATATCCCTCTGATAGGTTTTCGTCGCTCTTTGACAGGTAATTGGTTGTACTCTGTATAAAGGCAGGCACAAATGTTAAGTCCTTTGCATAGGTTCGGCTGTACGACACGTTAAGGTTGTAATTTAACTTGTGGTT
>Ga0302216_1000794_pt1 | contig 10352 bp, 7 predicted proteins | sample II_Fen_N3_2_FD_194575 | JGI IMG/M metagenome (GOLD analysis project Ga0302216, IMG submission 194575) | Peat permafrost microbial communities from Stordalen Mire near Abisko, Sweden - II_Fen_N3_2 | ecosystem: Environmental > Terrestrial > Soil > Wetlands > Permafrost | place: Sweden: Abisko...
GCCCAGCAGGCTTCTGGGGAAAAGCGCAGCTCCCGTCCCAAAGCATAGCGCTGCAGGAAAGCCTCGGCGATTTCAAGGATATCTTCGTGGTGATGGCGCAGCGCCGGCAACTGCAGGGAAAGCACGTCCAGCCGAAAAAAGAGGTCTTCGCGAAAGAGCCCCTTGGCCACCAGAGCCCGCAGGTCGCGATGGGTGGCCGCCAGCACGCGGATATCCACCGAAACGCTTCCGTGGCTTCCCAGCGGTTCCACCCGGCGTTCTTCCAGCACCCGCAGCAGGCGCACTTGGGCATCCAAGGGCATGTCGCCGATCTCGTCCAGGAAAAGCGTGCCGCCGTCGGCCTGGCGCACCCGCCCGTCGCGCGCGGCATGCGCCCCCGTAAAGGCGCCCCGTTCGTGACCGAAGAGCTCCGACTCGATGAGTCCGCCAGCCAAGGCTCCGCAGTTCACCGCCACGAAGGGACCGGATCGCCCCGATGCCTCGTGGATCGAGCGAGCAGCGAGTTCCTTGCCGGTCCCCGATTCTCCCAGAATGAGCACGCAGGCCTGCGAAGGACCAATCAGATCGATGGTCTCGCGCAGCTCCTGAAGGGCACGGCTGTGCCCCACCAGCATCGAGCCAGATTGGGGCTGGGAAGAAAAACGCCTGCCGGAAACTCCAGTAGGCGTCTTGAAATCCAAGGTTTGCAACCTGCTCAGAAGGCGAAGCCCACTTCCACGGCGCTGTTCAGGAAGCTTCCAAACCGCCAGCCGTCTTTGTAGTAGCCCTTCGATTCCTTTTGAAGGCTTTTTGAAGGGTCGGCGTAGACCGTCTCGTAATCCTGTGCGGTTGTGGCACCGCCACAGGCTGTTCCACACTTGCTCTCGTCAATGGCGTGGCCACCGTCATACTTGGTGTTGTAGGCACCCAAGGTATAGCCTACCTGGACGTTAATGAACCACTTCTTCTGGATCAGGAAGCTGTAGCCCACTGCCGGCGAGATCTGAGGTCCGCCGAATTTTACGGAGTTGTCTTGGTTGATGGAACCGGCGCCGAACTTGGCGTCGCTGCCGTAGAGGTACTCGGCCGAGAGCTGGAAATAGGTGGCCGAGGCGATGCCAGCGTAATAGCGGAAGAAACCGCCCCCCGAGACCGCCGTGAAGGACTTGTCGCCGCCGATGTCCACAGGATAGACGGAAAGCGTGGGGCCGTAGCCGAAGGAGCCCTGGGCACCGGTCACATGCTCGTAGTGGATGGAGATGATGTCGATGCCAGGCAGACCGTCAAAGTGAGACTGAGGTCCCTTGCGGATCTTGTCGGGATCGATGCCGCCAATGAGCTTTAGCGGCGAGATGGCAATGCGATCGTGGCGATATTCGTAATCGCCGACGGGATAGTCGTCATACTGGTACATGGCGGAGGCCATGCCACACAGAGCGAGCAGAGGGAAAAGAATCTTACGCATAGTGCTTGACTCCCAGAAGAGTGATACGGTCAAGAAAGTAGGTGTTTGCGCCCAAATCCGCAAGTGATCCAGGTTTTTCCACCGAGAGCTATAGAATTTCATTAACCCGCATCGCTCAATCGTGGCAAATTTTTAGACAACCGGGGATTTGCCATGGCAAATTCACAGCATAGTGGTAATTTGCCATCATGGAGCGATGGCAGACAAAACGGATTCAGCAGGATCTCAAAAGCAAAATGGTGATCTTGTCCGGCCCTCGACAAGTCGGCAAAACATGGCTTGCACGCCATCTCATGGACGAAACGCCCCACAGCCTCTATCTGAACTGGGACAACCCAGAACACAGAAAAGTCATCAGCGACCGTGGCTGGCTCCCCATGACATCGCTGGTGGTGCTAGACGAAGTCCATAAGATGCCGGATTGGAAAAATCACCTCAAAGGCATCTGGGACACCAAGACGGCCGGCCTAGAAATCCTAGTCACCGGCTCGGCCCGCCTAGAAACCTTCCGACAAGCTGGCGATTCCTTGGCGGGACGATTTCTGCGGCATCGGCTACTTCCCATCTGCCCTTTCGAGGCCGCGCGATCCGGAGATTTTGGCCTAGAACGGCTAATTGAGCGCGGCGGCTTTCCGGAACCCTATCTTGCCAAGAATCCGATTGAAGCCAACCGCTGGCGCCGCCAATACGTCGATGGCTTGCTGCGAGAAGACCTCTTTGCCCTGGAGCGAATCCACGAGCTTGGGAAGATGCAGATGCTGGTCGAATTGCTTCGCTCTCGCGTGGGAAGCCTATTGTCGTGGTCGTCGCTGGCCGAAGACTTGCGGCTTTCGCCGACCACGGTAGAACACTATGTGCAGATCCTGGAAGCGCTCTACATCGTCTTTCGCGTGATGCCCTGGGCGCGCGACATCGCCCGTTCGGTGAGCCTCAAGCCGAAGGTCTACTTCTTCGACAGCGGGCTCGTGCGAGGCGATGCCGGAGCGGTGCTGGAAAACCTTGCGGCCGTCTCGCTCCAGAAGCTCGTCTGGGCCCGTGAAGACATCTTGGGGCAAGAGACCTCGTTGCACTTCCTGCGCACCCGCGACGGGCGCGAGGTCGATTTTTGTCTGGTGGAAGACGGCCACCCGGTGCGTTCCCTGGAAATCAAGACGACCTTCCATCAGATCTCGTCGGGACAGCGCTGGTTTGCGGCCCAAGGCATTCCCGGCACCGTCCTGTGCGGCACCCCGACCTTCGAGCGGGTCGTGGACAGCCTGGAAGTGCGCGAGCTGGGCAACTGGATTCGGGAATCCTGGGAAACGGTGGATGCGGACTAGGGCGTCGTCATAAACTGGCACGTCAGCATCTATCGACGCTTCAGCCTCCGTTTTCAGCGTTTTTGGCAGGGCTACTTCACGCCGAGTTTCTGCACCGTTTCCAGTTTCTGTCCGCTCGCGGTATTCACCTCGATCTTCCAGAGGTAGACGCCCGCAGGAACCGCCACGCCATTTGCCGCACGCAGGTTCCACGAGAGCGTGGCTACGTGGCGGCCATCGTTGGTGGCGTCCAGGTTCGCGAGCGCAGAGGAGTCTACCGCCTCACTCCAGGAAATCACCGGAGTCCCGAGCAGATCGAAGATGTAGACAGAAACTGTCCCGGCATCGGGAAGCAGGATTTCCACGCTCTGACACGTTCCGGCATCTTGGCAAGATGCTAGGCCGAGCTGCGCCGAAGCGATGCCTTGGGAAGCCGAGGGGAGGATCTTTGAGGCGGAAAGGTCCAGCGTGCCCACCCGCAAGCGGAAGGGATTCACCTCTGTGATGCCGGTGGCAGCCTGGATGGTGAAGTAGGCGCTGTCGTAGGTGATGGAATAATCGGGGCCAGCAGAAAGGCTGCCGAGGCGGATCACGTAAGTGCCCACAGCGCTTCCGGTATCGCGCAAAAGAGCGCCAGACCAAGAATCGCCCGAGTACAGGGAGCTTGCCGTGTAGGTGAAGACAGGATCGATGGCACCAACAGTCTTGGAGGCAGCAATGGCAACAACGCGGATAGGATAGGCCGCGACGTTTGCGGTCAGGCCCGAAACCTCCGCAAGGCTGTAATTGCCGGCCTTAGCGCCGCTCAGGACAGATCCCGTCACCGTCACCGCTTTCGCCGTGCCTGTGTCCTTGGTTGCGAAAGTAGCGGTGCCGAGCGTCAGACTCACATCATCAGAGCCAACCACGCCAGAAAGTGTCGCACCCGTCACCGTCGCAGACGTCGTGCCGTCGTAGACCTTGTTCGCGGCCACAGCACCGGAGATGGTCAGAGCCTTTGGAGCGATCGTCAGTTTTTGCGAAACCGAGGTAGCCGCCAGATAACTTGCATTGCCGGCCTGGCTTACCGTGATGGTGGCCGTATCAGCCGCCAGCAAATAGGCTACCAGCGTTTGGGTTGCCTGTCTGATCCATTTATGCTATTATAAGCCATAATAGCATTGAACTATTCCCCTTTTCTAAAGGATGCTTGCATGGTTCATCATGATTGCAGACTGGTGGCATTTTTATTATTCGTTGGATCTTTACCGCTTATTGCTGCGCCAAGCATGTCAACAGATTCTATCCAAGCGCCTCATCACCAAAGTACGGCTGCGGTTTTGCCTTTGTCGGCACAAGGAGTCGACAGCACCACGGTCAGCGTATTAACAGACGCTTTGGCTAATGAACTTTATAAGAGCGGAACCATGCAAGTCATGGAGCGTTCTCAGATGTCAACAATCCTTAAGGAACAGGGGTTCCAGCAAAGCGGATTTTGCGATCAAAGCGAGTGCGCACTACAAATGGGCAAGCTCTTAGGAATTGAACAAATTGTCGTGGGATCTGTGGGAAAGATCGGAAACACATATACTGTGAGTCTTCGTTTAGTAAGCGTCCATACAGGAGAAATACTTGCAAGCTCAACTAAAATTCAACGAGGCTTAATTGATGATCTACTCTCTCAAACGATTCCCTTAGCGACCAAAGAACTCATCGGCAAGAATATCACCTCTGAGCCAGAACAAGGGAAAGCTGATTTGTTTGTGACAACAGATCCGCCAGGGTCAACATTAGAAATTGACGGCATTTTACTCAACAACAAGAGAACCCCTTGCATGCTTGATGCTATATCTTCTGGCGAGCACATCATAAAGTTTACCAATGGATCATTCATTGGTAAAGATACTGTAAGCCTCAAAGATGGAGAGTTACGCAAGATAGTCGTTCATTTATTTCCAAATTTCGGGCATCTAAAAGTAATCAGCACACCTCCTGGAGCAAAAGTTTGGTTAGATGACAACAATTATCTCGGCGAAACCCCTTTACTATTTGACCAAGTTTCACCCGGCATTCACGAATTAAGGGCAGAATCTGACGGCTATATCTCCTCAAAAATGACAGTACAAATATCGACAAGCAAAACAGCCAATTTACATTTAGCCCTTACCGCGCTTCCTCAGATAGAGAAAGTAAGCGTTGCAACAACAGTAGTCCCAACAGCAGAAACTCCAAAGCCACACACGCGAAGTGGAACAAGCATACTGGTTCGCTGGGTGAGCGGAGCTGGAGCAATAATTGCTGGAGGTGTTGCCTCATACTACTTGAAATGCGCAAGCGATTACAGCAAAAATGCCAACAGCGCAAAAGTCAGCTACGCTCTAGTTTCCAGCAATTTTTCTCAATACAAGACCAACTATTTAAATGCTGAAAATGCCAATCATGAAGCTCTCGACCATGCAAAAGTCGCCGGAATAGTTTCAGGGATTCTAGCAGTTGGTTTTGGACTCAGTTTTGCCTTCTAAATTAGGAGCAAACATGCACAGCAATACCCCCAAAAAACTATTTAAAATCTCATTCGCAGCAGCACTGCTAGGCCTTTCAGCATGTGATCAGGTTGTCGATCCTGTATGGGACAACCCCAAAGACCCAGATGGGACAAATTACATCTACAAAGGCATCACAGTAGGGACTCGGATTGCTTTTAAATTTTCAAACATCACAGCAGATTGGACTGACGAAAGTACAGTACAAGCCGCGTGTAGCAATTGCCGTCGAATGTATTTCAGCAAGGGCTACTTAAACACTGGGGGCATCGACTTTCAAATTGAAAGCATCTACGGAGCATACGCAACAACAACAGAATATCCAAGTTTATACTTCCCACTTTCAGCCATCAAAGCACTTCCAAATGCCGGAAATGTATACGATTTCAGAGATGGAAAAACTTATGAGACAATTCAGATTGGAAGTCAAACATGGTTTGCCCAGAATCTAAACTACGCGACAGCTTCCGGCTCTTGGTGCTATGAGAACAGCAGTGACAGTTGTACAAAATATGGACGACTCTATAATTGGACAACCGTTTTAGGAACATCTAGCGCCTATTTGATATCATCTCGCAATGGAACAGATTCCTACCAGCAAGGAATTTGCCCAAGCGGCTGGCATATTCCCAATCACACGGAATGGTATCAGCTCTGGCTGCAGCTCACGGCAGGCAGCGAAGGAGATCAATTAAAGGCATACAGTGGCTGGGGAACATCAGATGCCGGAACAGATTCTGTCTCATTTCATGCAAGGCCATCAGGATTACGCTTTCCTGGCGGTACATTCGACAGTAGTGGCACTGGGGCATTTTTCTGGACCAGTACCGAAGAGAGCGACAGCACCGCTGAAGCATGGTGTCTGCGCGCTAACATATCCACATTTAAGAGCCAGTCCAATTTTTACAAGACCGACGGTTATTCAATTCGCTGCATCAAAAATTAAAAAACTGACGCGCCCAAATTGCACAACAGCAAAGCCGGAGCCCCCCGACCGTTACCCGCATGGGCCAAGACACCGCAGCCATGGCACAGCAAGCAGCCGGCGAGGAGGCTTGGTGAGCCGTCAGGCGAATAGGGCGGGAAGAGGGCCCCTTTGAAGGAATTTCCCAAAGATTGCAAAGCGCGTGCTTGACTTTTCCAGATCTTGCGCGTATCGTATAGGCATGCAAACGCAGAGCCACAAGAACCTACTACTCCTTCTTAGCCTACAGGACTAAAGGGGAGTCACGCCGCGTTCGCACAGCCGCTCACCCTTACACGGGGGGCGGCTTTTTCGTTTTTGGAAACGACCACTCCCCCGGAAGGCGCACGGCTTCACCTTTTCCGAGGAGGAGACATGGAACCGCACGAGAAAAGCCCCCAGGCGCCGAGCTACATTGAAGGCCAAGAGCCCGTTATGGGCGAAAGGAAGCACGAGATGGATCAGGTCCGCATATTCGACACCACCCTGCGCGACGGCGAACAGTCGCCGGGATTCTCGATGAACATCGAGGAGAAGATCCTGATGGCCACGCAGTTGGCACGTCTGGGCGTGGACGTGATTGAAGCGGGCTTTCCGGTGGCCTCCCCGGGAGACTTTGAAGCAGTGCGGCGCATTGCCAGCGAAGTGAAGGGGCCGATCATCACGAGCCTTGCCCGCATCACCGACAAGGACATCGACCGCGCCGGAGAGGCCGTGCAGCCAGCCGAACGCCGCCGCATCCACACCTTTAGTTCGGGGTCGGACATCCACCTCGAGCGCATGATGCACGTCACCCGCGCCCAAAACATCGAGAAATCAGTGGCGGCCGTGAAGCGCTGCCTGAACTGGGTGAAGGACGTCGAGTATTCGGCCCAGGACACCACCCGCGCCGACCGCGACTACTTAGTAGACCTCTACACCGCCGTGGCCGAAGCTGGAGCCACCACCTTGAACATTCCCGACACCGTGGGCTACACCACCCCCGACGAGTTCGGCGAGCTGGTGGCCTACTTGGTGGAACGGGTCAAGGTGCCCGGAGTGATCTTCTCGGTCCACTGCCACAACGACTTGGGACTGGCCGTGGCCAATTCGCTTGCCGCCGTGAAGGCCGGCGCGCGTCAGGTGGAATGCACCGTCAACGGCATCGGCGAGCGAGCGGGAAATGCTTCGCTGGAAGAGATCGCCATGGTGCTGCGCACCCGCCGCGCCGTGCTGGGCCTGGACACCGGCATCAAGAGCGAGGAGATCTGGAACACCTCGCGGCTGCTCTCGCGCATCACCGGCACCGAAGTGCAGCCCAACAAGGCCATCGTGGGCAAGAACGCCTTCAGCCACGAGTCAGGGATTCATCAGGACGGCGTACTCAAGGAGCGTTCCACCTACGAGATCATGACCCCCGAGAGCGTGGGGCGCACCAGCCACCACATGGTGCTGGGAAAACACTCCGGCAAGCACGCCCTGCAGGAGCGGCTGCACCTCTTAGGCTTCGAGCCGACCGAGGCAGAACTCGCCCGCGTCTTCGAGGAGTTCAAGAAGCTCGCCGACAAGAAGAAGGAAGTGCTGGACGACGACTTGGTGGCGCTGATCACCGACCAAGGCGATCAGGGCGAAGACGGCGCCGACTGGCAATTGGTGGGCTACCAAGTGTTCGCCGGTTCCCAGACCGAGCCGGCCGCCACCGTCACGCTGCGACGCGACGCCCAGGCCCCGGTGGTGGGCCAGGCGCGGGGCGACGGACCAGTGGACGCGGTGCTGGCCGCCATCCGCGGGCTCACCGGCCAAGCGGTGGAGATTGACACCTACCAACTGAAGGCCATCACCGGCGGCACCGATGCCGTGGGCGACGTGGTGGTCATGAGCAAGCGCGAGAACCGCACCCTCACCGGACACGGCCGCAGCACCGACATCATCGAGGCTTCGGCCAAGGCCTACCTGGCGCTCATCCGCAAGGTGCCACTGCCGGCCACGGAGCTGCCCCAGGACCTGCCGTGAGTCACAGCCCGCGAGCGCGGACGCTGATGGTGTGGGGCACATCCTCGGACGCGGGGAAGAGCCTCGTCACCACCGGAATTTGTCGGATTCTGTCTGACATGGGGCTCAAGGTGGCGCCCTTCAAGGCCCAGAACATGAGCAACAACGCCCGCGTGGCCGAAGGCGGCGAGATCGGCTGCGCCCAGTGGTTTCAGGCCAAAGCGGCCCGGCGCGCCCCGGAAGTGGCCATGAATCCGGTGCTCCTGAAGCCCGAGAAGGCCACCCGCAGTCAGGTGGTGCTGCTAGGGGAGGCCAACCGCGAACTGACGGAGATGGACTGGCGCGGCCGCAGCCCCAAGCTGTGGCAGGCCTGCCGGGAACCGCTTTCGCGACTGCTTGCCGAAAACGACGTGGTGGTGGCCGAGGGCGCCGGAAGCCCGGCCGAGATCAACCTCGCGGACTGCGACTACGTGAACCTCTCCACCGCCCGCGAACTTGGCGGAGCGGCGTGGCTCGTGAGCGACATCGACCGCGGCGGAGCACTGGCCTCCTGCGCCGGCACCTGGGCGCTTTTGGAACCCGCCGACCGGGCCCTTCTCAAGGGCTTCGTGCTCAACCGCTTTCGGGGCGACCGGAAGCTCTTGGAACCGGCCCCGCAGATGCTCCTCGAACGCACCGGCGTCCCTGTGGTCGGCGTGGTGCCGCGCTTTGCCCACGACCTCCCTGACGAAGATGCCGCTTCTTGGACCGAGCGTCCACGGCGCCCTGGGAACCGCGTCATCGCCCTCGCCGCCTATCCCCAAGTTTCGAACTTCGACGAGTTCCAGCCGCTCTCGCGGCTTGCCGGCTGGGACGTGGTGCTGGCGCGCGAAGTGCGCGAGCTCGAAGGTGCCGACATCATTTTGCTGCCGGGGTCCAAGACCTCGCCATCGGACCTTGAATGGCTGCGCCGCCGCGGCATGGACGCGGTCATTCAGGGCCACGCGGCCGCGGGAAAGCCGGTGGTGGGAATCTGCGGCGGACTCCAGATCCTGGGCGGAGCGCTCCTCGACCCGCACGGGGTGGAGGGAAGCGGAGAAGGACTCGGACTACTGCCGGTGGAGACGACTTACGGAGCGAAGAAGCGCGTGACCCATACGCGACAGATTTTGTCAGGACTGACGGGATGCTGGGCCGCCTGGAACGGCCTTGCCGTGGAAGGCTACGAGATCCGCATGGGCGAGACGCGCCCGACCGGAGGCTGCGCCCACGACGCGGAAGGCCTGTGGTTTGCCCAGGGAAACGTCTTCGGGACCTACCTGCACGGACTCTTCGAGAACCGCGAGATCTGCGAGCGCCTCTTCGGGAAAGGTTCATGGGGACTCCCCGACCTGGAAACCACCCTCGACACCATCGCTGCGGCGGTGCGCGAGGGACTGGAACCGGGCGCTTTGGAGACGGCTTTAGGGCTCTGAGCGGCATTTGCCGTAGACGTCTTTTTTGCGCGCATTCCGTTGCGAATCTCCCAATTCGCCGATACCTTCTTTGGTGGAGGCAAGCATGCGCAGTTGGACGGTCACATTGATGCGAAACGGGCGCACCCAGCGTCAGTGGCATCTGCGTGGCGAAAGCGTCTCGATCGGCGCCCTGCCGGGCTGCAACGTGCGCCTGCCCCGCCCCGCCCCAGACCTCCTGGCGCGCATCGAAACCAGCCCCGCCCCGTCCACCGAGATCCCTTGGGAAGACGCCGTGCTGATCGTCGAGGATGTCTCGAACCTCGTCGATGCCGTGCGGATGCAAGCCCAAGAGCGCCTGAGCACCGCCACGCCGCGGGAAATTCGCTCCTCTAGCTCGGTCTTCACGCTGGTCACGGCAGCGCTGCTGCTGTTGGCGGCATTCTACGCCCTCTTCATCGCCGACCAGCGTCCTTACGTGCTGCGGATGCTTTCGGCCATGAGCGCCCAGCTCGATCGCGAGAATCTGGCGATCCTCGCCCCCGAACTTCCTCGCCTGGAACCTTCACGTCCCCACGCCGCCCTGCCGGCCGCGCAGGAGGCGCGTCGCCTGCCGCTCCTGGCTTCTGCTTTTGGACAGGATTTGTCCAAGATCGCCCGCGACGCGGGAACCCCGCAGGGCGGCGCCAAGGCCGCGCCCTCGCACGACATCTCCCTCCC
>Ga0302216_1000801_pt1 | contig 10308 bp, 6 predicted proteins | sample II_Fen_N3_2_FD_194575 | JGI IMG/M metagenome (GOLD analysis project Ga0302216, IMG submission 194575) | Peat permafrost microbial communities from Stordalen Mire near Abisko, Sweden - II_Fen_N3_2 | ecosystem: Environmental > Terrestrial > Soil > Wetlands > Permafrost | place: Sweden: Abisko...
AGGTACTCCCGAGCGGAACGGTGATGGAAGCGGACGGTTCCGTAGGTCTCTTCGTCGAAAAGAGGGCGAGATAGAAGTGTGATGCGCTCGAGCGCAGTCCATTCAGAAAGGACATCCTCGACATCGATGCCACTGCGATGCCTTGCGGAACCAGGAACAAGGACCTCCTGGTATCGGCTCAATGTGGCTGCGGCTGCCAACGACTTGGCCGCCTGATAGGCCTTGTCACGGTCAAGAGAGCGGACTTGGTCTCGATCTTGGTCATGTTCCGTGAGGCGCCCTTTGATACGCTCCCGGATCAGTTCAAGACGGGTTCCGAACCTTCGCTTGTTGCGCCACAGCCCGAACAGATCCAGGAGGTCAGCAGGGCGTTCGTGATAGGCCCCTTCACCTACTTGGTCCAGCGCCTTGAAGAAGCTGTCCAGATCCTCAAGGGCGCAGGCCTTTGCAAAGACCTTGGCCTGCTCGCGGCTCAAGTCCTCTAGAGTGACGAACTGGAAGCTGGAATCGTTCGGACTCCGAGAGCTTTTTGCCGCCTGATCTTGCGGTCGATGAAGAGCTATGTGCGTCTCGCAGAGGCGTAGATCGGACACCGGCCGCCACTCGCTGGCTCGACTGGTGATGACGATGCGCGCCCTTGAAAGGGCATCTCCGAGAAGCCTTCTGATCGCGCGGATAGCCTTCTCGAAGTCTTTGGGTGACTGAAGTCGCGCTTCGTCCACGGAATCCAGGAAGAGCCATGCCTCGTCGCCTGTCCGCAACCAATCTTGGTAGTCGTCATGGCTGCCGACATCGAAGGCCTCTTCGATTCCGGTGCACACGTTTTCCAGCCGCAGGAAGAACGCAGCCTTGCCTTCATTCCGCAAGCGTTGCGCTGCGTGGCGGATTTCCTCGGTCTTGCCGGAGCCTGCTTCGGACAAGATGACAACCCGATGCATGGCGAGAAGGTCATTCCAGGTAAGGGACTTGCCATATGCCGATGCAGGATCGAGACGCTGGCTGTCGTCGGAGATCTCACCATCGGGAAGGACCTTGAAGGTCCGGCCCAATTCGACGTATGGAGTAAATCTAGGGCTGGTCATGCGAGACGCGGCGCTCATGCAGCAAGGCTCCCTTTGCGTAGGCAATCGGATTCTCAGTTCTGCCTGTCGACGTAGGACTTTGCCAGTACACAAGGAATCCGGGAATCGGCATCCTAGCAAGGTAGGACAGAAAAGGCCTCCCCGAGCGGGGAGGCCTTCTTCGTTCGCAGGATCCGGATCGGCTCAGAGGCCGGTGCGGACCATCGTGCCGACGTGCTCGCCGCGCAGGGCGGCGGTCAGGCGGCCCGGCACTAGGCCGTTCACGACCTGGACCTTGGCGATCTGTTTGGCGTTGGCCATGACCTCAACCATGGCGCGGTCCAGCGGCAGCGTGCCGGAGGACTTGGCTAGGTCCGCGTGGTTCGCCTCGGGCAGGAGCTTCGCGTTTTTCCCTTCGGGGCCGTTCGGGTCGAGGTCGTAGATGCCGTCAACGTCCTCGAGGATCGTGAGCCCCGCGGCACCCAACGCATCGGCAAGCAAAAAGGCGCCGGTGTCGGAGCGGTGGGTCGGAATCCGCTGGCCGGGGAACTCGTGGCTGTGGTACGGGGGGAAGGCGCTGCTCACCACGGCGCGGGCGGCCTGGAGATGAAAGGCCAGATTCCCCAGGATCACGTCGTGGTCGATGTAGCTGATGCTGTCGGCGGCCAGGAGGCTTGCCAGGATGTGGCCGTTCTGGCCGGCCTCGGAGGCGGCCAGCGGCGCGATCGAGCCGACGGGCAGGCCGAGGTCCAGGCCCACGCTCAAGACGTGACGGGCGCGGATGCCGGCGCCGGTCAGGATCAGCAGGCGATGCTCAGGCAGGAGCGCGCGGATCTCGGCGACCAGCGGGAGGATGGCGTCGGCGCCTCGGTCCAGGATCCGCCCACCGATCTTGACCACCTGTAGCCAGGGCAGGAGCTTGATGGGCTTGCGGGCGACGATCGGGCTGGTGAGGGAGTTGTCCTGCAGGGTCATGGTAGCCAGACCCGAGTTGAGATGCTTGATGGAGCTTGTCATGGCCGTGTGCCTTCAGTTCGCGGTGATGATGGTGCCGACGTGCTCGCCTGCGAGCGCGCGGGTCAGGTTTCCAGGCACGAGGCCGTTCACGATCTGCACTTCCCGGATGTGCCGCGCCGTCTTGAGGAGATCGAGGACGGGAAATTCGAGGATGGAATCCTGCAGGCCCTTGGCCTTCATCTCGTCCACCGAGATCTTCGGGATGAGCGTGGCAGTCTTTGAGGTCTTGGGGTTGGCGGTGTAGAGGCCGTCCTCGTCCTTCACGTAGATCATGCCCTTGCAGCCGAACTGCTCGGCGACCAGGAAGCAGCCAGCGTCGGTGCGATACGGGGGGATGACTCCGTTCGCAGACGGACGGATCCACATCTGGTACGGCGGCATGCCGCTGAAGATCGCGGCATTCACCTGTTCGAGGTAGAGCGGGATGGCCGAAAGGCCAGCCCCAGACACCACGTTGATGCCGTGCTTGGCCATCAGCTGGCCGAGCATGGCGGCGTTCTGGTCGGCGACCGAGGCCCCGAGCTTGGCCAGCACACCGGCGGGAAGCCCCAGGCCTGCGGCGATGGAGTAGATGTGGCGGGCGCGGGTGCCGGCGCCGGTGCCGATCAGGAGCTTGTGGCTCTTGCGGGCCTCGAGGATTTCCTCCACCAGCGGGTAGACGGCGGCACGGCCGCGGTCGATGAAGCTCTGGCCGCCGATCTTGAGGACCGTGACATCCGGCAGGATGCGGAAGTCGGGGGCGTTGTTGGCCACCTCGAGGAGTTGCGGGTCGGTCAGGGACCGGCTCATGAGGAGCGCCTCGAGCTCCGTTGTCGTAGTGGCCATTTGCTTTCCTTCCTTCTGCGTGAGTGCCGGAACGAATTTCCGGACGCAGTCATCCGTTCGCCCTGCAGACCCCAAGCATCGTATTGCAAGGTGATTCATGTCGAGCGATGTTTCAGCGAGTCGTATCGATTGGTTGCAGGCACCGGGGCCTAGGCCCCGACACCGCACCGACCTTGTCGTCTCCGACGGGAGATCAAGGAGAGAATACAACGACGCAGGGCATTGCGCAAGAGCCGCATTTCCCATTTGTTCATTTTCCTTGTAAATCGTCCGCAAACCCGCACAAAATGGGCAACGGACGAGCAGTCGACTCGCAACAAATGACAAATCCTGTCATTTGTCTAGAACAAAAAAGGCGGCAGCCGCACTTGGCCACCGCCCCCGATTCCGCACTCCCTGATAGAGGCTTTACTTCACGCCCATCTTCTTGACGGTTTCGAGTCTTTGGCCATCGACGGTCAGAGCTTCGACCTTCCAGAGGTACACGCCCGAACCCACGGCTGCGCCATTCGAGGCCCGCAGGTTCCACGAGAGCGTCACCGAGGTGCGGCCGTCAGGATTGGTTCCGATTCGCGCTAGGTCTGCGGCGGTGAAGACTTCGTTCCACGAGATCACCGGAGTGCCCAATTGGTCGAAGATCGTGACATGCATTGTGGCCGCCGAAGGCAAGGCAAGTTCCAGCGAAAGGCAGCGTTCCTCCGTGCATCCAAAGAGGTTTGTGCCCAGCTTGCCTTCTCCCAATCCCGATGCCACCGAGGCGAACGGATGCGAGGTGCTGGCCGCCAACTGGGTGGAGCGAGGCGCTGCTGTCACCGGATGCGTGGCAATGCCCGTGGTTCCTGGAAGGATCGTCAGTGTGCCGTTCACGTAGGTGATGACGTAGTTGGCTGCCGTCGCGCCCGAAGGAATGATGGCATAGTCGTTTGCTGCGGTGCCTGGAGCGCGATTGAATACGAGTCCCTTCACGACCGTCTCGGTCTCGCCATTCACAAGTCCCGCGACATTGGCTGTGAATACGGGATCGGCAGCGCCCAATGCCTTGGTGGCATTGTTGGCCGTGATGGTCAGGGGAGCGGATGTGACGGCCAAGCTCTGGGACACGGGCGTTGCGGCCGCATAGCTTGCATTGCCGACCTGAGACGCCGTGATGGTTGTTGTGCCAACACCCATGACGTGGATCTTGCCATCCACGATAGTGGCCACGCTGGGTACGCTGCTTGCGTAGCTCACGACCAAGGATGCACTGGACGTGGCTCCCGGACCAATGTCGGCAGAGCCATACGTTACGGAAGGCAAGGCTGCAAACGTGATGCTCTGACTGCCGATAGGCGTCACGCTGCTGGTGGCTGCGGAGGCTGTGCTGGTTCCAGCGCTGTTGGTGGCCGTGACCGTAAATGTGTAGGCAGTGCCATTGGTCAGCCCGGCGACAGCAATCGGGCTGGTGGTGCCGGTTCCTGTCAAGCCGCCAGGAGTCGATGTCACGGTATACCCGGTGATGGTGGCGCCGCCTGTGGATGCAGGAGCCGTGAAGCTGATCGAAGCGCTTCCATCTCCAGCCGTCGCTGTACCAATGGTCGGAGCGCCAGGAGCAACCGCTGCCACCGAGAAGCTATGTGTCACCGTAGGTGCTGCGGTGTAGGCGACGTTGCCCGCTTGGTCGGCATTGATAGTGCAGGTGCCTACTGCCGCGAAGGACAATACGCCGCCACTGGTGATGGTGCAGACTCCGGTGGTGCTGGAAGTGAAGCTCACCGCAAGGGTGGATGAAGCCGTGGCCGCAAGCGTTGGCGTGGTACCGTAGTTCTGAATTCCCGGATCGGCAAACGTGATGGCCTGCGCAGACTTGGTGGTAAACGAAACCTCCGAACCATAGCTGGTGCCCGCCGCATTGGTGGCATAGGCTCGCACGTAGTAGGTGGTGTTGGCTGTCAAGCCGGTCATGCTTGCCGTGAAGGCACCGGTAGCCGAAGCCGCGCCATTGCTGACCTTGCCATTTGAAATGGTCGGTCCGGTAGCCGTATTCCAGCAGATGCCGTAAGCCGTGGGGTTCGGGGCGCCTAGACTTGTGATATTGCCATTGCCGGTGGCAGTGGTGGAGGCAATGCTAGTTACCGCTTGCGTGGTAACTGTTGCCGGTTTATTCAGTTTTAACGATACACCATCGAATTCGACAAAAGCAGAGCCCTTGCTTCCAATTAATTCACCGTACAGTTTAATTCTGAGACTGCGTGCGTTTGCATTTAATCCATTTATTGTGATTGCTTTTTGTGCCCAGTCGCCACCAGATGATTTTGTGCTAAGTACATCATTATCAATCTGTGATGTTGCAACAACCACATTTGACCCATTGATTTGTTCCAAAATCATTCTACAAATAATTGAGGTAGATCCGTCTACGTCATTTTTAAGCATGTATGCTGATAAAACAGCACTAATGTTTCCGGCAGTGATGTCTGTTGAAAGATTGGAGATATCAATTGTCTGAGTAATCCATTCTGGACTCGCTGGGCCTGTGTAAAAATCAAATACATTGCCACCATCAGGGCTTGTAAAACTAAAGGACCCTTCCTGAAAAGAATTCCCTGAGCTTGCGTCCCAGCCTGAAAGACTTCCTGCTGTTGCACCTCCATTTGTGACCAACTCTGTGTTGTAACTGGCTGCCGCGTGAGCAACAGGAACAAGCGCAAAGAGGATTAACAGCAATAATTTTAATCGAAAGGCAATGTGCTTTATCATAGAATATTCCTTTGGTTTACGAAGATGTCGGGACGCGCGTTCATTTTCTTTTGCGTTGTTGCAATTTAGTACGTTTGCGTTAGTGATCACGAATTGGCCCTCGTTACCACTATTGTATAGGTTTGCGACGACCCTGAAGGAGTCGAGACAATAATGGTAATCGTATTTGAACCCACATTGAGTGATATCGATCCTGAGATTCTGCCACTCGCGACCACCGTTCCATTAACCTTGATGGTCTCTGTGGAATTGTCTGCTGTCGGCGTGACCGTTATCGTGGATACGCTAGAAGCAACGTTTGCCGTATAACTTGTTGTTGTCTTGGTGAAGGTTGGCGTCAACGGAACCGCTGCACTTCTCGATTGAATGGTAAGCGCACTCAGATAAGCACTATCCGCACGCGTCACTGTAATCGTGTAATTCTGCGACACTCCCGAAGGCGTGGTGACCGCGACAGCGATGATGTTGCTGGAACCCACAGTGAGCGAAATTGCTCCTGATGTGCCCCCACTCGCCACAACAGTCCCATTGACTTTGATGGTCGCGTTCGGGTTTTCTGCTGTTGGTGTGATTGTTACGGTGGAGGTATCATTGCCTACGCTCGCCGTATAACCTGACGTTGCTTTAGCAAAGCTTGGATTCAGAGCGATGGCTGCGCTCCTCGACTGCATGGTCAGCGCACTCAGATTGGCGCTATCCACACGCGTCACCGTCGTCACATAATTGTTGACGGGCCCTGTCACAGGCGTGACCGCGACCGTGACCGTATTGCTGCCCACATTGAGTGCAACAGGTGCCGAAGGCTGACCATTGACAACTTTGGTTCCGTTTACCGCGACAATCGCTAGGGGATCTTCGGGAGTCGCCGTGACCGTCAGGGTGTTCGTGCTGAAGCCAACCTGCTGCGTGTAGGCCGTCACCGCAGATGCGAAAGGAGGCAACAAAGCACCCGAGTTGAATGCCAAGGATGTCAGCTTGCTGCTTGTCGTCGTGGCACTGTACAGTTCGAATTCCAGCAAGGATGCCAATGCCGCATTGATCGGCATGGCGGAATTCACCACCACACGGGCGTAGACAGCATATGCCGCAGGAAAGGAACGATCCGTAAACGAGGCGGTATTTCCCGTCACGCTATCCACCGTAACCCAGTTCGTGCCGTCTTGACTCAGTTGCAAGGAATAGGTTGGCAGGCAATATTTTGCAGCCCATCCAACCGAAGGAAGGTGCCGCACAACCCAGCGATCCACATAAATGCGGCTGCCTAGGTTGACCTGCAGCCATGCAGGCAATTTGTTGGTCAACCAACGGGACGCGGGCGTGGTGATGTTGCCATCTACGGCACGGCTCGGGTCATACGGATTGATCGAGCCACTGGCCGTTGTGGGCCTTCTGAGAGCTACGTTCGTTGTTGCCATGGTTACAAATCCTCAGCTTCGGGAAGGATACAAGCCTTCTGCGGCAATGAAATAGCGAATGGCGGGATGTGGCTCTGCGCCTTGCAAGTTGGGAAGGACAAATGTTGTGCGTCCGTCGCCGCCATAGATTGGCCCAATCAAGGCGTACAACGCTTGGTACTGTGCGATGTTCGCAGTCTGGCCATTGCACAGCAACCAGCCAACGGGAACGAAGTTGTACGGAAGCAGACAGATGGATCCGATCAAGAAATCCATGCCTTAGCCTCTATCCGGGTAAATGCCTGAAGTGCAGATGAAGTAACGCATGGGCCCGCTGGGAGTCGTCACGGGGGCCGCAGTTGTCAGATTGGGCAGGGCAAAGGTTGTGGTGCCATTGCCGCCATAGGTATTGCTAATCAGAGAGAACAGCGCGTTGTTCTGATTGATATTCAAGATTTGGCCATTGCACTCCAGCCATCCTTGAGGCACGAAGTTGTAAGGGAAGAGCTGTATCATGCCGAGCAAGTAATCCATGAGATCTCCTTTAGGGTAGATGTGAAATGAAAGCCAAATCAGCGCCAGCATTGAGCACAGGCTCCATCTTTGGCCAACAGGGGTTCAGTCCAAATGGAAACGATTCGAGATGCAGAAACCGCTTAAGCGGATTTGGGCTATCGCAAGAATTCATTGGGGTTATGCAAGGGGGCGATGTTGCGCAATCGTGACTGCCTTGGGGCAAGGTTAGGCGAAGCCTGCGGCATTGAAGCCATGTAGCAATTGTACATGATCAAAAGTGGACGGGAACAATGCAAGGCAGTTTTTGACATAAAATTGGCCGCAGATCATCGCAGGGGAGTTTTCCGAGAACAAAAAAGGCGGCAGCCGCACTTGGCCACCGCCCCGATTTCGTAGGCTCTGACGAGGCCTTACTTCACGCCCATCTTCTTGACGGTTTCGAGTCTTTGGCCATCGACGGTCAGAGCTTCGACCTTCCAGAGGTACACGCCCGAACCCACGGCTGCGCCATTCGAGGCCCGCAGGTTCCACGAGAGCGTCACCGAGGTGCGGCCGTCAGGATTGGTTCCGATTCGCGCTAGGTCTGCGGCGGTGAAGACTTCGTTCCACGAGATCACCGGAGTGCCCAATTGGTCGAAGATCGTGACATGCATTGTGGCCGCCGAAGGCAAGGCAAGTTCCAGCGAAAGGCAGCGTTCCTCCGTGCATCCAAAGAGGTTTGTGCCCAGCTTGCCTTCTCCCAATCCCGATGCCACCGAGGCGAACGGATGCGAGGTGCTGGCCGCCAACTGGGTGGAGCGAGGCGCTGCTGTCACCGGATGCGTGGCAATGCCCGTGGTTCCTGGAAGGATCGTCAGTGTGCCGTTCACGTAGGTGATGACGTAGTTGGCTGCCGTCGCGCCCGAAGGAATGATGGCATAGTCGTTTGCTGCGGTGCCTGGAGCGCGATTGAATACGAGTCCCTTCACGACCGTCTCGGTCTCGCCATTCACAAGTCCCGCGACATTGGCTGTGAATACGGGATCGGCAGCGCCCAATGCCTTGGTGGCATTGTTGGCCGTGATGGTCAGGGGAGCGGATGTGACGGCCAAGCTCTGGGACACGGGCGTTGCGGCCGCATAGCTTGCATTGCCGACCTGAGACGCCGTGATGGTTGTTGTGCCAACACCCATGACGTGGATCTTGCCATCCACGATAGTGGCCACGCTGGGTACGCTGCTTGCGTAGCTCACGACCAAGGATGCACTGGACGTGGCTCCCGGACCAATGTCGGCAGAGCCATACGTTACGGAAGGCAAGGCTGCAAACGTGATGCTCTGACTGCCGATAGGCGTCACGCTGCTGGTGGCTGCGGAGGCTGTGCTGGTTCCAGCGCTGTTGGTGGCCGTGACCGTAAATGTGTAGGCAGTGCCATTGGTCAGCCCGGCGACAGCAATCGGGCTGGTGGTGCCGGTTCCTGTCAAGCCGCCAGGAGTCGATGTCACGGTATACCCGGTGATGGTGGCGCCGCCTGTGGATGCAGGAGCCGTGAAGCTGATCGAAGCGCTTCCATCTCCAGCGGTCGCAGAGCCAATGGTCGGAGCGGCAGGAGCAACAGCGGCTACAGAGAAGCTATGTGTCACCGTAGGTGCTGCGGTATAGGTTGCATTGCCGGCTTGGTCGGCATTGATGGTGCAGGTGCCTGTCGAGACGAAGGACAACGCACCGCCACTGGTGATCGTGCAGACTCCGGTGGTGCTGGAAGTGAAGCTCACCGCAAGGGTGGATGAAGCTGTGGCCGCAAGCGTTGGCGTGGTGCCGAAGTTCTGGGCTTCCGGAGCGGCAAACGTGATGGTCTGCGCAGACTTGGTGGTAAACGAAACCTCCGAACCATAGCTGGTGCCCGCCGCATTGGTGGCATAGGCTCGCACGTGGTAGGTGGTGTTGGCTGTCAAGCCGGTCATGCTTGCCGTGAAGGCACCGGTAGCCGAAGCCGCGCCATTGCTGACCTTGCTATCTGAAATTGTTGGTGTGCCAGTCGTGTTCCAGCAGATGCCATATGCAGTTGGGTTAGCATCACCCAAAGACGTGATGCTGCCATTACCGGTGGCAGTGGTGGAGGCAATGCTACTTACAGAGGCGGCCGACACAGTCGGTGCGGAAACGCTTCTTAATACAATACCTTTTTCTCCAGATATAATGACATGACCATTGCCGTAAGCAATTCCTAATAAATCCACATCGACATTCGTAGTTTCTACCGTCCAGTGCGATCCATCTGTCGATGTGAAAACGCCACCCTTATTCCCTGTTGCGTAAAAATGGCCATCAACAAATGCTATTGCATTCAAATAGTCGCATCCACTTGCTTTATACGTAGATGAACTCCAGTTAATTCCATCGATTGATGTGTATACATTCGTATTTCCATCAATAGCCACAAAAATACCATTCCCATAGGCAACTCCTGCAAGAAAATCCGATCCGACTGGAGCTGTTCGCATAGTCCAAACTGCTGCATCAGGCGATGTAAAGACTCTCCCCTTGGTATTGTTTGCATCAAGGCCACCTTGACCAACGACAACGTATGTTCCATTTCCAAATGCGACGCCACTGAAGGACATCCCTGAACTACTTGAGGGATCAGAGCCATAGTATACCTTGTTCCAACTTGAGCCTGTGGAAGACTTGAAAATAATCGCTTGAGATCCATTTGAACCAACAACGACATAACCGCTATCCCCATAGATCAAAGCCCCTAAAGATTCAAAGTTATGCTC
>Ga0302216_1000811_pt1 | contig 10223 bp, 9 predicted proteins | sample II_Fen_N3_2_FD_194575 | JGI IMG/M metagenome (GOLD analysis project Ga0302216, IMG submission 194575) | Peat permafrost microbial communities from Stordalen Mire near Abisko, Sweden - II_Fen_N3_2 | ecosystem: Environmental > Terrestrial > Soil > Wetlands > Permafrost | place: Sweden: Abisko...
TGGTAAATGTTCTTCTTCAGGTGCGGGGACTTCTTCCAACAACGTTTCGACTGAAATCATTTCCGAACCGGGTTCGGCAAAGACCATTCGGTTGGAAATAAGGGGTTCATCTGCAAATTCAGGCGCTTCCTGAGCGGACTTACCCAACTCGGTTTGCAGTTTCAGCAATTCGGATTTTATTTTTTTAAGCCGGTCGGTCAGTTCATGCTGCGCCGTCATTCCCTTCTTTTCTTCGCGCAACTTCTTGCGGGCACCGGCCAGCGTCATTCCTTTTTCCTTGAGCAGGAAATGGATGAGCCGAATGTTTTCGATGTCGTCCTTGGTGTAGTTGCGCGTTCCCTTGGCGTTCTTTTTAGGTTTGATGACCGTGGGGAATTCCTTCTCCCAGAAACGGAGCGTGGACTCGTTGACATGAAAGATTTCAGCCACTTCGCCAATGGAATAGAACAGTTTTCTCGAATCGTCAGCCATAGTATTCAGGTATTAATTAGTCCATCGTTTGTCCATAGTTGGACGAAATCTGAACCATTTGGTCGTATTGTGCAGGTGAAAGGTCCATGAAATAATAGTGTGCAGGGTTCTGCGGAGCGCCTTTGAAATGAACTTCGTAATGCAAATGCGGACCGGTGGATTTGCCGGTGCTGCCCACTGCACCGATGACGTCACCGCGCTTCACTTTGGATCCGACGTGCACGTTCATTGCACTAAGATGGCCGTAAAGTGTCTGGAAATTGAAGCCATGGTTGATGATGAGGCAGTTCCCATAGCCCTGTTTCCAGGATGCATAGACCACATTGCCTTCGCCCGTGGCATAGACGTCCGTGCCTGTTCGGGCGGAAAAGTCCATCCCGGCATGGAAGGTCGCCACGTGGTAAATGGGGTCGATACGCCTTCCGTAACCCGAAGCCACCGTTTTCATATCGCGGTTGAGCACAGGCATGATGGCCGGAATGCAAAGCAGTCGAAGCTCTTGCTTTTTCACAAGATCCAGCAACACGTCATACGATTTGGATTGGGTGTATGCCATTTTGGATAGCCTATCAATTTCCTCACTGGTTTGGGTAACCAATTCCTTATTGTCCAAATCGTTGAATTCCTGGTAACGGTTGGTGTTCGCAAACGTCCCTTCACGGAGTTCCGGCGAAATGGGGTCGGCCTGCAATATGGCGCGATAAAGGTTGTCATCACGTTGCTGAAGGTCGATCATCACTGCCTTGACGTGCTTGGACTGCAACTGCAGCACCTTGTACTGAGTCTGCAACCGTTCGTTTTCCACCCTGTATTTTTTAGCATCGGGCGTTTCGAAGATATTCAGGTAAATGAAAAAGAAGAGCACACCCATGGTGATCCCGCTGAACGCGTGAAGCAGCAGTTGCTTGATCCAATCGACCGCCGTTTTCTGAATGCGTTCGAAACTTAAGGATTCTGGATTAAAGTGGTATTTAACTCTTTTGCCCACGCGTTGGTATCTTTTTCAATGCTAATACGTGCAAAAGTAACAAATTAGCCGTATTTTTGCGCCCGAATTACTAATTTATAACACATGACTGCCAAAGAAATACGCGAATCGTTCAAAGACTTTTTCGCTTCCAAGAATCATAAGATCGTTCCTTCCGCTCCGATGGTGGTCAAGGACGACCCCACGCTGATGTTCACCAACGCCGGCATGAACCAGTTCAAGGACATCATTCTTGGCAATGTGGCACCCAAATACCCCCGTGTGGCAAACTCGCAGAAATGCCTTCGCGTGAGTGGAAAACACAATGACCTCGAGGAAGTTGGACACGATACCTACCACCATACCATGTTCGAAATGCTGGGCAACTGGTCCTTCGGCGACTACTTCAAAAAAGACGCCATCGAGTGGGCTTGGGAATATCTGGTGGACGTGGTGAAACTGGATCCGAACCGTTTGTATGCCACTGTTTTCGAAGGCTATGCCCCCGAAAGTCTGGAACGCGACAACGAAGCGGCTGAAATCTGGGCTCAGTTTCTCCCTTTGGAACGCATCATCAACGGCAACAAAAAAGATAATTTCTGGGAAATGGGCGACCAGGGTCCCTGCGGTCCGTGTTCAGAAATCCATATTGACTTGCGTTCAGACGAAGAACGTGCTTTGGTGGACGGTTTGACGCTGGTCAACGAAAGCCACCCGCAAGTAGTTGAAATCTGGAACAACGTGTTCATGCAATTTAATCGCAAGGCTGACGGCTCTTTGGAGCCACTACCCGCCAAGCACGTGGACACCGGCATGGGCTTCGAACGCCTGTGCATGGCCATCCAGGGCAAACGCTCCAACTACGACACCGACGTGTTCCAACCCATTCTGAAGGAAATCGGAAACCTTTGCGGCGTCACCTATGGCGAGGATGAAAAAACAGACATCGCCATGCGCGTCATTGCCGACCACATCCGCACCATCGCGTTTTCCATCACCGACGGCCAACTGCCCTCCAACGCCAAGGCCGGCTACGTGATCCGCCGCATATTGCGTCGTGCCGTGCGTTACGGGTACACCTTCCTGAACCGCCGCCACGCCTTCATGTACAAACTCATTCCTGCACTCATCGATTCCATGGGTTCAGCCTACCCCGAATTGCAGGCGCAACAGTCGCTGGTCGAAAAGGTGATCAAGGAAGAAGAAGAATCTTTCCTCCGCACCCTCGAAACCGGCATTCGCCTCTTAGACAAGCTAATGGCTGAAACCAAGGCTGCCGGTTCCACCGTTCTGGACGGCAAAAGTGTGTTCACCATTTACGATACGTTTGGTTTCCCAGTGGATTTGACCGAACTTATTCTGCGCGAAAACGGCCTGACTGCCGACATTGACGGTTTCACAGCCGCCATGAAAGAACAGAAAGATCGCGCCCGCAACGCTGCCGCAGTGGAAACGGGCGACTGGATTGTGCTGAAAGACCAAGAATCCGAATTCGTAGGTTACGATTTCACAACGTGCGATGCGGAGATTTTGAAATACAGACAGGTTTCCCAAAAGGGCAAATCCTACTACCAACTGGTGCTGGACCGCACACCGTTTTACGCCGAAATGGGCGGACAGGTAGGCGACAGTGGCTATTTGGAATTAGATGGCGTGCGCTTGATCATTGAAACCGTCAAGAAAGAAAACAACCTGGGCGTGCACATCACCTCAAAGTTGCCTGCTGACCCTACTGCCGTATTCAAGGCCGTTGTGGATGTAGAAAAACGCAATGCGACTTCCGCCAACCACACGGCAACGCATCTCTTGCACGAAGCCCTTCGCGAAGTGCTCGGCACACATGTGGAACAGAAAGGTTCACTCGTAAACCCCGACAACTTCCGTTTCGACTTCGCCCATTTCCAAAAAATGACTTCCGAAGAAATCCGTGAGGTGGAAAACCGCGTGAATGCTGCGATTCGTAAAAACATTGCACTGGATGAACACCGGAACACGCCCATTGCCGAAGCCCGCGCCATGGGTGCCATGGCTTTGTTCGGTGAAAAATACGGCGAAGAAGTCCGTGTGATCCGCTTCGGTACTTCTGCTGAACTCTGTGGTGGAACGCATGTGTCCTCCACTGGCCAGATCGGTAGCTTCCGCATCGTAACGGAAAGCTCCATCGCTGCTGGCATTCGCCGCATCGAGGGCATCACCGGTGCTGGTGCAGACGAAGCCTATTACCAAATGCAGGATGAGCTCCGCACGGTGAAGGGCTATTTCAACAACACACCCAACTTGACTGCGGCTATAGAGAAACTAGTTTTGGAGAATCAAGATAACTTGAAAAAACTAGAAGCGTTTGCTGCAGAACAGGCCAAGGTTTTGAAAAACGAACTGCTTCAGAAAGCTTCTACTATTAAAGGTGTTCTTTTGGTTGTTTTTGAAGGGGACGCCACGGCGGAAACCATCAAAAACATAGCCTTCCAACTTCGTGGCGAAATTACCACTGGCCTGGCCTTCATCGCCGGCAGCATGGAAAGCGACAAACCGCTGCTCACCGTCACTTTCAGCGACGACCTTGTCGTCAAAGGCCTCAACGCAGGAAACTTGGTTCGCGAAGCTGCCAAAGCCATTCAAGGCGGGGGCGGCGGACAACCGCATTTCGCAACGGCAGGGGGCAAGAATGTGGCTGGACTGGCAGGTGCCGTGCAGGAGCTGCGTTTGAAAGTGGAAGCTGCGTTGTAACTTCTTTGTAAATACCTAATTATATCCCCGGCAAAGTGAATCTTCTCCGGTAATTCTTATCTATTATAAATGTTTGGTTTCAAGAGTCATGGATAAAAAAATTGGATATAATATAGTACCTGAATTATCAATAATGATCGAGTACTTGTGTGGGAAAGTGGATGGAGATGATGCCATTAACTTAAAAAAAATGGAAACAATGGATCCAAAATTCAATCCGAATTACAATTGTTTGGTTGATTTTCGAGATACAGAGATCACTATGAATAAGGAAGGTTTAAAATCAATGTCAAAATTCATAGATTTTTTTAAGGGGGAACAGGCAGTATTGAGTAACAGAAAATCAGCCTTACTTACTTCAGGACCTCAGCAAGTTGTTTTATCTAGTTTACTAAAACAAATGTCTATTGAGTTGCCTATTAGTTTTGAAATATTTTCAACATTGGAATCCTCTGTGGCATTTATTAACGGTAGTTCTAGAAGTTTACAACGGATAGACGATGAACTTTTTAAGCTAAAATAAACGCTGTGGGCAACCAAAGCGATATTCCATACTATTCAAGTCACATTTTTTTGTTTTTAACAATTAATTAAAGGATTTTTGCGTTCTCTTCTTTTACATTTGCAGAAATGCTGCAACCATGAGAACGCTTCTCACACTCCTTTTTTGCTTTCTAATCTTAGGCGCGAAGGCCCAAATTCGCCTCACCGACCAAACGGACAATCAGCCTGTTGCCTTCGCACACCTGCTCACCGACGATGGCAAGTTGGCGGCGACTTCAGACATCAATGGCATCGTGGATACGACGCATTTGAGCCAAACGCTTTTAATGGGCAACCACCACATCAGCATTCAACAGATTGCGTACGAAACCCTTGAATTGAGTTCAGCCGAGCTAAGAAACTCGACAATTTTGAAGCTACAACGTCGAATCATTTTGCTGCCTGAAGTCACGGTTGGCAAAGCCTCAAAAGAAATTCAATATTTGGTGCTGAAAGGGTATTTCCGCGGCTATCACCTGGAAGACGGCACACCCAAATATTACACGGACGGCATCGGCGAATACTACATCGAACCAAACGGCAAGGGCGTCAAGTTCAGAATGCTGGAATACAGGACGTTCCGTAATGAAACACAGCTAGCCAAGACTAAGAAACGGACGGTGATGGTTGTGATCGGGTTGGCCTGCACGCCGTATTTCAGAAGTGGCAAGGTCTTTACGGATCGTTTGGGTAACGACTATGCTTTGAGCCCCAACAAAAGTGGAGCAGACATTCTGAAGAAAACAAGCAAGGTCGGTTTCGCAAGGACAAATACGTCATCCGGTTGCATTCAGGCGAATGTGGACGTGTTGGCTCCTAAAAAGGAGAAGGACTTCAAGTTGTTCAATTACACCTGCAGGATCGTAAGCAGCGAACAAACCGAGGTTTACCGCACCACCGACTTGAACCAGTTGACATTCGACAACCTGGAAAGCTTCACGCAGTCGCGCCGTGTGATGTTCAAACACAAGACGGACCCTGCTGAAACGGACAATACCGGCATCAACGAATTTTATGTTTACGAAGCCAGTTTGGTGCCGAAATCCACGTTGAAGGGCATCAAATTCAGCGGTTACGGACTCAGGCATTCGCATTCATACACCCACAACTACTGGGAAGAGCTGCCAAAGCACCACATTCCTCCCTTGAGCCGAAACATTGAGGAAGCGCTCGGAAAAAGTTTAATCATATATTAATTTATTATTAATTTTATTTATCTTTACAACATTATTAATTTAATGTTCGTAAAGATGAACATACCTGAACTCGACCCCGACTATTGCATTGAAAATCAAATCTTCCAGCACAGTCGGAAAAGCAACGCGCTCTATCTGACAGCGGCGTTGGCCGTCTTTGCCGCACTGCTCTCGCTACCCTTCCTGTACGTGGACATCGTGGTGCACGGTGTCGGCGTGGTGCGTCCCATCACCGAGAAAGTCGAACTCAAGGCGCCGGTGGCAGAAACCATCGTTCGAGTGTTTGCGCAGGAAGGCAGCCGCCTGCAGAAAGGCGATACCTTACTCCTGCTGAACGCGGCATCCTTGGAAGCGAGTTTGTCCAATCAGCGAAGCATGTTACGAAATTTATCGGATCAAATTTGGGATTTGCAGGCGCTTTGCTTTCTTCAAACACCTGCTTTCCGCACCGATAAGCGGCAACAGGAGCACCTCCTTTTCCAACGGCAAATAGAAGAGTTAACGCTTTCCCTCGAGGCTGCTGATGGTAAACTGAAGCGCAACGAAACACTTTTCCGAAACGGCGTCATTCCTCAGGATGAATTCGAAAACTACCAGCACGAGAAGCAACGCGTTGAACGTGCGTTGAAAACCCTTCGGGAGAATCGTTTGTCCTTGTGGAAATCGGATTTGAACGACCTGGTTCGCCTTCGGGAGGAAACTCAGGCCAATTTGCGCCGATTGGAACAGGAACGCTCGCAGTATGCCGTAACCGCCCCTGTGGGAGGAACGCTGGAGCAATCCTCAGGTCTGTATCCGGGAGGTCACGTGTTCAGCGGCCAATCCATAGGCGTCATCAGCCCCGACTCCACCCTTGTGGTGGAATGCTACCTGCAGCCCAAGGACATCGGCTTCCTGCACCTCTCCATGAAAGTCAGTGTCTTGGTCGAAGCCTTCGATTACAACCAGTGGGGCAAGCTGACCGGCTTGGTTTCGGACATCTCCTCCGACTTTGTGTTGCTCAACGAAACACCGTTCTACAAAGTGAAATGCCGCATTGAGAAGCCCTTTCTGACCCTTGGGAATGGCAAGAAAGGTTTGCTGAAAAAAGGAATGTCCGTGCAAACCCGATTTCTGGTGAACCGCCGCTCCCTGTTCCAACTGATTTACGAGAAAATGGACGATTGGGCAAATCCGTTAAACAAGTGAGGTCATGAAGAAAATCCTGAAAGTCAAACAACACGACATCACCGATTGTGGCGCAGCCTGTCTGGCCTCGGTTTCAGCCAGTTATGGATTGCAGATGCCCATCGCCAGAATCCGCCAATATGCCTCCACGGACAAACGTGGCACCAATGCGCTGGGCATGGTGGAAGCCGCCACGAAACTGGGCTTCACGTGCAAAGCGGTGCGTGGAGCGCCTCAAAGTCTCAGCAAAATTCCTCTACCGAGCATCGCACACGTCATCCGCGAACAACTCCAGCATTTCGTAGTCATTTACAAAGTGAAGCCAAAAGTAGTCACTTTTATGGACCCCGAAGACGGTCGGTTTCACACGATGCCCACGGAAGCATTCGTTCAACAATGGTCCGGCGTGCTCCTTCTTTTAGTCCCGGACGAATCCTTTCGTCGGGAGAATCTGAAAGAATCGAGCCTGCGGCAATTCTTTCAACTGCTGAAACCGCACCGCACCGTGATGAATCAAGCGTTGTTCGGCGCGATGATCTACAGCATCCTGGGTCTGGCCACTTCGGTTTATGTGGAGAAAATCGTGGATAACGTGCTGGGTGACGGGAATGTAAACCTGTTGCACTTGCTGAGCATCTTAATGATACTGTTGTTGGTTTTGCGCACCTACATCGGCGGCATGAAAAGTATTCTGGCCTTGAAAACCGGCCAGAAACTCGATGCAACGCTGATCCTGGGTTACTACAAACATTTGCTGACCTTGCCACAGCCCTTCTTCGATACGATGCGCACGGGTGAAATCATTTCACGAATCAACGATGCGGTCAAGATTCGCTACTTCATCAACAACGTTTCGCTGGAACTGGCTGTGAATGTGATGATTTTGGTATTCACTTCCTTCCTGATGTTTGTTTATTCCTGGAAATTGACCGTCATCACGTTGATTTGCATACCATTCTTCGTGTTCTTATATATGGTGGCCAACCGCCTCAACCGAAAATACGCACGCAGCATCATGGAGCGTTCAGCCGACCTGGAAGCGCAGTTGGTGGAATCGGTCAATGCCATCGGCACCATCAAGCGTTTCGGGATGGAACGGTTCGTGCACCTTAAAACGGAAATGCGTTTTGTGAAGTTGTTGCAAGGCACCTATACCAGCGGCAAGGCGGGCATCCGCATCAATGCCTTTTCGCAATTGGTTTCGGGCGGCATCACCATTGCCGTGCTTTGGGCGGGTAGCAATTTTGTGATGGCTCAAGAGTTGACGGCCGGTACGCTGATGTCCTTTTATGCCCTGACCGGTTATATTTTGGGGCCGGTTTTGTCATTGATCGGCGCCAACCAAACCATTCAGGAAGCTCTCATAGCCGCCGAACGGCTTTTTCAAATCATGGATCTGGAGCAGGAAGAATCAGCAACGGGGAAACTTGAACTCACACCTGCCCAAATCGGTGACATTCACTTCAGGCAGGTTTCCTTTCGGTACGGCACCCGCCAGCAGGTCTTTGAAGAGTTCAGCCTCACCATTTCTAAGGGCAAGACTACAGCCATCATCGGCGAAAGCGGCTCCGGAAAAACAACGCTCATTTCCTTGCTGCAAAACATCTATCCCATTCAGCAAGGGCAAATCTGCATCGGAGATTGCGAGCTCCGGTTCATCCAAAATGAAAGCCTTCGCCGGTTGGTAGCGACGGTTCCTCAGGAAGTGCAACTCTTTGCGGGCAGCATTCTGGAAAATATTGCCCTGGGGGAATACGAACCGGATATGCATCGGGTTCTCTCCATTTGCAGTTCGCTCGGTATCCGCGCGTTCATTGAAAAATTGCCGCAAGCCTACCAAACCTTAGTCGGTGAACACGGGCTTTCCCTTTCCGGCGGAGAACGCCAACGCATCGCCATTGCGCGGGCGTTATACAAAAACCCGGAAATTCTAATCTTTGATGAAGCCACCTCGTCTCTGGATTCGGGTTCTGAACTGCATGTCAAGGAAACCTTGCGTGCCTTTGCCGCTTCTGGAAAAACGGTCATTGTGATTGCTCACCGACTTTCTACCATTCAGGATGCCGACCAGATTGTCGTCCTGCACCAAGGGGCTGTGGCTGAAACTGGCAACCATAAGGAACTGTTCGACTTAAAAGGCGAATATTTCAGACTTTGGCAAACCACTTTACCCCTATCTGTATGACCACACAACTCCTTAAATATACGAACCGCCTTCGCCACGCCGACCAACTCATCCGTTTGGAAGCTACCGGCACACCGCGTTTGTTTGCCCAGAAACTGGGCATCAGCGAAAGTTATCTCTACGGAATACTGGATGAAATGAAGGATATGGGTCTGCCGCTTACGTACAGTAAAACCAGGCTGACTTATGTTTACACCAAGCCTGTAAGGCTTCACATCGAAATCGGTGTTGAAATAATTGCAATATAATTTACATTGATGTTTTTTATTTAATTTTATTTTAATATTTTTGCACACACTATGATAATATAAAAGTACCGTCTTATACATTTGCAATACAATCGTTGCAACGTTGGAGGCGGTTACTGAAAAGCCTTAAATGAGTAAGTACAAAAAACACTTTTATAAAATCTATGAATACAATGAATTTGAATGCCGCCGGAGTGATGGAGCTGAGCGCGGTGGAAATGAGAGAAGTCGATGGCGGTTGGCTCAAGGAAGTAATCGATGCAGTTGTCGATATTTGCGAAAACTGGAAGGTTTACGTGGCTGATTTCAATAAGGGATTTGCTGCAGGTCAAAAAGTTATAAAATAAAGAAACCATGAAACAAATTGAAAACAATGGTCTTTATAAGGACCTGAACAGCGAAGAATTGCTGACCATCAATGGTGGAAGTGCTTTAGGCGAGGCAATCGCGAAGGCTGCAGGCTGGGCGCTTGGCGTATATGCCAAAACACTGGAAAAATACGGTGACCACGCAATATGGACGGTTTGACCTCTTGAAAAAGAATCACTCAGTGGTGCAATTGTACCACTGAGTGATTAATGATTGCAAAACAAATATCTTAAATCAAATGAAAAAAACGACAGGAAAATTTAAAAATGGTTGGAGTCAACTACTTTCAATTGCAACAAAAGCGCCCCTTTACATGTATGTTCCGATAACTTCTTTATTGACAATTGGTT
>Ga0302216_1000815_pt1 | contig 10193 bp, 2 predicted proteins | sample II_Fen_N3_2_FD_194575 | JGI IMG/M metagenome (GOLD analysis project Ga0302216, IMG submission 194575) | Peat permafrost microbial communities from Stordalen Mire near Abisko, Sweden - II_Fen_N3_2 | ecosystem: Environmental > Terrestrial > Soil > Wetlands > Permafrost | place: Sweden: Abisko...
ATGTAATGGAAATCCTAAGACAGTAAAGAAATCGGACGGTGGAGCCTCCAGCATAAAAATTCAATAAACATTAATATTTGTATATTTATAATCAGAACCTGCTTGGTAGTTTACCAAGCAGGTTTTCTTTTGAGTTTTTATGATGAAAACTATCGGATAGACCTTTGTTGTCGGTATTCCGTAAGAAGAATTGTTTCACATATTTATTGTTTCATTTTTAATATGATGAAGATATACATTTTCTATGTTTATTTCAGGGTTTCTTGTGTTGTCCTAAAAATAAAGAGAAAACCAGATGTAAGATGCTGTTTTTTAGTGCTGTAATAAAAAGCATGTCCTAATTTAATATTTTCTTTTTTTGTATCTATTTTAGAAAAATGACTAACTTAGCATTACGAATTGAAGTCTTCATTTCAATGCTAAAATGCAATCATTCAATCTTATTTTCTTAAAATGCGCATATAAAACAGGTGCTTTGTTTATAATCAGCAGCTGCCCTGTTTGTAGTTTGTTTTGCTACACTTTAGCCTAACAAACAAATATCGGAGAGTTAATCGGTTGCAATTTGATATAGTTGTCTCAAAGTCGTAATTTATTTGTATTTTTTTGTCATTGAGTTTAGTTGACTGGTGTTTAATGGTTTATTCATGTGTTTTTGAAATAAATCAGTTAAATTAGGACTAATAAGAAGTAATTAATTTAAGTCAAATGCTACATTATGTTAATAATGTATTAAATAATTTATTTGTATCTGAAATTAATTAAATATATGCGTTTTTTATTTTAATTTTGTATTTCTAAATACTAATGGTTTACACATTTTGATGAGATATGAAATTTGAATTTCATTATTGATAAAAAAAACAATTAAAAAACACAGTCAAATGTAACATATTATGTGTTAAACTCGATGAATATAAGTTGATAAACTCAACTTTGTTTTGTTCAGTTTATGGCATGTGCTTGTACTTTTTGCTACATGCGAAAACTACATGTGGAATGTTGTTAAAATATTGTGATCGAATTTTATATTTGCTTTTTTCTTTTTCTGACTGTCATACTTTTTCTGTTTTTACGAATTAATTGAATATGTTATCTTCTTGTTTATTTTGTGTTGTTTCTAATTAAGACCCAAAATAAATTGTGGTTTTAGACCTATTTGATGCCGGCATTATTTAATTTAAAGTTTATGAAGAATACACCATTTCGTCATATTGTTATTATTGTCCTTTGGCTGATAAGTAATTGTGTGTTCACACAAAAGGCTTGTGCTCAATTTACTGTAGTACAGGACTTTAAGGGCGGTATTTTACCAAGTAATATTATTCTAGGTGGAAGTCCAAGCTCGGCATATTTAACTTCTGGCAATGGAGATGCAGTAAATGATGGGTGGTTAAGACTTACTAATTCAAATTTGAACCAAAAGGGATTTGCCTATATAAATTCCACTTTCCCATCTTCGTTAGGTATTTTAATAGATTTCCAATACACTGCCTGGAGAGATTATGGTAGTGATGTTGGTGCGGATGGAATTGGAGTGTTTTTTTTCGATGCTACTTCTACTTTTGCTTTAGGAGGTTGGGGTGGTTCATTAGCTTATGCACCGAACTCAACAGCCGGAACAACAACCGGATTAGCGGGAGGTTATATTGGTATTGGATTGGATGAATATGGTAATTTTTCTAACCCGACTGAAGGAAGAGTTGGTGGTCCGGGCTTTTTTTGTAATTCTATTACTCTAAGGGGTGCTACCACCAATAACCCTGCAACTACGAATCCATATTTGACGTCTTATCAACTTCAAACGAGTAATACGTCTAATGTTAACTCAATAGATTATAATACAGTAACAACGACCAGACCTACTGATGCTCAGTTTTATAGAAGGGTTAAGATATCGATAATTCCTATAGGTACAGTGATGCTACCGAAGTTTAGGATAACCGCTTCCTGGAGACTTTCCCCTGGAGGAAGCGATGTGCAGCTTTTTACTTATGATACCAATATTCCACCTCCTTCTTTGTTAAAACTCGGTTTTGCGGCATCGACGGGTGGAAGCTATAATTATCATGAAATAAGGAATCTGGTAGTTACAACTCCGGGAGGTTTTCGAGTTGATAAAAGCGTTGATAAATTGAACGCTTCAGTAAACGATCAACTTACCTATACGATTAATGTTTATAATGCTACTGTTGGACCCGCTACTAATATATTATTGTCGGATGTTATAAAGGATGGACTTGGTAATAACGTCGATATTAGTCCTTCAGGCGACTTTACTGTTAATAGCATTACATTCAATAATAATTCAAATCCAAACAATACAGCTACCGGTTTTCCTAATGGTGTCACTATAACAACTGGGTTAACAAATCCCTTTACATCTACATTGAATATGGATGGAAATACTATATCGACATTTACAGTAGTTGGAACTATCAATAAATTGCCTGCAGGTGGAGGAATATTGACAAATTCAGTGACAATAGACCCATCTTTAACAGGCATTACGGATGATGATGCAACCAATAATAACTTCTCTGTATCTACCTCTGTACTTAATTGTGACTTTGTAATTAAAAATACAGTAAATAATTCTTGTTCTGATCCTACCAATGGTAATAGTTATACATTGCTTGTTTCTAATAATGGAACAATTAGTAGCACAACAGGTAAAATAGTGACAGTGACTGATAATATACCTACAGGCTTGAATGTTACGAGTATAAGTGCAGTCGGTTGGTCTGTTTCACATGTTGGAAATAGTTATACGTTTACAAGGAAGAATGCTTTAGCCTTTGGAGCTTCATACCCACCTATTCTAATAAATTTCAAACCTCCTTCAAGTGGGACATCTTGGGTGAATAGTGCAGATGTTGATTATTCAGGTATAGAGGCAACAACAACAAATAATAACAGCAGTGTTACTCTTTATGCTTCTCCAACGGCTCCTGTTGTAAGCACTCCGGTGTCTTATTGCCAGGGAAATACTCCGGTTGCTTTAACGGCAACCGGAAGTAATCTTTTGTGGTATAATGCCTTGGGTGGAACAAGTAGTACTACTGCTCCTGTTCCAAGTACAGCTACGTCGGGAACTACAACTTATTATGTCACTCAGAGCAATGCATATTGTGAAAGTGCCCCATCTCCTATAGTTGTAAAAGTCAATCCTTTGCCTACGGCTACTATCAGTGGTACAACCACTGCTTGTCAGAATGCAATTCTTGCTCCGAATATAACTTTTAGCGGTTTCGGTGGTACTGCTCCTTATACTTTTGCTTACAATATAAATGGTGGAGCTAATCAAACTATAACAACCACTTCCGGTACCAGTGTGACAATTTCTCAGGTTACTACCGCTTCCGGCACTTTTGCGTATAATTTGAAAAGTGTGACAGATGCCAGCAGTACTGCTTGTTCCAATCCTCAGTCAGGAACGTCTACTGTTACGGTCAATCCTTTGCCTACGGCTACTATAAGTGGTACAACCACTGTATGTCAGAATGCAATTCTTGCTCCGAATATCACTTTCACCGGTTCCGGTGGTACTGCTCCTTATACTTTTACGTACAAAATAAATAGTGGTGCCAATCAAACTGTAACCACTACTTCCGGCAACTTTGTTAATGTCCCTCAGGTTACTACCACTTCCGGTGCTTATATTTATACTTTGGTCAGTGTGGCCGATGCCAGCTCTACCGCTTGTTCCAATTCTCAGTCAGGAACATCCACCATTACAATTAATCCTCTGCCTACTGCTACTATAAGTGGCACAACCTCCGTTTGCCAGAATGCAACTCTTGCACCGAATATCACTTTTAGCGGTTTCGGTGGTACTGCTCCTTATACTTTTACCTATAATATTAATGGTGGAGCCGATCAAACCATAACAACCACTTCCGGTACCAGTATAACCGTTTCTGCTCCAACAGGCACCTCCGGTACTTTTGCGTATAATTTGAAAAGTGTGAAAGATGCCAGCAGTACCGCTTGTTCCAACCCTCAGTCAGGAATAGCTACTGTTACGGTCAATCCTCTGCCTAATGCTACTATAAGTGGTACAACTACAGTTTGTCAGAATGATCCTCTTGCTCCAAATATCACTTTTAGCGGTTCCGGTGGCACAGCTCCTTATACTTTTATTTATAATATTAATGGTGGAGCCGATCAAACTATAACAACCACTTCCAGCAACAGTGTAACCATTTCTCAGGTTACTACCGCTTCCGGTACTTTTGCGTATAATTTGAAAGGTGTGTCAGATGCCAGTGGTACAGGTTGTTCCAATCCTCAGTCAGGAACATCTACTATTACGGTTAATCCTTTGCCTACAGCTACTATAAGTGGAACAACTACTGTTTGTCAGAATGCGACTTCACCGGATATCACTTTTACAGGGATTGGTGGTGGTGCTCCCTATACTTTTACGTACAATATAAATGGTGGTGCTAATCAAACTGTAACCACCACTTCCGGAAATAAAGTAACAGTGCCTCAGGTCACCAATACTCCCGGAACTTTTGTATATAATCTGATCAGTGTGAAAGATGGCAGTAGTGCAGCTTGTTTCAGTTATCAGTCCGGGACATCTACCATTACGGTTAATCCTTTGCCTACAGCTACTATCAGTGGTACAACCACCGTTTGTCAGAATGATCCTCTTGCTCCGGATATCACTTTTAGCGGTTTCGGTGGCACAGCTCCTTATACTTTTACGTACAATATAAATGGTGGAGCTAATCAAACTGTAACAACCACTTCCGGTACGAGTGTAACCGTTTCTGCTCCAACGGGCACCTCCGGTGTTTTTGCGTATAATTTGAAAAGTGTGACAGATGCCAGCAGTACTGCTTGTTCCAATCCTCAGTCAGGAACGTCTACTGTTACGGTCAATCCTTTGCCTACGGCTACTATAAGTGGTACAACCACTGTATGTCAGAATGCAATTCTTGCTCCGAATATCACTTTCACCGGTTCCGGTGGTACTGCTCCTTATACTTTTACGTACAAAATAAATAGTGGTGCCAATCAAACTGTAACCACTACTTCCGGCAACTTTGTTAATGTCCCTCAGGTTACTACCACTTCCGGTGCTTATATTTATACTTTGGTCAGTGTGGCCGATGCCAGCTCTACCGCTTGTTCCAATTCTCAGTCAGGAACATCCACCATTACAATTAATCCTCTGCCTACTGCTACTATAAGTGGCACAACCTCCGTTTGCCAGAATGCAACTCTTGCACCGAATATCACTTTTAGCGGTTTCGGTGGTACTGCTCCTTATACTTTTACCTATAATATTAATGGTGGAGCCGATCAAACCATAACAACCACTTCCGGTACCAGTATAACCGTTTCTGCTCCAACAGGCACCTCCGGTACTTTTGCGTATAATTTGAAAAGTGTGAAAGATGCCAGCAGTACCGCTTGTTCCAACCCTCAGTCAGGAATAGCTACTGTTACGGTCAATCCTCTGCCTAATGCTACTATAAGTGGTACAACTACAGTTTGTCAGAATGATCCTCTTGCTCCAAATATCACTTTTAGCGGTTCCGGTGGCACAGCTCCTTATACTTTTATTTATAATATTAATGGTGGAGCCGATCAAACTATAACAACCACTTCCAGCAACAGTGTAACCATTTCTCAGGTTACTACCGCTTCCGGTACTTTTGCGTATAATTTGAAAGGTGTGTCAGATGCCAGTGGTACAGGTTGTTCCAATCCTCAGTCAGGAACATCTACTATTACGGTTAATCCTTTGCCTACAGCTACTATAAGTGGAACAACTACTGTTTGTCAGAATGCGACTTCACCGGATATCACTTTTACAGGGATTGGTGGTGGTGCTCCCTATACTTTTACGTACAATATAAATGGTGGTGCTAATCAAACTGTAACCACCACTTCCGGAAATAAAGTAACAGTGCCTCAGGTCACCAATACTCCCGGAACTTTTGTATATAATCTGATCAGTGTGAAAGATGGCAGTAGTGCAGCTTGTTTCAGTTATCAGTCCGGGACATCTACCATTACGGTTAATCCTTTGCCTACAGCTACTATCAGTGGTACAACCACCGTTTGTCAGAATGATCCTCTTGCTCCAGATATCACTTTTAGCGGTTTCGGTGGCACAGCTCCTTATACATTTACGTACAATATAAATGGTGGAGCCAATCAAACTGTAACAACCACTTCCGGTACGAGTGTAACCGTTTCTGCTCCAACGGGCACCTCCGGTGTTTTTGCGTATAATTTGAAAAGTGTGACAGATGCCAGCGGTACTGCTTGTTCCAATCCCCAGTCAGGAACGTCTACTGTTACGGTCAATCCTTTGCCTACGGCTACTATAAGTGGTACAACCACTGTATGTCAGAATGCAATTCTTGCTCCGAATATCACTTTCACAGGTTCCGGTGGTACTGCTCCTTATACTTTTACTTACAATATTAATAGCGGTGCCAATCAAACCGTAACCACTACTTCCGGCAACTTTGTTAATGTTCCTCAGGTTACTACCACTTCCGGTACTTACATTTATACTTTGGCAAGTGTGGCCGATGCCAGCTCTACCGCTTGTTCCAATTCTCAGTCAGGAACATCCACCATTACGATTAATCCTCTGCCTACTGCTACTATAAGCGGTACAACCACCGTTTGTCAGAATGCAACTCTTGCACCGAATATAACTTTTAGCGGTTTCGGTGGTACTGCTCCTTATACTTTTACCTATAATATTAATGGTGGAGCCGATCAAACCGTAACAACCACTTCCGGTACCAGTGTAACCGTTTCTGCTCCAACAGGCACCTCCGGTACTTTTGCTTATAATTTGAAAAGTGTGACGGATGCCAGCAGTACCGCTTGTTTCAATCCTCAGTCAGGAACAGCTACTGTTACGATTAATCCTTTGCCTGCGGCAAGCATAAGTGGTACAACCACCGTTTGTCAGAATGATGCTTCACCGAATATTACTTTTACAGGTTCCGGTGGCACAGCTCCTTATACTTTTACTTATAATATAAATGGTGCAGCAGATCAAACCGTAACAACCACTTCCGGTAGCAGTGTAACCATTCCTGCTCCAACAGGCACTTCGGGAACTTTTGCGTATAATTTGAAAGGTGTGATAGATGGCAGTAGCACTGCTTGTTCCAATCCTCAGGCCGGAAATGCAGTGGTGACTATTAATCAGCCGTCTGCTTCCACTACTGTGGCTTCTATTTGTCAGGGATATAACTATATATTCAATGGAACGGCATACAATGCAACAGGTGTTTATGTAAAACATTTAATCAATAAAATTGGTTGTGATAGTGTTGCAACTTTGAATCTGACAATTAAACTTCCTACAGTTTCGACAACAAATGTAGCCATTTGTCAGGGTGATAGTTATCTGTTTAATGGAACCTCTTATTCTGCCGGAGGAACTTATATTAAACATTTGACAAATAAACAAGGTTGTGATAGTACTGCAACTTTGAATCTTAGTATAAAGCTACCTACGAATTCAGTAACAAATGCTTCTATTTGTCAGGGAACTTCGTATGTATTTAATGGAACCAGCTATACTACTGCAGGAATCTACAATAAACATTTTGTCAATGCTGTTGGATGTGATAGTACTGCCACTCTGGATTTGAAAATTAAACTTCCAACGACATCTACGACAACTGCTTCTATTTGTCTTGGTGATTCATATACATTTAATGGGGTAGCATATACAACCAGCGGAACGTATAGTAATCATTTTATTAATGCTGTGGGTTGTGATAGTACTGCTATTTTAAAATTGACAGTTAATGTGCCAACGACTTCTACTACTAACGCCTCAATTTGTCGGGGTGATTCTTATATGTTCTGTGGTGTGGCATATTCTACTGCCGGAACATATATTGGCCATGTTCTCAATAAGTTTGGATGTGATAGTACTGCTACACTGAATCTTTTGGTTAAATTGCCAACAAGTTCAATAACGACAGCTTCAATTTGTCAGGGCGATTCATATTCATTTAATGGAAGCACGTATACTGCTGCCGGAACATATCTTGCTCATCTGATTAATAAACAGGGTTGTGATAGTGCTGCGACATTAAATCTGAGTGTGAAAATGCCTAGTTCTTCTGTTACTAATGCAGAAATCTGTCAGGGAGGTTCTTACAGGTTTAATGGTTCAACTTATACAATAGCAGGTACATATAAGAAGGTGTTGGTTAATTCGGTGGGTTGTGATAGTGTTGCCACTTTAATCCTGAAAGTGAATTTACCAACGAGTTCTACGACGAATTTAATTGTAAGTTCTACGAGATTACCTCTTGTGTGGAATAAGAACACTTATTATGAGTCGGGTACACATACCAGTCCTACTCATTTTATCAATGCTGCTGGTTGTGATAGTACTGCTGTTTTGATTTTGACGGTTAAAATGCCAACGAGCTCCACTATTAAAGCTTCCATTTGTGATGGTGATAGTTATTTGTTTAATGGAATAAACTATTCCAGTTCGGGGATATATACGGCACATTTACTTGATGCTGTGGGAGTAGATAGTACTGCTATCCTGAATCTGACAGTAAATTCGGTGTTTACCACCCATAACAATATTTTGTTAATTTCAGGAGATTCGTACTCTATAAATGGACATTCTTATAATCAAACAGGCGATTATACCGATGTGCTTAAAACAACTTATGGTTGTGATAGTACTGTTGTATCGCATATTACAGTTGTGAATATTCCTAATACAATCACACCCAATGGCGATGGCTATAATGATTTGTTTATGAAGGGTTGGCACATAAAGATATATAATCGAAATGGAATTCTTTTATTTGATGGAACGGAAGGCTGGAATGGATTATATCATAATAAGCCGGTTTCTAAGGATACATATTTTTATGTTTTATACTATACTTCTGAATCTCGTACGAAGGCAAAAGAAGGTTACTTAATGGTTATCCCGTAATAATGATGAATTAAAATGAAGAAAGCCATTTTTGTAGTAATGTTTAATTTAATGAGTTTACTGGTAGTTGGTCAATCGAATATTCGATTGAATAACTATTGGGGCAATGCTCATTACATAAACCCTGCATCTATTTACGATAAATATCAGGCAGTATTTAGCATGGCAGCGCGTAAGCAATGGGTTGGGGTAACAGGTGCTCCTATGACTTTTTTTGCTTCAGGAAGTACTTATATTGAAAATCTGAATACACAACTCGGCTTAATCGCAATTCAGGATAAAATTGGATACACTTCTGTCACTAATCTCGATCTGACCTATGCCTACGCTATTAAATTAGAACATGATTGGCAATTTCATTTTGGAATGGGTCTGACCTATCAGAGTCTGAGTTATGACATTTCTAAGGTTGATTTATCAAGTGGCTATGATCCGCAAGCGTATCAAAATCTCCTGTCTGAAGATAATTTTAATTCAGATTTAGGTATTGAAGTAAGTAATCCATCATTCAGAATAGGTCTTTCCAGTCAAAATATTTTCTCTGTTTTTTCTACTGACAGAAAATATCAAACCAATACTAACTTTTTATATACCCGATTTAGACAACCCGTGAGTAATAGTTTGAGTTTAGGATTTGGTGTATGTGGAATTCAATATTCAAATATGTATCAGGCTGAGTTCAATCTGACAAGTTATTTCAAAGTAGCTGAACGAACAGGTTTGTCTGAAACTCCGGATTTGTTTGATGTTGGATTGTTTTATCGCACAAAAAGTGAAATTGGTCTTATTTTCGGATTTGATTTAAGTGAAGCCATTCATTTATCTTATAGTTACGATTATAATGTAAGTGGTATTAATCGAAGTTCAATAGGAACAAATGAATTAATGATTACTTATAACCTTTCCAGAAGACCTGTCTGTCATAGTTGTTGGTATTGAGTATAAATACTCCAATTGAAAATGCCTCTGACTTTATGGGCGATTATGTAGCCAAATTAATATTCAACATTCGTCTGAGCCGCTGAATCATTATTTTTGAAAACAGGCTTTATTCTTGTTCACATTAGGTAGGCATGCTATCCGAAGGAATAAGAAAAGAAACCCGCTTTGCCATTGAACTGCCCCCAAAAAGTTAGACAAAAAACTTTTTGGGGGTTTTTATATGTCAACAACAAGGAAAAACAGAAAGCATGGTCTTTCAGAGAAATTAGAATCGGTAAAATTGTAT
>Ga0302216_1000820_pt1 | contig 10166 bp, 9 predicted proteins | sample II_Fen_N3_2_FD_194575 | JGI IMG/M metagenome (GOLD analysis project Ga0302216, IMG submission 194575) | Peat permafrost microbial communities from Stordalen Mire near Abisko, Sweden - II_Fen_N3_2 | ecosystem: Environmental > Terrestrial > Soil > Wetlands > Permafrost | place: Sweden: Abisko...
TTGCTTGAGCTGCACCTCACGCATCTCCTGTTGGGCAATGCTCTGGCGAACAGCTTTGAGTTCCCGGTAGGTGGTGGCCAGCTCCGGGTGCTGGCTGAAGTCCAGCGTCTGACCGTTGTCCTCGGGGTAGAGGCAGCGTAGTGCGGCTTCCGCTGACTCCGTACCATCGGCCGGTGGCGGGGTATCACTGACCACGTAATCCCAGAACAGCCGCTCCAGGTCGATCAGCCGAGCAATCATCGACTCGTCGCGTTCGATGCGATGGATCTCCAGGTGCTGGCCACCGAGCAGCACCGCCACATCTGCTGCCTGCTTGCCGGTCACGGCGAGCTGGTGCATGACTTGCAACTGCACATACTCGGGCACACCCTCCTTCCAGAGGCGTGCCCCGTTTATGCCGGCAGTCTTGCATTCAAGGATCTGTACAGTGTTGGCGCCGATGACCTCGCGGTCGATGTTGGCCAGCATCCACGGCAGTTGAGGATCAGGATGCTGCAAAACGGCATTGACTCGCCGTACCCGGTTGCCGGTGCGCTGGGTGTAGTGGGTCGCCACAATCGGTTCCAGGATGTTGCCCCAGTACGCTGGGCTCTCTTCATCCTGCGGATCGAGTTTGGGCAGTGAGGTGTCACGGCCAGTTTTCTCTAGCCACAGTTCCAACTGGGATTTGTAAGGGTTAAGGCCAACGGCCGCGGCGGCATCCGAACTTCCGATGCCTTGTTTGCGTACGGCCAGCCAGTCCTCTCGGGGCAGTTGTTTGGTGCCCACCAGGCGCAAGGCGGGACGGGGTTTGTTGCTGGGTTGTTGCAGTGTTTGCGTTGCCATGATGTTTTCCTGTACGGCATAAAACCGCCCAGTCAGCAGATGCTGACCAGGCGCTTTAATAGTTGAGTAATTGATTGGGGCTAGGCGGCTAGTTGCAGTGCCGCGTTCAGTGCGCGCTCTTTGAGGGCTGCGCCGGCCCCAAACCACGCAGAATCCATGCGGTATTCAGTACTGCGTGCACGGCGCTCGTGATCGACATACTCCGTCACGGCGTTGAGCAAGCCCCACGCAGTTCCTTGGGCAGATTCAAGCGTCGCTCCACGACCTTGGCCTTCGTACAGGCTTTGCACCTTACGCAGTGCTCGCTCATTCGGGAGCACTTCCGGCAGTTTGCTATTGGAGGCTACGTCACACAGCACATTCATGAAGAAGCCCATCGCCTCATGCCACTGCACCTTGCGTTCCGCCAGTGCGCGCATGCGGTACATAAACTCATCCCATTGCGAGACGGCAATGCCCAGTTGCTTCTTCACGGCCTGTGGATCAAAGCGGGTGTTGTGCGGCACCTTGATCGCGCGGGTAGCGCCATTCAGGGAAATGGTCAGGGTGTTATTGCAGACCACCCGAACAGTGGTCGGAGTGGCGGTGGTGGCCAGGGTGCCGTCGCAGGAGGTGGCCAGCAGCAGGTAGCCATTCACCTGGTCGTTGCCCTTTAGCGCCGTGCCCTGCCCAGTACGGGCCAAGGCCCAGAACTTGCGACCACCTTTGAGCACCCCGGCTGTTTCCAACTCGTAGCCGGAGACCTCAGTCAGATCCCGGTAGAACTCGAGCACCTCACGGGGCTGCACAACTTGATAGCGGTTGGAAACCACCGACAAGGGGGCCTTGGTGTCGGAGCGATACAGCACCTTCTGTTCCGGAAAGGAGTGGATCGTACTTAGGTTACCGACAGTGTCGGCCTTGAAGTGAACAGGACTGTCCTGGATTTGCCAGTTCATGCCGGCTTCGCGCTGCCAAACTTCCAGCGGTTGCTTTTGCGTCAGGCGGTTACCCAGACCATGCCAAGGGGTAGCGCCAACGTATGCCATTTGTTCGACGAGATGAGCCATGGGAGTGATTCCTTTGGGGCGTACCGGCATAAGTGCTGCGCGCTCGCGCAGCACTGGCGGAAGAATGTTGTAAGAGGATTAGGCTGGTAGATTGAAGCGATGATTGCAGGCAAGGCAGAGGTTGTTGGCGAACACATGGCGATCGAGTTTTTCGCCGAGCTGAGCACCGAGGGCGCAGCCGCCTGCACCTCCAGCGAGTCCGCCGAGAATGGCCCCAGAGACTGTGCCTAGGGTGATACCAATTGGACCTGCAATAGCGCCGAGAGAGGCGCCCACCTGGCCACCAGCAAGCGCGGCGTTTACTCCGCGAGCGGCACCGCCCACCGCGCCAACGGCGGCAGTGATTTTCATGACTGTTCTTAAGGACGCGATTTTTGGAGAGTGACAGCGAGGGCACTGCAATGACATGGTTCTGAGCTCCATGGTGTGGATGTCATTACGGTGATGTGTGACTGAAGGTTTTTTGAGTCGAATCGTGATGTGCTGTAGGGCCCAACGAACTGGGTGCGATCGGCCTCAGCCCTAATGCAATTGGCTGGTCAATGGGAATGCAATAGAGCGGTCAAGTCAGTGCAACTGCGCATCCAGCTCCAGGCCGTATTCGATGCCCAAAGTGTTTTGAGTTCAGTCTTCATCAAATCGGCCGTCATCAACGATTGGCTGGCAGTTAGCAAACCCTGCAAGTGGAGCTGCTATTGTGGATTTTCAGGCTCTCAGGATTGTGTAGCAGTAACCAGCGGGCTTGTTTGATGACCTTGCGAGCTGGCTTGTCATGGCGCAGTCAGTTAAGCGATTAGATCCCAAGCCACTCACGGGCTAAGAATCTTGTGTTATGTACATCCCAGCCATGGAGGCTGTAATTGAACGTATTATTACTGGTGCTACTGGCAATCAGGTTACCGTCTTCGACAACAAGTTTGATTTTTGACTGCAGTTTGAAGAAGCCTTTGGGGCTCAGGTGATGGGTGACTAGGGTAGCCAAGTGATCCGCACTCATCTGCAGATGTGTCGGCCATTCCCCATAGGTTGCGTAGAAACCGTCGATGGCTTGCAGCGTTCTGACGATGTTGCCACCACCTGCCAGTATTTCCCCGTTGCCGATAGAAAAATACTTCCTTAGTGCTTCGATTACAGGCTTGTCTGCCGCACCGTTCAGCAGTCTCGGCAGGGCATCCAGCGGGACAAGGCTGACTGCCTGGCTTTCCCATCCCATAGAGGCTGGAGATCCGCCGATGCGCTCGCCGAGGTAAAGCCGGCAGACGCTGGTGGTACGGGTGAAGTCGCCCAGCAAGGCTGTAATGCGTACCTGCAGGCCGGACTCCTCCATTGCTTCGCAGATCGCAGTGGCGTGCAGCGTCATGTCCTGGGTCACGGTGCCCTTGGGAAAGGTCCACTCGTAGCCTCCGAAACGATTGGTCGGCGCCACGATCCACACGCGCCCGTCGCTCTCTAGAATGACTATTCCCGTACTGGCTTTGAAGCCTGGCGCTTGCTTGAGTGGCGGCTCCTCCTGGTCGTGCAACTGGCTTGTCATCGCGTTCCAACCTTCAGCCGTTTTCGGGTGGTCTGTCCACGGTGAGACTAGGATGCCGTTGACGATAGCCGGTATTTCTCCGCCGGGAATTGCTGTAGCAATGGCGGCGGAATTCTGCCAAGTCTCGGCGATCGTGGGTGTACTAGGGTGCTTGATTAGAACCGGTTTGCCGTGTTCGTCCTGATGTGGATGGTAGTTGGGCATGCATGTCTCCATTTTGTCACGGCGAAGATTAAGGGGGCTCAAATGTCATTTATGCACGGGAGGTACGAATCAGTCGGTAGCCTTCAACGCAAAACCAATCCGAGTCTCTGAGCCCTTCGTACAAAGCCGTTTTCCAAGAGTTGGCATCACGGGCATATCGTGACCGAAATTGCCCATCAAGATGTTGGCGAACCCCTTCGGGGCCGGAGCTGGCCCCGACATCTTCAAGGGAGTACGAGATGTCTGCCATTTCACTGGCTGCTTGCGCGGCGTAAAGCTCGCCGATGCCCATCACGCGAAAGTGATGATGCACTCGCGCTGCGAGCACTTCACTCCATACCCCCGCGGGGCGCACGGCGAAGGAAATCGTAGGTGGCGAGGATGCCTGAACTTCGACAACGAGCCACCGCTCATTGCCCAGGTCGTCATAGTAGGGATGCAGGGTTTGATCCTCGGCTCTCGTAGCAACTCCCGCAAGCTTGCGTTTGTTGCAGTCTGAGCACGCAGGGACAAGGTTGACCGGCGTCAAATTGAGCTTGGGGTGACGAGTTTGAGGTAAATAATGGTCAAGCGTGGCGACGGTCCTCTGAGCACACAGTGGACAGATGCCGAACTCAGGAGCCATCCTGATCTGCTCATAAAGTGATCTTGACGGTGACCCCTTCCGGGCAAAGTGCGACTTGTAGATTATTCCCATCAAGTCTGCATTGAGTTCTGGGGTTACTGTGTCGCTTCCGACGATTTCAAACAGTTGGCCGGCTGAACCAAGCTCTCGATACTCGACCTCCGAGGCTTGAATAATAGGTAACGCATTCCTCAGCGCTTGAGCTCGCTCAGGAATGGAGATGCCAGCGGCGCAGGTCTCTACCGTCAAAGTGGCGTTGAACGCAGGCGGATCTAGGCGTTTCACGGCACGTCCCTTTGAATGGTAAGACTTCGCGCAAGCGCTCGTGCCTCGGCTCCTAACTGCCCTCCAAAGTGGTTTTCGACAGATTCAAACGTTTGACCGGGTTGGCGAGCAACGGCAGCGATAAGCTGGTGGAAGCCTGAATCCGTAACTTCTAAACCGAACACTTCTCGAGTCAAGATACCAACGCTTTCCCCGAAGGTCTCTATTGATGGGCGTTCAATGGCTGAATGCGTCCGGGTTCGCCTCAGCATCCAAACGCAACTACGTGGAACTTCTTGCAGTACCACTGGAGAGTGTGTCGAAATCAGGGCGACCCCGTTCCGAGCGACGAGGAGATCGGCAACTGCTCGAACAAACGCGGAAAGCAGCGGTGGGTGCAGGTGCCCTTCGGGTTCGTCTAGCACCACCAGCGTGCGTTCATCAACGAGCTCGACGAGTCGAGTGGTTGTAAGCAAAACAATTGCGTGTCCCGAACTTAGGAGCCTAAAAAAACGGCTAGCACGCTCTCGCCAATCGTCACTAGGCTCGATGAGTTGTTCAACTGTATTTTCGGCAAAGAGCGGGTCGGCGGCTAGGCTTGCCACGGCGCGAAGCCAGCGGGCTCGCCGAGGTTCGCTTTGGCATCTTTCTAGGCTCTGGACGAAGTCATTCGCTAGTTCCTGAGTGCTCTTGAGATGTTCAACAGTTTGCCCATCCACTTCTCTTTGTGATCGCAAACCAACGAATATTGCGGTGGTGCGCATAGAAGCAGGTGGTGGTAATTCGAAGCTATCGAAAGCACTGAACGATACGGAGACCAGGCCGGAGAATGTCCAGTCACCGTGATTAGCTCCCAGCCGACGTAACTCTCCTCGTGGCGCGGTTTCGCTATCTCGCTCCAACAGCGTATTGATGATGCCTTGGACGCAACGGGTTTTGCCCACCCCGTTTCTCCCCACAAGCACGTGAAGATTCGTTGGAGGTTCAGCGTTAGGAATTACCTGGAATTGCATTGTTGGTGGCGGTGGAGCTAGGACACCGCCATCGATAGGTGGGGGTGGAAGCGTGTACTCGAACTCAAATCGAGTCAGGACGGCATTGCCGTGAGCAAGACGGTTCAGGCGATTGCGCACGTTTGGCTCTGTCACTGACCGGAGCAAGGACTCGCCCATCACTTCTTCGTGCTGGTGCCTATTGAGGATCTGGAGGTCAAAGGCGCAATCACACAATCCCTGGAGAATAACCGAGCCGAAGTTTTGGGGTAGCGATGCAAGGGTTGCGTAGTAGTCCTCGTCTTGGCCAAGTGAGAAGAACTGCGCCGGATCGAGAGCGACAAAGTTTTCCGGAAGATTCGGAGTGCGAGCCCCTGGTGGAAGATCCGATCCCCTTGGCGCAGGGAGAAGGCCTGCTTGGCCAATTTTGACGGATCCGGGAATATGCCGAACCCCTGCCGCGTCAAAAACTATGAGCCTAAACGTCGTGCGGAACTTGAACCAGTCGTCCCAGTAATCCACTAGAAGAAATACCTGGGAGTTCGCTTGAGGTGGGATCCGCTGTGCTGAATCAATGACCGTAAACATCTTTCCCCAACCTTATGTCCATGGTTTGAGCCTGATAATCAAATGAGTCGGTTTCCCAACAGTACTCTTGACGTGGCTAAGTAGACCTTCGAATTGCTGTGATTAGTTGGGATTCATGCGAGTCGAACATCAGATGTACCTGTGCTTTAGCGCGGGTCACGCCAACGTAGAACAAACGAGCGGCTTCCTCCAGTTGCTCACCGGTCCTATCGTAGGCGCTTGGAAATACGCCGTTCTCCAAACCCATCATGATAACTGCCTGAAACTCCAACCCCTTCGAGCTGTGGAGCGTCATCAGATTGATCTGGTCGGGACTTTTACCCTGGTTGCCGAAGATCTCTACCGTGAAATCTTGCAGCGTATTCCCTTGGGCTGTTGCGTCGATGAGGTCCGCGAGGGTGTCGACCTCGTCGGCCAGGCCCGGCTCGTCATGAAACAAAGCATCTAAGACGGCGTTTTTCAACGACCTTAACCATTGCTGCAATGGCACTCCCCCATTGCGCAACGAGAAGAGTGCGGCGATTAGCTGCTTTCGAGACTTGAGCATCTCGGCTTCGCTCCTGCCCGAACGCTGCATTCGCTGCCAGGCTTTGAGCAGTTGCGAAAGCGGCACCTTTCCGGTCTCCCATCCGCCAGCGCACCATTGCGCAGCTTCTGTCAGCCATTCTGTGAGGCGCGTGCGTTTGATAGGCGACCCGTTGTCGAGTCGGAAGTACGGCATGCTCAGACCATCCGCCGCCTTAGCGATTGGTGCTCCTTCATTCATTGTTCGATACAGGAGGGCGATGTCTCCCGGTGTCCAAGTGGGATTGGCCTTGAGCAGCGTCGGTACCAGTTTCCCTAGTGCATACTGTGCCTGCCCTTGTATGTCGCAATCCAACTTATAGATGCGAATTTTGCCCTTTCGTCCGTCATGGGAGCGACAGTCTGCCGGGTCGGGCAGGAGCGCCCTAGACGCCGCAATGATGAGATCCGCGCATCGGTAGTTCAGTTTGAGCGTGATGGCTTCCATCCGGCTGTTTTTAGCTAATGTCTTTAGCAGCATCGGCTTGGCACCGGTGAATCCATAGATCGACTGATCCGGATCGCCAACCGCGATGATTCGGACTCCTGCACGAAGCAGGGCCAGCACGATGCGATGAAGTGGTAGGCCTAAATCCTGATATTCGTCAATTACCACGACGGGATACTTAGCCCGGATGGCACGACGCACCCATTTATTCTTTTCGATTAATTTCAGACCTGCGAGCACCAGGCCATCGAAGTCGATCAGCCCGCTTTCAAGCAACATTGCTTCATAGGCTTCGACAACGTTTGTCTCACGAGCAGACCAATCTAGCCACTCCTGACAATCTCGGTCTGGAATGGTGCGGCGTAGCTTGTCGCATGCAATGCGAAACGAGCTGCTTGGGCTTCCACCAAGCACGGAGCGATAGGCATCACCAAACAGTTTGCGAGCCTGTGCTGGTGTGGCGACTACCAGTGGGTTTGGAACATCGAGATCTGCCATCGCAGCGTAGGGCAATACGAGCTCCGTCAGGCAGAAGGAATGTACGGTGGAAATCAGGATGCGATTGCCATCGTCGACACCTAGCTTGTTCAGTCTTGATCTCAGCTCGCCAACACATGAATTGCTGTAGGTAATACATGCAATGCGCTGCGGGCGGCGCACTGTCTCGGCGAGCAGCCTCGCGATTTTTACCGTGATGGTCTTGGTCTTCCCGCTACCAGGGCCAGCCAGGATTACGCAGTTGCCTGTCGAGTCATAGGCTTTCCACTGATCTTCATTTCCGCGTAAATCCTCTGCGGCAACTAGGTAGAGTGGTTTAGTTATGGTCATTCCAGCTTGCCTTTAATGTAGTCAAGCGCGGCCTTAATGTAGTGGGGGCAAACATCCACCTTGTCAGCAAGCAGCGCAGAGGCCAACCGCTGTGCGAACCGCCCCTTGCCGATAGAGTCGATGTCCTTAAGGAACTGCTTCGATCTCAAGGACGAAGGGTCGGCAGCCAAGGCGTCGAACCGCGCATGCATCTTCTAATTGGACGTCAGCGCCTTGACGGCTTTCTGGAAGTACTCTTCGGCGTCGGCCTTAAATACATCGACCTCGAACGTAAACTCGTTGAGGAAGACACCATGCTGTGGCGCAAGCTCAAGCAACTCGTCGAATCCGAGCTCGTCCCAGAGTTCCTTGGAAAGCAGTTCCTGCATAATGTGAAACACTACACGACTCTCTCCATAACTGTCCCTCGTTCCTGGGTGGTCCGGATCCCCGTCTTCCTGACTCACCGCTGCGCTCTTCGGGTCAAAGTCGGTGAGCACAACGAATGGTAGGTCAAGCCCCTTGGGTCCCAATAGCTTCACGTACGGAGCAAAATTGGTTCCGGCAATAGAGCAGACAGTAATGCCCATGGCATCGAAATCGAAGGTCGCGTCATAGAGCTTGGCCAGTGTCGGCAGGAGAAACTTCTCTGCGTCGCCCTCGACCAAGATAACGCCCTTTGAAAAAAACAGTTCACCACGTGTGACGTCGATGTAGCGCTCAAGGTCTTCCCGGTCAGTTGTTACAAATTTAACTCCCTTAAGCGATCGCGCGATGGTGTGCCCTTCCCCGGTGACATGTTTTAAAACGACGATATTGGCGAGTGGAGCCACGCTGGCTACGTTCGGCGAGTGCGTCGTTAGGAGGATACTGCGTGGTTCATTAGCGGGCTCTTCCTCATCGCGCGTCTTCAGATAGTTTCGGTAGATCAAGCGTTGCAGATGAGGATGCAGGTGCGCCTCGGGCTCCTCGATTGCCAGGAAAGTATGTTGTCGCTCACCTTCATTCACCAGGTACTGGTGTTCAAGATGCTTCAGCGCAAGGTACAGCACATTCGCAGAGCCAAGGCTTGCTTCAGCTACACCCCGTTTGCCGCCATCGATCATCATCTGCAGCGCGCGAAGCAATCGCTCGGCCTCCGTCGGTGCAAAGCCAAGGGCGGTCTCGATTGAGTGCTTGTCACCAATCATCGTTTTGAGCTGGTTGTTGACCTGGTTCACCACGTCAGCGAGCTCGGGCAGAGCTGCAATTTTTGACGTGGTCGCATGCACCTCTTTCGCAATCGTGCTCAGATCATCCTCGTCTATGGTTTTCGCGGCTCGATCCAGCAGCGGCCGTAGCGGGGAGCGAGTCCAGCGCGCAAGATCGGACTCCGCGTCGCGTAGGGCAGGAAACAGGTCCATTGGCATCCAGCGTCGCAGTTCATAGCCGACCGCATTCTCAGAACGATTTCCGCCAAAGAGCACAAACTCGTAGTCCGCTTCGCTGCGAGGAGCACGATCAATCCCTGCGACGGGCTGAAAGCGATATGTAACCTTCGCCACCATAGGAAAAGGTTTCACCAAGTGGTCGGCGAGCACCGCCAGCAACTCTTCGCTTTCCTCGAAGTCGCGGAACTCTACAGAGATTTCGATTACGTCATCGGCTTTCAGCGGTCGGGCCAGCCCGTCCCAGAAATCATCAAGTCGCAGTCTTCGCGCAGAGTCGGGAAGCGTCGAATCCAAGATAATCCGCAAGGCAAATAGCAGGTTCGTTTTGCCAACTTTATTCTCACCGAGGAAGACCGCATGCTGTCCAAGGCGTACATCGAGGTGTTTGAAGTTCCTGAAGTTTTTTATCGTGATTCGGCTCAATCGCATGAAGAGTTACTTCCCTGAGTGTTGTATTTATTTCCGGATGGCCATTTCCAGCGAGTTGAGTAGTACATCCTCTAGGACATTCGATAGCGTGTGCCCGTCCAGCATTGATTTCGAAAGCCCCAAGCATAGCGGCAGCAGTGACTGAGTGATGTGCAAATCGCTTTTAATCAGAAAGCGGGCACTTGGCCTGCGCACACTAGAAGAGGTCGTTTTGAGCAAGGTGATCAACTTAGGCTACGCGCGGGGCGGCCTGGCCGTACTGAGCAGCTCCACGTCACTCGGCAAAGCTGTGCCGGTACCGCCGCGCACGTCCAGGGGGGCGATGCGTATAGGTGTATCCCTCAGCCCTAAGCTTTTGGGTCAGGAAGGTGTGTTGGCCGGACTCTTGCCGGGAGGCTAAACCGATG
>Ga0302216_1000823_pt1 | contig 10148 bp, 12 predicted proteins | sample II_Fen_N3_2_FD_194575 | JGI IMG/M metagenome (GOLD analysis project Ga0302216, IMG submission 194575) | Peat permafrost microbial communities from Stordalen Mire near Abisko, Sweden - II_Fen_N3_2 | ecosystem: Environmental > Terrestrial > Soil > Wetlands > Permafrost | place: Sweden: Abisko...
CTCGGTCGAACTGGGCGGTCTGGCGGTGCGGGTGCTGGCGTAGCGCCATCTTTTGGCGACGCATGTTGCTTCTGTGGTGACGTAAAACTGGCCACGGCTTTGCATAATGGCGGGCTCAGTTCCGCTATTTTCTGGAGAACTTCATGGCCCAGTACACCATCGCTGTCGTCGTCGGCAGCTTGCGCAAGGATTCGATCAACAAAAAGCTCGCCGCCGCGCTGCAAAAGCTGTTTCCGCCTGAGTTCAGCTTTGTATCCGTGCGTATTGACGATCTGCCGCTGTACAACCAGGACGACGACGCCAGCCCGCCCGCCGCCGCCACGCGGCTCAAAAGCGAGGTTGCGGCAGCGCAGGGCGTGATCTTCGTCACGCCCGAATACAACCGCTCGATTCCCGGCGTGCTGAAAAACGTGCTGGATCACGGCTCGCGCCCCTACGGCCACAGCGCCTGGGACGGCAAACCGGCAGGCGTCATCGGCACCTCCGGCGGCCCGGCGGCCACGGCGCTGGCGCAGCAGCATTTGCGCAACGTGCTGGCTTACCTGAACATGCCGACGCTGGGCCAGCCCGAAGCCTTTATCCAGACCAAAGACGGGCTGTATGACGAGGCGGGCAACATCGGCCCGACCAGCCTGAAGTTTTTGCAAAACTGGGTTGACGCTTATGTGACTTGGGTCAAAAAACACGCCTGAGCGGCGCCAAAAAGCGCAGGCGGCGGCGCCGGTGTGCGGGCGCAGCGGTGTTAACCTCTTGCCCTCCGAGCCTGCGCCTTGGCTGTGCCAAAAACCTGCGCAGGCTTCGTCATTTCATTACCAAGGAATATCAAGCATGGGCGCACAGTGGAAAGCAAAAGGCAAGGAACTGGCAGCAAACGCCAGAGGAAAACTGTTCGGTCGTCTGGCCAAGGACATCATGATCGCGGCCCGCAACGGCGCTGACCCGGCGCTGAACGCCCGCCTGCGGCTGGTCACGGAGCAGGCGCGCAAAGTCTCGATGCCCAAGGAAACGCTGGAGCGCGCCATCAAAAAAGGCGCGGGCCTGACCGGCGAAGCGGTCAATTTTGAGCATGTGATTTACGAAGGCTTCGCGCCACACCGCGTCGCCGTGATGGTCGAATGCCTGACCGACAATTTGAACCGCACCGCGCCCGAAATGCGCGTGCTGTTTCGCAAAGGCCAGCTCGGCACGTCCGGCTCGGTGTCCTGGGACTTCAACCACGTCGGCATGATCGAAGCCGAACCCACCGCCCCCGGCGCCGACCCGGAACTGGCCGCCATCGAAGCAGGCGCGCAAGACTTTGAGCCGGGCGACGAAGCGGGCCACACGCTGTTTGTGACCGACCCGACCGACCTCGATCTGGTCAGCCGCGCCTTGCCTGCGCAGGGTTTCACCGTGGTGTCGGCCAAGCTGGGCTACAAGCCGAAAAACCCCATCGACCCGGCCAGCCTGAGTGCCGCCGATCTGGAAGAAGTCGAAGCCTTCCTGGCCGCCATTGACGGCAACGACGACGTGCAAAACGTCTATGTGGGACTGGCTGGCTAAGGCCGGTGCCGACTTCTTTTGCCGCAGCCGGGCTGACGCTGGCCAATGTGCGGCGGGATTTTCCTGAATGGCATCTGGGCCGCCCGCGCTACGCGCTGTGGGCGCTGGATGTCGATGTGGCTCCGGTGCGCCAGCGCGTGCAGGCGGCGCAAAGCCATCTGGCTGAGTTTTTGCTCGACGGCTACCAGCGCCAGCCGCACATCACGCTAAGCCTGTGCGGCTTTCCGAGCGACACGCCTCGGCACGCCGACGACTTTGGCCTAGATGCTCTGCGCACCCAGTTGGACGCGCTGCGGCAGGCGCGGCCTGAACCTTTCGAGATTGAGATTGGGGCGCTGGACAGCTTTACCTCCGCGCCCTATTTGACCGTGGGCGACGCGGGCGGCCACATCGTCGCGCTGCGCCGCTGCCTGACGGGCGAGGCGGGCGGCGAACCGGGTTTTATTTACACGCCGCACGTCACCGTGGGGCTGTACGCCGACGCCTGGCCGACAGCCGCCGTGCAGGCGCGGCTGGACAGCTTTGCCTGCGCTGCGCCGCTGCGCCTGCGCGTGGCGGGGGTTAGTTTGATGGCTTATGCGGCGGGGGAGATTGGCGGGCCGCTGGAGCGGGTGGCGGATTATGATTTAGAAAATGGTGTTTTGCGCTGGAATGAACGGGTGTTTTCGTCAAGGCTAGAAATGACTTTTAGCTAATTTTTTCGTTGTGGCAGTTTATGCTGTGTTTATGGTGTCTTTACAGCATAAACGGCACGAGGCATGATTCCCTTCACATCAACGGAGGGCAAACCCTTGGCAAGACCATCATTCAAAATCGATCCGAATCGGCTGCGTAGTCTTCGGAAAGAGTCGTCGCTGACCCAGCTTCAAGTGGCGAAAAAAGCGCACGCTATTTTGGGTAAATCTACCCAAACGACTGACAGCACTATCCTCAGCAGTTACCAGCGTATTGAACGAACCGGTGATACCAGCAATGCAATGGCGACTGCCTTGGCACAGGTTTTTGAGACTACGGTCGAAATACTTCAAGGTGGAGCACCGGAGCCGGAGGATTCCTCAAGTGTGCTCAATCGAATTGAGCAACAACTTCGCAAGCAGAAGAAATTGGGAAGTAACCTTGCGCTTGAGCATGCGCTTACTAAATATGTCGAAACGTATGACAATCCAATCGAAGAAGACGACTGCATACGCGAATTTTCTAGAAATATTGGTAAGCAAATTGAGGTTGCTCAGATTGGCCAAAATTCAAGTGAAATCGCGCGGCTTGCGGAATTGACGGGTTGGTCTGAGGCGCAGTTGCAGCAGCAAGGTATTGATGGGTATTGGCTATTACTCACCACAATTCATGTATTACCAGAGACGAAGATCATCTTGGGGATTTTTAATGTAATTTTTCAAATCCAAGAGATTTTTGAAAAGAGGTGGATCAAATGCAGGGAAAGCGATGTTCGCGTCACCCTGCATCGTTCACTTCCTTGGCTTCACCTTGAAATAACCCATCCGCGTATCCCGTCGAGGCGTTTGAAATTCAGTTTTGTTCGATCAAAGCCAGAAGTTGGCGGTTTGAAATGGGTGAATCCAACTTGGCAAGATCAATTTTGGCTTGAATATTCATTGAGAGAATGGGCATTCAGGAATACGAACTTTTTTACCGATTTTGATGGAAATAATAGTCCTGGTGACGTTCATCGATTGAGGTTTCGAGTGCGAGAGCGTGATGCCGATGGTGTCTTTCAACGTGTAGCGTATTCAAAAGGTTATCAGGAAGAATTGCCAGAAGATGTTTTTCAGAATTTCAAAGCGGAAGGAAATAGTCACCGCCTTGTGATTCATTTGCTTGTCGATGGTTTGGCGCAATCTTTGGCCCCACACCTGACTGCTTATCCTCCTGACTGCTGGAGTTTAGGGGTTGGTATTTTACATAATTCCATCCTTCTCGATATACCGTCTAGGTTGTCGCGCACCAACAAGGAGCTTGTTTCATGCAGCGGCATCAAGTACACCATTGATCTTATCGAAGAAACCTCGCCTGGTGTTTATCAATCTGCCCCGTGGCGAGATGACAGTGTTGATGACGTTTGCAGCCTGCTTCAAAAGCGAATGCTTGAAAAACTAGATGGTATTGAGCACGAGGATGCGCTGAAATTTTTGAGCGTACCGGTTTTACCAAGCTAAATTAGCTACAAGTTCTTAAATTGTGCAGATGGTTCCCCGGATTTGCACGATTCACCAAAAATTTCGGGGCATAAGATAAATTAGGAGGTAAAAATGAATAATAAATCATCTTTAAATCAATCAATAATTATTGGTGTACTGTCTGGTGTGTTGGCGCTGGCACTTGGAGTGGCTGCTTTTGTTTATTTTAAAAGCAAAAATCAGCCGCAACCTATCGTGCAAGAAAAAGCAGTGAAGGAATCTAAAGCATTGCAATTGCCAAGTAATGAAGCTGCCTTGAAAGAGCTATTTGGTATGTCTGATCCAAGTGGAAAAGTAAAAACAGCACCTTATGAGTTAGTAAGTTTTTGGTTTGAGAAATCATTCAAAGTTGGTACTGATAATGTCAATGCAAAGTTTTTTGCAATACAAAAGTTAGATGAATCTGGTCAGCCAATAGAGTCCCATGCCACTGGGGTTGAGATTGGTGTAATAACTTATAAACAAAATTCTGATCAATGGATGGTTGTATCAAAACAGCAAAAATTCGGAATGGTTGCTTCATGGGGAACGGTTGATGGAGTTAAACCTGAAGTTCTTCAGCTTTCGCCAGAGTCTTTGGCTGTAATGCTTAATTCCTCGGATGGAATGGGTGGAACTAATTTTGAAGGATCGGCAATATTCGTTTTTTCAAAAAACTCATGGCATGATGTTGGTAGTATTGAGACGGGTGGGGATAACTCTGGCACAATGGATGATAAACAATATAGCTATAAAGGAGTGATATCAGTTGTTGCAGGTTCTGAATCTGATTATCCGAATCTATTGGTAACTCGCACGGGAACAGAAATGGATAAAGAAGAGGTTATTCCTGCAAAAAATGTCACGTACATTTTCAAAGATGGAAAATACATCAATCCAAAGGCTGTTAGTCAAGAATAAATTATCACTTGGAAAATAAGAAAGCCCGCAAAAGCGGGCTTTTTCACAAGCGCAGCAAAAACCTCAAGCCGCCAAAGCCGCCTCCGGCTGGTTCGCCGCGCTCTGCGTATGCGCCACGGTATCCGCCTGCGCTGCTGCCAGTGCCGCCGCTTTGGCCGCTTCGCCCATTGCCAGGCCTTCGGCGCGCACAAAGCGCACGTCGGTCACGCCCAGAAAGCCGAACACCGTCTTCAGGAAACTTTCTTGGTGCTCCATCGCGTTGCCTGCGTCGCTGGTCGAATACACGCCGCCACGGGTCGAGGCCACGATCACCGTCTTGCCGCCCGCCAAGCCAATCGGGCCTTTTTCGGTGTATTTGAAGGTGCGGCCCACTTGCGTCACGCGGAAACCCAGCGATTCCGCCGACAGGTGGCTGGGCGTGTCCACGGCCAGGTCGAGGTAGCTGACTTCGGTGGCTGGATGGGCGGCGCGCCACGAGGCGGCGATTTGGGCCGTCAACTGGTGCGACACCGAGTTGCCGCCGAGGATGCTGGAATCAATGTGAAGAAACTGGGTCATGGTGCGTTCCTTGAAAAATGGGGGAACCCTGCGGGTTCAGGTTGAGCGGCTGGGTGTGCGCTTGCTGCAGCGCCTGCGCGTGACGGGGGTTAGTTTGATGGCTTATGCGGCGGGGGAGATTGGCGGGCCGCTGGAGCGCATGACTGATTACGATTTTGGGAGTGATGTTTTGCACTCGCGTGCTAAAGTAGATACGTTTTAATATCTACTTCAGGAGCTTGCTATGCCAGCCACTGCCAAAGTCTTTTCCACCGGCAACAGCCAGGCCGTGCGCCTGCCCAAGGCATTTCGGGTCAATGTGGCCGAAATGTGGATCACCAAGAACGACGTGACGGGCGAGATCATCCTCAAACCCAAAGACGAAGACCAGCGCCAGCGCAATCTTCAAAAACTGTTCCAGATGATCGAGGAAGCCCCCTTTACAGAAGATTTCATCCCCGAGCGGGCGATAGCGGCGCCACGCAACCCGTTTGAGGAATGGGCCGAACCGCTGCCAGCACCGGGCCGCCAGCCGTGAAGCGCTACCTGCTCGACACCAACATCGTCAGCTACTTTCTCAAGGGCATCCATCCCGGCCTGCATGGGCGCATGCGCCTGGCCCTGCAGGCGCAGGACATTGCCATTTCCGCCATCACCCGCGCCGAATTGCGCTACGGACAGCAGCTGATGGCCGCCGACGACAAGCGCCGCGCCCGCATTGACCTGCTGCTGGAGGATTTGCCCGTCATGCCCTGGAACACGGCGGCGGCTGATATTTACGGCGAGATCGCCGCCTTGCTCAGGCGCCAAGGAACGCCCATCGGCGAGATGGATACACAAATTGCCGCTCATGCGCTCGCCGAAAACCTCATTCTCGTCACCCACAATACCCGCCACTTTGAGCGCATTCCGGGTCTCAGGCTTGAGGACTGGATGGATGGATAATGTATTTTTGGTTGTTATTTAAATAATTGGAGAAACTGAATTATGAGTATGGGTGGCGATTTTTATGCTATTTCTGATGAGCAATTGACGAGACTTCTGGATGGAACGCTGAATTATGATGAGTTTTTTTGTGATGAAATCGAAGATCGACCCCGTGAATGTTATTCGGGCTGTGAGTGGGTGTGGTACGAGTTGACTCAGATTTTGATGCCAGAAGATGGTTGTGGTGTTGAGATAACGGATGCCATTCCTGAAGCGTTAGGATACTCTTACTCTGGTGACGTTGAATCAGTGGCGGAGGCGTTGGCGATGCTTGATGATGAGGAAATTAAACTTCGTTACAGTAAAATTAAGGCTAAAGAACCTCTTGAAGATGTTCTTAGAGTTATCAAGGAGCTGGTGGTTTTCTATCAGCGTGCAGCGGCCAATAAAGACGCTATTGTCTTTCGGGTAATGTAAATTTTTTACAAAAATAATGATTTTGCGATTCAGAATATGGTAGTGGTTTAATTTTGACTGTCATCCCGTAAGTTATTTATAGCTTGTAGCAATTCTTCCTCCAAAGAGAAAGCAATTTTTAAAAAACTATTTCTCATTTCAGATGAAAAGAGTCAGTCAAATAAAACCACTACCAAAATTTTTTGTCAGGAATGCTTGGCTATCACGGAATTTATGCAGTAACGTTGGCTATGATGGTGGCATCAAAATATAGTTAAGCACTACAATAACCAATCAAATAAATAACAAGAGGAGTCAGTAAGTATGTATACCATAGAGCAACTCTGCAATCAAGGCAAACCTTTTGCTATGGCAATGCTTCTTCGTGCCATTCGCGGCGGTGAGCCGTTTGTCACCTACGGCGCCATTAAATATGAACTGCAGCATCAATTAAATATATCGAGTATTTTTACATTGCACATTGGCTCAGTTGCTGGTACGTTGATGAACGACATTCTTTCTATAGATTCCACCGCCCCGCTATTGAATGTCATGATTGCTAGACCAAATGGAATACCAAGTAAAGGTGTGGCAAGTTATCTGGCCGATAGATACAAGGATAATAAGCTGAGAAGTTGGGATTTGATTTCTGATGAGGAAAAAATTTTCATTGTTGAACGCGAACGAAATAAAATTTTCTCTTACCAACACTGGGAAGATATTGCCAATGAGCTATATGGAGCTATTCCCGCTGATGAATTGCAAGAATCCGAAGCTCCAGAAGATGATGATTCCGGAGGTGGCTTTGGCGGAGAGGCTGAAAGTGCCGAACATAAGAGGCTGAAGGAGTGGGTAGCGAACAACCCCACCCAGTTAGGAATTACACCACTTCCTGAGTTGGCAGTGGTGGAGGCGCCGCTTCTGTCAGGTGATGAAATCGACGTGCTATTCTGCAATGGCACATCGTTTCATGCAGTTGAAGTGAAGTCGTGCCGTTCCAATAATGCAGACTTTCGTCGTGGTATTTATCAGTGTGTAAAATATCGAGCTGTTAAGCAGGCAGAGCATGCTCCCTTTGCGATTAATGTTGAGCCAATTCTTGTGACGGAGCGCGACCTCCCGTCAGAACTCGCCGAACGAGCAAAACTACTTGGAGTTAAATGGGTGTGCGTAACTCTCCCATAAAGGGAGCTGAATTAAATTGTGCGTAAGTAACGTTGGTAGTGGTTTTATTTGACTGACTCCATTCATCTAAAATGAGAAATAGCTTTTCAAAAATTACTTTCTCTTGGGAGGAAGAATTGCTACAAGCTATAAATCCATTACGGGATGACAGTCAAGATTAAACCACTACCCAGAATATAAACCGAAACTCCATTGAAAAAGCCCGCAAAAGCGGGCTTTTTTCATCAACGCAGCAAAAACCTCAAGCCGCCAAAGCCGCCTCCGGCTGGTTCGCCGCGCTCTGGGTGTGCGCCACGGTATCCGCCTGCGCCGCTGCCAGCGCCGCCGCTTTGGCCGCTTCGCCCATTGCCAGGCCTTCGGCGCGCACGAAACGCACGTCGGTCACGCCCAGAAAGCCGAACACTGTCTTCAGGAAGCTTTCCTGGTGCTCCATCGCGTTGCCTGCGTCGCTGGTCGAATACACGCCGCCACGGGTCGAGGCCACGATCACCGTCTTGCCGCCGGCCAGGCCAATCGGGCCTTTTTCGGTGTATTTGAAGGTGCGGCCCACTTGCGCAATGCGGTCAATCCACGCCTTGAGCTGGGTCGGGATGCTGAAGTTGTACAGCGGCGCGCCAATCACCACCACGTCGGCGGCCAGGAATTGCGACACCAGCGCTTCGGAAATGGCGTTTTCGCGCTTTTGCACGTCGGTCAGTTCCGCCGCGCCGGGCGCCACGCGGAAACCCAGCGATTCAGCGGACAGGTGGCTGGGCGTGTCCACGGCCAGATCGAGGTAGCTGACTTCGGTGGCTGGATGGGCGGCGCGCCACGAGGCGACGATCTGGGCCGTCAACTGGCGCGACACTGAGTTGCCGCCGAGGATGCTGGAGTCGATGTGGAGAAGCTGGGTCATGGTGCGTTCCTTAAAAAAGAAGTGGTGATGGATAGATTTTGCTGGCGTGGCGAGTCTTTGATAAGTAGCTGAAATTGCATTTGATTGTCCTGTATGCGGGACAATCAAGCCATCCAACTCAACGCACATCAGGAATCAGGAGATTTGAGCCCATGCAAGACCTGAACGACATGCTGTACTTTGCCGAAGTGGTGGAGCGGGGCGGTTTTGCCGCCGCCGGGCGCGCGCTGGGCCTGCCCAAGTCGCGCCTGTCGCGCCGGGTGGCGGAGTTGGAGGCGCGGCTCGGCGTGCGCCTGCTGCAGCGCACGACGCGCAAGCTCTCGCTGACGGCGGTCGGCGAAATTTATCTGCGCCACTGCAGCGCCATGCGCGAGGAAGCGCTGGCCGCCGAAGAGGCCGTGGCGCACATGCAGGCCGAGCCACGCGGCACGCTGCGCATTTCCTGCCCGGTCACGCTGGCGCAAAGCACGCTGGGCTACCTGGTGCCGCGCTATCTGGCGCTGCATCCGCAGGTCAGGATCGACATGCGGGTGACGAACCGCATCGTCGATCTGGTCGAAGAGGGGATTGACATCGCGCTGCGCGTGCGCTCCACGCTGGACGACAGCGGCAGTCTGGTCGTCAAGCAGCTGGGCGCGACTTGCAGCTATTTGCTGGCCAGCCCCGAGCAGTTGCGCCGCCAGGGCGTGCCGTCCGGGCCGCAAGACCTGGCGCGGCTGGACACGGTGGCGATGGCGGTGATGGACGGGCGCTGCAGCTGGGTGCTGCTCGGGCCGGACGGGCAGGAATTTGTCTTCCAGCACCAGCCGCGTTACGTGGCCGACGACTTGCAGACGCTCAAGCTGGCGGTGCTGGCGGGCACGGGCATCAGCTTTTTGCCCGCCACGCTGAGCCAAGCCGAGTTGCAGGCGCAGTTGCTGGTGCCGGTGCTGCCCGGCTGGGTGCTGCGGCCGGGCCGGGTGCATGCGGTGTTTCCGACGCGCCGGGGGCAGGTGCCAGCGGTGCGCAGCTTTCTCGATTTCATGGGCAAGCACATGCGCGGCGAATTGCTGGTCGATGAGGCCGCCTGAGCCGGAACTTATTCCGCTGGACAATCATCCATTGGTAACTTCGTGTATTTTTTTGATGTTGGTGAAGGACTCAGATGCTTGTTAACTTGTTGAATTTGCTGGATGCACCCCGTCGCCTGCTGGCGCTGGTGTCGGTAACCTGTATCGCGCTGCTGGCTTTTGGCCTGTACCTGCAGCATGTGGTGGGGCTGGAGCCGTGCCCGATGTGCATCGTGCAGCGCTATGCGCTGGTGCTGGTGGCGCTGGCGGCGGGCCTGACGGCGGCCATCACAGGCAAAAAAGGCGGGCTGATGGCGGGCGCTGGCGTCATGGTCCTGCTGGCCGGTTCCGGCGCTTTTGTCGCGGCGCGCCAGAGCTTTTTGCAGTGGTATCCGCCAGAAGTCGCCTCCTGCGGGCGCGACCTGTACGGCATGATCGAAACCTTCCCGCTCAAGCGAGTGA
>Ga0302216_1000831_pt1 | contig 10132 bp, 10 predicted proteins | sample II_Fen_N3_2_FD_194575 | JGI IMG/M metagenome (GOLD analysis project Ga0302216, IMG submission 194575) | Peat permafrost microbial communities from Stordalen Mire near Abisko, Sweden - II_Fen_N3_2 | ecosystem: Environmental > Terrestrial > Soil > Wetlands > Permafrost | place: Sweden: Abisko...
TGTCCAGACCCCAGAGCTTGAGCACGGCACTGGCGGCGCCAACCGGCATGTCTTTCCAGCCCGTCTTGACGGTCTTGACTTCTTCGCGGCCGTTGTAGTCGGAATCCGTTGCGGTGTCGGCGTTGGCGCCGTCGAGAATCTTCGTTTGGGTGCCCTTGTAGGTATCCTGCACGCTGGTATAGGACTCGTTGTTTGCGACGACGAATTCCTTCCCATTGAGGCTGTAGCCAAAACGTTCGCGCCGATAGAAGGCATAGTTGGCTGGAGACTGGGACAGATCGACATCACCGTAGTCGACGCCGTGGCTAGAGGAGTAGAAGTCCACCGTCACACTGGGGCCGTCCACAGTGAAAATGTAATAGCCAATGGTAAACAACTCCTGGGCAACAATCGATTCTTTGTGGGCCGTATCGTTGGGGGTGCTCTTTGGAATGTAAAACTTGTAGCTGTTCGACGAGCAAATGATTTGCTCTGTCTTGGCGGCACCATCCGGACTGGCGACGATGGAGCGGTGGTGCACGTGGTCGTGGCCACCCAAGCAATAGCCGACCTTGTTCGCTTGCATGCTGGCGATGAAGGCGTTGCGGTCGGCTGAGTTAGCCGTGGTATTGGCGCCAAACAGGCAGTCGGTGTGGTTCTGGCCGATCAGGTTCTTGTGCGCCATGACGAAAGCGTGGCTGTCAGATGGACGATCGGCCAGGGTTTGATCAATCCAATTCAGTTGGTCATGAATCGCGGTGTTGTTGTCGGTCTGCGAACCATCCTTACGAATGAACTGGTCGAGCAGGACGATGCGAACATTGCCGAAGTCCAAAGCGTAGCTCAAGCCTGACAACTGGGGGTTGTCACTGGGAATGATGCTCGCGCCGAAGACGTTGCGTCCGTTGCCCAGGGTCTGCGGAAAATGCGTAGGCAACTCGCTGGCTGCGATTTTGCTGCCTTCGTGGTTACCGCGTAGCGGGAAGAAGCCGATACCGGCGTCGTACAGGGACTGAGCAGCCCAAGCGCGATAAGGCATCGTTCGGATGCCGCTCTTGCCGGCGTTGCCGAATGGGTCATCGGTGTAGCTCGAAGGGCAGTTCCAGCTTTCCGAATCGCACAGGTCGCCGACCTGAACGACGAACTTGACACCTTCTGAGATGAACTGCTGGTTCAGTGCATTGATGATATTTATGGCGCAGGAAGCTGGGTTGGCTGGATCTGTGGTTTTGTTGCTCCACTGGGTATCGGCCATGACGCCAAACTTCCACGGGGTGCCTGACTCCGTCGATTGCGCGATGGCATCTTGCATCAACCCGGAAAGGCTCGCCCCGCCCAGAATGAAACCGCCTAGTCCTAAAGAACCAGATTTAAGAAATTCACGCCTAAACATACCACCTCCAAATTATTGTCGAGTTAAGTAAACGACTTTCACATGCCGCACATCAGCATCCAGATCGGCGCTAACACACATCTCATTTCGCTTCAAACTTCCAACCTGAATACCCATATCGTAGAAATGGTTTGTTTCATTTGTTGGTCTTTTGGATGGCTGATGCATAGTCCGTTTGGCCTATTTTTCGGTGGTCATGCACTGTCTTTTCAACTCGGGAAGTGACTGGCTGTCCTAGCTGTGATGTCACGTCAGGTTCACGATGATCAATTTCAGCACCATGCATCCCGGGTTAACCATTCGGTGGGTGGCGTCCAACGGAATGGAAGTGGCTTGGTTCTGTGGTCATAAAAAGCGTTCGCTGTTTCCCAGAAGCTCCCCAACGCTATCATTCATCCTTGTCGGCCCTGATGGGGGTTGTCGCCAATGTCTCAACACGGATAACGAGGGAGTGATTGTCTGAAGGCACCTGAGCCGCCTATTTTGTTGACAGACTTGATGCGCTGCAGCCCGCGTGATGCGCCTCTCACCAGCCTGCTGCTTGTCCTCAATCTTCTTGTCTTTGCCGTTACGTTGGCATATGGCGGAGGGTTGTGGCACTCCTCGGTTGCCGTGCAATTGGCCTGGGGCGCCAACTTTGGTCCAGCCACTCAGGACGGTCAATGGTGGCGGCTTTTTACCGCCATGTTTTTGCACTTTGGCATCGTGCATCTGGTGTTGAACATGTGGGCGTTGTGGGACGTTGGCCGCCTGGTTGAGAGGCTATACGGCCGAGTCCGGTTTACCGCAATTTATATTCTCAGCGGGGTTGTGGGCAACCTTCTTTCACTGCTTGTGCAGGGGAATCATGCCGTCTCAGGCGGTGCATCGGGCGCCATCTTTAGCCTGTTTGGTGCCCTGCTGGTATTTTTGTGGCGCGAGCGCCAGCAGGTTGATCGTCACGAATTTCGTTGGTTGTTTGGCGCAGCGTCTGTCTTTACCCTGCTCATACTTGTTATGGGCCGTGTCATTCCTGGTATCGATAACGCTGCGCATATTGGCGGCTTGGTGACTGGTGCCTTGCTTGGCAGCCTATTGGCGCGACCTTGGACCAAGGGCAGCGTCAACACCCCGCGTACACGCTGGTCGGCTGCATTCTTGTTCACTTTGGCATTGGTCGTCATGATCTGGCAGATACCTCCGCCGCTGTATCGCTTTGGCGCGGAGTTGAAGGCTCGTGACGCCGTACGCCAGTTTTTGCGGGATGACCAGCGCATCAGCCAGAACTGGCAAGCCATCCTTGAAGCGGGTCGCCAACACAACCTGACATTTGAGCAGTTGGCGGGTAGCATCGAGACAAACATCGCCAACGGTTACCTGGAGAGTTTTGATGCCATGCGGGCGGCCTATCCAGGCGCTACTGCACCATCTGCCAAAACGCTGGAAGAACTGCAAAACTATGCCATCTTTCGGGCGACTGTCGCCAACAACCTGGCCGAGGGGCTGCGTGCCAACGACAGCGAAAAAATTCAACAGGCACTTACTCAGGCACGGCAAGGGTCAGTTAGGAGTGATCACTTGTCAAAATAGGCTTTGTGGTTCTCATTTGAGGCCAGCAAAACCCTTTTCCAGGCTGCTTTGGGCTTTTTCGTCTGCTGAGGCGGCTGTGACCGGAGGTGCTGCAATGGGTTCGGGACCCATGCCAACATCTTTACTGAACTCTCCCAGGTAGGCAATCTTGGCATTGCTGCGCAGCAGCTTGATGTTGGCGTTGACTGCTTCGTTGGCACGCTGGTTGGTCAGGAATTGCTCAATGCTCGGTAGCGCGGCAGCCTCGTCAACGGGTACTTGCTTTGACGCCACGACGCGCAGCAAGGTGACGTTTTGAGGCGATTGAATCAACAGGCTCTGGCCATCTTTGAGGGTGTGGATTTTGGTAAGCAATTCCAGTGGAATTTGCTCTGCGGCACGTGTGGCAGAACCGCCGCCAAACTTGATGTCTTTGCTCTTGAGCCAGGCCGCCGCGTTCTCAATCGGCTGTGCAGAAACCGCAAAGTCTTGTAAATCTTTGACAACACCGGCCGCTGCAGGGACCACGATTTCCTGGATGTTGTACACCCTCCGTTCAGCAAAGAGTTGGGGGTGTTCAGCGTAGTATTTTTTGAGCTCATCAGGGGTGGGCTTGGTCACAGTACCGGCGATTTTTTGCACATAGGCCCTGGCCAGAATCTCAAGCCGAGCCACTTCCAGTTGCGATATGACTTCCGGCGAGCGATCAAGCTTTGTCTCCTTGGCTTGGTTTACGGCAAGTTGCTGATCAATCAGCTTTTCGAGCACCTCGCGGCTAATGGCTTTGACGGCCTCTGGCGTGACATTGGTAGGTCTGGCGCGGCTAAGTGACTGGTTGATTTGGTAAACCGTGATTTCCTCGGAGTCCACTTGTGCCGCTACTTGGGTGGCCGCGTTCTTGCTGCTTTTGTTACCGCACGCAGTCAATATGAGCGCTAGGGTTGCTACAAGAATGGAAAGAGCAAATCGGGATGAGAAGTGGGTCATGATGTGTCATGCTTACAAAATGAGTTGGGCTGAGAGCGTGCTATGTCGCTGTCAAAGCAAACGCTAACGAGGATGGAGGCACATAAGACGTTGTGTCCTGGCCCTGATAGGCTGACAACCTCTGTTGAAACAAGGCAACAACAGGCAAGGGGACTTGAGTCGTGGACATTCTTCTTGCAGTTTTTTTAAGATGATTGATCAGGCACTTCAGATGGAATACGAAGTTAATCACTTCCCCATGACAAGGGGATGTCATTTGGGTGGCCAGTCGACAAGCCACACAGGCAGTGTGCCAAGGCAAATTGTCAATAGTGTGGTCTTCAAAGTCTGTTTGGCCAATGAGCATCAGCTGTATACGGCGAATCCCGGTAGTATGGGTGGAACATAGTTGGCAAATTCAGACCTCTACCTTCGGATCCATTATGAAAATCCCTGTAGCGCATTCCGCGCTAATCGCTGCACTTGCTTCACCCATGAGCGCATTTGCTTTGGTGGGCGGTGCTGGCCCGTCTCCCAGTTCAGCTGACTCGCCCTGGGTTGGCGTGGGCAGTCTGAGTGTTAACGGGAGCTTATTCACGGCGACCTTGATTGCACCAGGCTATGTTCTTACCGCTGCGCACGTTGTAACTGGCGCGGAGCCGTCAAAGATTCGTTTTCAGTTGAATGCTGGGAGCAGTGACGCCATATCGGCGAGCAAGGTCTTCATTAACCCAGGCTACAACGGGCGAACAAGTGCCAATGTTCCTGGCGATCCGACTGTCCACTCCGACCTTGCGATCATCAAACTGTCCTCTGACGTCCCGTCCAATGTGCCGGTCTGGCAAGTTTTTACAGGTGGCCTGCTCAGTCATGATCTGAATTTTGTCAGCTTCGGGGGCAGCACCACAACCAGGACAACCGGAGAAAATATGGTTGACCGCGTCTATGTTGACGGGACGGGTACCCCGCAGACCTATCTTTTTGACTATGACGGACCAGACCTTTCGACCAATTGGCTGGGTGCTGGTACCTTGGGTGAAAACCGGGAGGCTAATCTTGTCGGAGGAGACTCTGGCAGTGCTGCCTTTGTCAACGTCAACGGGCAGTGGAAACTGGCCGGTATCAATACCTTTAGGGTTACTGTTGCACTAGGTACCAGTGGCATCATTGGTACAGGCGGGGGCGGTGTCATTCTTTCGAGCTATTTGCCCTGGATCACCAGTGTGCTGACACCCGTTCCATAGCTGTCTGCCTGGCTCAAGTCGTTGGCAGGGTTGGTGCTGATGCCTGGTGCGATCCGGTGCTGCAGTTTGGCATTTGAGTGTGGATGTTGCGACTTGGCAACCAGATCATGGCTGAAAAAACATTTTGATGATTGTTGCGAAACGTTGCCATTTTGCAATTCGTGTCATAAATTCATGAAATCGTCATTTGTTTGCCATACGCTGCCTTTTTCTCAACGGTGGGCACAAACGAATGGGAGCTCAAATTCTTGTTGTCGAGGATGATCCTGGAATCCAGCAACTGATCGCCGTGAACTTGTCGCATGCTGGCTATGATGTCAAGTTAACTGCTGATGCCGAATCAGCGCAAAGTCTGATGCGTGAGGTAGTTCCCGACCTGATGTTGATTGACTGGATGCTGCCAGGGATGTCGGGTCTTGACTTGACCAGACAGATCAGGGCCGAGTCGCACACGCGCGATGTGCCCATCATCATGCTTACCGCACGTAGCGAAGAACGTGACAACATCACGGGTTTTGAAGCTGGCGCTGACGACTACGTCACCAAGCCCTTTTCACCTCGAATACTGTTGGCACGCATCGCCGCCGTGCTGCGCCGTCGTGCGCCGCAGGCAACCCAGGACTCTGTGGAGGTCAGCGGACTGCGCCTGGATCCGTCGGCCCAGCAAGTGACATCCGATGGTGTCAACTTGGCGCTTGGGCCAACAGAATTCAGACTACTGCATTTCTTGATGACCCATCCCAATCGGGTTTACAGCCGCGAGCAGTTGTTGAGCCAAGTTTGGAGCGACGACTATGTTGGCGAAGAGCGAACGGTGGATGTGCATATTCGCCGCTTGCGCGCTGCGATGGAGAAAGGCGGCCACGATCAGTTGATCCAGACAGTGCGTGGTTGCGGTTACAGTTTTTTGGCAAGTAAAGTGGACCAGCGTTTGAAGATTGTTTTTCAGGCTATTTTGGTGGGACTGGTGCAAATCATGGATTGGCCTGCCGAATATCTATGTCAGATTCTTATGTGAATTGGTCATGGATGTCCTCTGACATCAGGACAGTCTGAACAACGAATCGCCTTGAAGTTGGTGCAGCAGAGTTGCGTCTGACATTAGTCTTCGATGCTGGCGTTGTCTTGGCGCAGAAGTTCGTAGCTCTGCAGCACGGTTGGGACGTAGCGGGTCGTTTCGGTAAAAGGCGGAATTTTTTTGCCATGTGACAGGACTGCAGCTGTACCGGCGTTGTAGGCGGCCAACGCCAATTCCTTGTTGTCCGAGAACAGATCGAGCAGGTCACGCAGATGGTGGGCTCCGCCACGCACGTTCTGCGCTGCATCCAGCGGGTCAGTGACTCCGTAGCGGCGTGCAGTGGCTGGCATCAGTTGCATGAGGCCCAGCGCCCCCTTGGGTGAGACGGCCTTCGGGTTGTAGCCGGACTCCGTTTCAATGACTGCGTGCAGCAGGTCTGCATCGACGTGGCTGGCCAATGCCGCTGCCGAAACCTCTTGGTCAAAGCGGTGCCTGGCCGCACGTAAACCGTGACTGGATGGTTTTTGCAAGGATGTTGAATGCTGCTTTGCGTCGGTGCGCAGCAGCAGACGAAACCGTAAGTCAGTGGGTTGGTCGCTGAAATGCGGTGTGCCGTCCTCGGCAATGAACTGGTAGACATCGGCCCAAGCAGGTGTGGCAGTCCCGAATATGCAAGCTATGTAAATCGACGCAAGTCCTCGCCTGGCCTGTGGCATGGCGACACCACTCAGGTCGGTTCCGACCAAGAAAGAAGAAGAGTTCATCTGGTCGATTTTTTGTTTCTGTTGTTGCAGAAATATTTCATGATTGAAAACACATGTAACTACGTTGTCACAGATGCTACCTAAGCTATATATGGAATCAAAAATATGTCTAAAAAGTTGATTTCTGTCGGTTTGAACATATTTTTTTGCAGCCAACTGGCGGCACTTTCACTTTCCAAGAAATGGTTAGACATGAAATTGAACCAGTCCACATTCGTAAGACCCGCTTGCGGCTTCACACTGCTTGAACTGCTGGTCGTGATGGTGATCATTGGCATGCTGGCGGGCTTCGTTGCTCCCAAATTTTTCTCACAAATCGGTAAGTCAGAAACGAAGACGGCGCGCGCGCAAATCGATTCTCTGGAAAAAGCGCTTGATCAATATCGCCTCGACGTAGGTCACTATCCGAGCACCGAGCAGGGCTTGTCGGTGCTGAATGAGCAACCGGCGGGCGAATCGAAATGGTCAGGCCCGTATTTGAAAAAAAAGGTGCCGCTGGACCCGTGGTCACATCCTTATGTTTACAAGTTTCCTGGTGAGCATGGTGAGTACGATCTGCTGTCGTATGGCAAGGATGGCCAACCGGGCGGAACTGGTGAGGCGCAAGACCTGGTCAACTGGTGAGCATGCAGTACCTGGTCAAGATCCTGAAAACGGACTCCGGCATCGGTATCACGACGCTGGAGGCCGCCAGCGCGGCAGACGCCAGGGCGCAGGTGGTGGCGTCGGGTTACTCGGTCCTTTCTGTGGCTCCTGCACCTTTGCTGAGTCGTCTGCGCTCATCAGGTTCCTCACGATTTCCGTTGCTCCTGTTCAGCCAGGAGCTACTGTCATTGCTTGATTCGGGCATCACCATCGTGGAAGCCATCGAGACGCTGGCCGAAAAAGAAAATCGGCCTGCCGTGCGTGCTGTGCTGCTGGGGATTGTGACCAGCCTGCGCCAGGGCTTACCGTTTTCGGCCACGCTGGACAGTGCGCCACAGGCTTTCCCGCCACTCTATGTGGCGACCGTGCGAGCCAGCGAGCGTACCAGCGGCCTTGGTGAGGCATTGGGTCGTTATATCGCCTACGCCACACAACTAGAAACACTGCGCGGGCGGCTTGTCAGCGCAGCAATCTATCCGGCACTGTTGGTGGCGGTCAGTAGCCTGGTGATCCTCTTTTTGATGGGGTATGTGGTGCCACGTTTCTCCCATATTTACGAGGACATGGGGGGAAATCTGCCGTTTCTCTCGCGTCTGCTGTTGAACTGGGGCATGGCCGTGGAGCAGTACTGGCCTGTGCTGATTGGTTTGGGTGCGGCGTTTGTGGTGGGGGCGGCACAGGGTGGTGGCCGCATGGTGATACAGCGGCTGTTGGGCCTGTTGTGGCGCATTCCTGCGGTGGGTGAGCGCATGCGCGTTTTCCAGCTGGCGCGGCTCTATCGCACGCTTGGCATGTTGCTGCGCGGCGGCATAGCGATCGTGCCAGCGCTGGACATGGTGGCTGGGTTGCTGACTGCCGCATTGCAGACACGGCTGGCCAGCGCGACGCAAAGTATTCGTGAGGGAAACACCATCTCGCAGGCCTTCGAGGCGAACGGGCTGACCACGGCAGTGGCGCTGCGCATGTTGCGCGTGGGTGAGCGTGCCGGAAACATGGGCGAGATGATGGAGCGCATGGCAGCCTTTCACGACGAAGAGATGGCGCGTTGGGCTGAATGGGTGACACGTCTGCTGGGGCCTGTGCTGATGCTGTTGATGGGGCTCGTGATTGGGGCGGTCGTGATCCTGATGTACCTGCCAATTTTCCAACTGGCAGACAGCATTCAATGAACATTGCGCGTGATATGGGTCTGGTGGCCACATCGTTTTCTGCTGCGGAAATCGATGCTGCCGGTTCACTCGCCAAAGTGCGTGGTTGTCGTTTGATTGAGGCGCTGGAAGAATCCGAATCAGGATCGGTCACGATCTTCACGGCACGACTTGCTGCTACCGTGCGCCTCAGCGCTGCGAGCCTAGCGGATATGCAGTCAATGAAGCCGGCTTTTGATCTGCTGCCCTATGGCGAGGTCCTGCAGCGCGAATGCCTGTTGTTTCGCACTGGCTCGGACGAACTGGTCATGATGATTGCGGATCCATTCAATCTGGGCTTATGCGATTGGGCCGAGGAACGCGTACGTGCACGGCTGAGTTTCCGACTGGCACATCGGGGCGATATTGCTGCATATCTTGCCCGCCACGAGGAAACCTTGCGCGCCATGGATGGCATCGTTTCGATGGAGCAGTCGGCACCGCAGCAAGGAGGGGCTGAAGATATTTCGCTCAAAAGCATCAGTGAGGATGCCAGTCCGGTGGTGCGACTCGTCAACTCGACGCTTTACGACGCACTCAAAGCGGGTGCCAGCGATATTCACCTGGAAACGGCGCCTGGCGGCATATTCATCAAGTACCGCATCGATGGCGTGCTGGCCAGCGTTGGCGGTATCCAGGGCACGGAGAATGCCGAGCAGGTGATCTCTCGTATCAAGGTCATGGCTGAGCTCGATATTGCCGAGCGGCGCGTGCCACAGGACGGGCGCTTCAAAGTGGCTGCCAGCGGGCGCGAGATCGATATTCGCGTCTCCATCATGCCGAGCATTCATGGCGAGGATGCGGTGCTGCGTATCCTGGACAAACAAAGCTTGTCCGACAAGGTGGTCGGGCTGAGGCTGGAGGTGCTTGGCTTCAATGCGGCGACGCTGTCAGCGCTGCACCGATTGTCCAGCGAGCCCTACGGCATGCTGCTGGCCACCGGTCCAACCGGTAGCGGCAAGACGACGACGCTGTATGCGGCCATCAACGAGATCAACCATGGCCACGACAAGATCATCACCATTGAGGATCCGGTTGAATACCAGTTGCCGGGTGTGCTGCAAATTCCGGTGAACGAAAAGAAAGGCCTGACCTTTGCACGCGGCCTGCGCTCAATCCTGCGGCACGATCCGGACAAGATCATGGTGGGTGAGATTCGGGACGGTGAGACCGCACAAATTGCCGTGCAGGCGGCGCTCACCGGCCACTTGGTGTTGACGACGGTGCATGCCAACAATGTGTTTGATGTGCTGGGCCGGTTCACACACATGGGGGTGGATCCCTACAGCCTGGTGGCTGCGCTCAACGGGGTTGTGGCGCAGCGGCTGGTGCGCATCAACTGCCTCGATTGTGTGGAGGACTACACGCCAGATGAAGCCTTGCTGGCA
>Ga0302216_1000840_pt1 | contig 10067 bp, 5 predicted proteins | sample II_Fen_N3_2_FD_194575 | JGI IMG/M metagenome (GOLD analysis project Ga0302216, IMG submission 194575) | Peat permafrost microbial communities from Stordalen Mire near Abisko, Sweden - II_Fen_N3_2 | ecosystem: Environmental > Terrestrial > Soil > Wetlands > Permafrost | place: Sweden: Abisko...
AGTGCAAGAATCAGGCAAACTGCCCCCGGAATGTAAGTTTTGTAGTCCATTGCAGTATTAATTTAAAATCATTTATGTTCGATAAAACCTATTTCATTCATTTATCTCTACTTCCCAAAAAGAATCAAATTTTCTTGAATAATACAAATACTAATTTTTTGCAAAGATGCTTGGTTTTTATTCTTGAATAAAAAAAAATCTGCAAACAACATAAAATCGTCTGCAAACTTTAATTTTATGTTGATTGTAGCAAATTGTTTGACAAATTTAATGTACTTCCACAGGGTAAAAACTTATAAAGGAGATTGTTTGGCCAAGTATATAGTCATCCCGACAGATGAAGTAAGCAAACGAAGGATAAATAAGTAAATACACTCGCTGTAAGCACAGTAAGATAACTATCACGAATTATAATTCCACATAAACATTCTATCCATTATGGTATTTCTGTTGATAAATCGGCTTATTGTTTCACGATATAGGAACCGTGAATTCCCAAAAGGGCAAACGTTGCAGGTTAGAACTAGGCAAACAAAAAGACACCGAATGAACAAAATCATCCGGTGTCATTAATTATGAATTATTAATTCTCTTTTACAGGCTTTTCTCCAAAATCCTCCTGTTGTTTATCAAGTCAAAGATACAATTTTTTGAAAGCAAATCGACGTATTCAAAGCTAATCACATCTTCAACGCGCCATCCCAATGTTCAATGGCTTTTCCGTCTACGAAGCGCCATTGATCAAACCAGGTAGTCGTATATTTTTGTCCGGGGTGTTTTGTATCTTTTTCTTCCTTGACGTAAGCTACGATTACTAAATCGCCTTCTGCTACGACAGAAACAACTTTCGTTTTCATCTTTTGAGGAATAGGGGTTGGAGTCACCTTTAATAACTCAACAAAAAATTTCACAACCGCATCCCGGCCATTAGCAGCATTTGGATTGTGCTGTATGTAACCCTCTGCTATATACTTATCGGCCAATTCCCAATGATTACACTCTAACAAGTCTTTCACTATATGATACGCAGCTTGCTTGTTCTGGTTTAACTTTTTATCTTTACTGCTAAACAGCGCATCGGGATCTTTAGCGGCAACTACTACTTCTTGAGAGAAAGTAGTCAAACAACTCATACTTAAAAAAAGTAATACTACAAAACTTCTTGTTTTCATTGTTTTATATTTAAAGGATTATAATTTAATTTGATTATCCGCAAAGCGTCCTATTGTAAATTTTAGATTTAAAATTTGGAGAATAAGTCACAGCGGCAATAAGAAGTCTGTCAAATATCTTTTCTCCAAAATATCTTCTATTGAATTTATAGCAGAACTCATTTAGATAATACTGTAGGTATTCTGTTTTGATATTATGATGAACATTTAAAAACAATCGTTTGGCGTTACTTATTGCAATATGAACCCAAGGTAAAATAACTGGAATCATTTTAGGTTGAACGACTTTAGCAACGTGAGAATTGACATGTTCAATCAATTTAGTATAAGATGTTGAGTCGTCTGTGATTAATTCAGCAGACTTATCAACTTGCTCTTTGACAATATCTGTAATTGTATTTGATTTCAAATTGCTGATAACTTGCATTTTAATATGGCTAACTCGTTTTGGTTTGCGACCTTTCTTGGGATTCTCAATAAATTCACTTTCAGCCATTACCAATACTTTGGTTTTGCTTTGACTTCCACGCCCTCTTTTCAACGGTTTATCCTTTTGTTCTTGAGGTATTTCAGTAGAAAAGTATGCATCGTCAAGTTCCATTTGACCTGTAAGTTGATATTCGTTATCGCGCTTCCCCATAATATCTCGAATTTTGTTAACCATTTCCCAAATAGGTTGATAACGTTTATGTCCTAATTGGCGACGTAATTCTTCCGTTGAGAAAGATTTCTTTGTACATGTGAGTAAATGCATGGTGACAAACCAATATCGCAAAGGCAGCTTTGAATTCTGCATTACAGTGCCTGAACGCAATGATTGTCTAGCGTGACAATGCTTACACTCATAACACTGTTTGTTTTCAAGCCAAAAGTGCTCTTTACAATTACATTTATGACAAATTACACCGATTTGGTCTCTTTGTTCTTTTATTTTTAACCGACAAGCGTCCTCATCTGGAAACTTTTGAATGAATTCAAGGATATTCATAATCTGTTTTTTAGACTATAAATATAGTGAATATAAGCGGATTAAACAAATAATATTGAAGCTGTTTTCTGTAAAATTCAACCGTAATTTATCCTCTTTTTTATAGGAGGCTTTGCGGATAATCAATTAATTTAAAACACCACACTAGAGATTGCTAATATCTTCTTTGCTCAAAATTCAATTATTATGTTCATGTTATAACTATGGGATGTTTTCTATAATTTGAAAACATCCCATAATACAAAGTTGATTTTAACCCAACCCCCAACATGAAAAAAATCTATGCTAACTTCTCTTGCTGTACCTTAGGTTTACATCTTAATAATCTTATTTTTCTGCACTTACATACGACGAAACCTGATCGGCTGGGCCACTTACATACTTTGGATAATTAGGGTACGAACAAAGCAAATAACCGGCACCTTCTTGTTTTTGACCAATACGTCCTTTGGTATCTACCACCAGCGTTTTGGCAGGAGCCTGATTGTGTTCAACCCAATTAACAAGCAAATCCATATTATCATCGCCATTGGGTGAAGCGATATTTTTTGCGTCAACAGGTTTGCCTTCGCCGTTTACTTTATAGGCTCTTGCCGATAATCCGTGACCAGCCTGAGGAACAACGAAGAGTCGTGCAAATTTATCAACAGTGCTACGTCCCATTTTGTCGAGTAACGATTGATAATAGTCGAGTTGCGCACCAGATGATGCAATATTGTCCATTGTACCAATGGTTACAATCATTTTGCCACCATTTTTATAAAAAGCAGCAAGATTGGGATTGGTCGAATCGAGCCAACTTGACAATAGTTCACGGCGTTTGTTCCATTTACCGCCTTCCACATAATCGAGCGGATTAGCTTTAATATCCTGCAACAGAAAACCCGTTACACCCAATGTTCCAAGTGAACCATGCATCGGTGCGTTTTCAGCAGCACCCTCCTGACCTTTGAATCGTTGTCCTGCAATCATTCCAAAGCCATCAGGTTCGGTGGTAGGAAGCCACATGCCAAAGCTTTTTACACCATTAGCTAACGGCGTAGCAAATTTGTACGAGCTGTAGGCGAATTCCATAGTTTTGATTTGCTCATTGGTCAGCTTGGCCGATTCCGATTTATCATTCGGATCAGGGTCAACGTTGTTTGGAGCACGTAAGGCAGCCCAAGGATCTTTAGTTCCAATGCCATCGTTTACATTAAAAATAGCGCGTGCTGCCATGTAATTATTTATAATGCCGTCGGCGAGCCCATCGAGCTTATCGCATTGACGAAGAAACTCAGCTCTGATTGCATTTACTTTAGCCGGAGTAACCCAGTTTTTTTGAGGTATTTCCTGAATACGAATTAATTCAGGAGCAAGCATCAAGCTTGAGAAACTCACAATCGGAACATTGGCAATAATTCCGTTATAGTCTTTCGGATAACGTTGTGCTACTGTAATGGCTTCGAGTCCTCCGTGAGAAGTACCGACATAATAATTGTATGCAGGGCGTTTTCCGTATAATCTTTCCATAATTACCATCGCAGCATCGTGGGTTTTCTTCATTTGCATGTAACCCATATTGATGATAGCTTCATCGTTGAGAGCCCATTCATCGCCGGATGTAGGACCCGATGCCAATGGCTTCTGATTGCCACCACCAAAACCCATTCCACCAGCTTGATGGCCTGAATCGCTTCCATAAAGTGCATACCCTTTGTTTACAAGAGGATTTCGTCCTTCGCGTACAGTGATAGTACCGTTCATACCGCCTCCACCGGCCTGCATAGAGCGTTGTGACCAAACTGCAGGCAAGATAACTCTGAAGTTTATTGGCCAGCCCTGCGGATCAACAGGAAAAATAGATCCTTCAACAACAGCATAAGCCGGAGTAGCATCAGTGGCCTCAACCCAGCGAGGTTCGTAGAGTTTTACAGAACCTACAGGCTCACCAATGGAAGAAGCAGGAACAGAAGTGCCAACTTTAGATAAGTCGGCTTTAGTGATAGAAACATTACTTAGCGTCTTTGCCTGAGCAAATGACTCATTTCCACTTAGTAAAAGTAGAATTACTACAAAATAAATTAATTTTTTCATTACTATTATTATACGTTGGTTAGTTTGATGATAAAAGTTGTGATATAAGACTTAACGTGAATGATGAACAAATCAGGCCAGTTTTAATTACATTCAAGAGTTTGGGAACAGTCATTGAACGATCAGATATGATCGATTGTAATAAAAACTTTCCGGGTTTCTTGAAAATTAAAAAGACTGCATTTTATTCGAGTCAAATGTACAATATTTTTCTGAAAAATTGACAGTCAAATAATCGAAAAAACAAGTTCAATTTTATTAAATTAACCACATAGGCTATCATATATATCTATGAATCAATAAATGTATTGAAAATCAGCACTAATAACACATTCATTAATGCAGATCACAAGAAAAACCTTGAGTGCAAACATTTATGAAGTAATCACATCAGACATTATTGCAGGCTTGTATATCAATTTATTCAGATAGATTGAACGCGCAATATTTAAAACAGCCATTGAAAACTTGATTACAACTTTCAATAGTGATTTTTCATGAATTGTTTCAAACAGCAGTTCAAATGCTATTCGAGGCGAGACAGGTATAACAAAAAAAGAGGGCATCCCTAAAGAACGCCCTCCTATACTCAATACTAAAAAATATACTAATACATAATCGCTTTCATTGTATATTTCTACTTACGACCACTATTTGTTATTCTGAAATAGTCAAAGCTAACTTCAAACGGGCTTTTATCCTGTTCTGTTGGTTGAACTGCCGGTCTTTCGGGCATTCCCTGAGGACCTCTAAACCTTGTATCAGCTACTCCGTCACAAACAATCATACCCGCCTTAGTATTCATAAGTAATATTTGGACAGAACCTATGGTGGTGAATTTTTCGCCGTCAGCGGAACAATATGCAGTGTACAGATTGCCTTTCTTTTCGAATTTTACAAAAAGGGTATTATTGTCCTTTATCACTCCTGCCATGCTCAGGGTAGCTACATTTTTAAGTGTTCCGTTTTCTTCAATAATGAGTTGAACGGATCCGGCCTGTGTTCCTGTTGATCCCGGGCCAAAACCTCCCATGCCTCTTCTGCCTCCTGTACCCGCACTGTAAACTACTTTCACATAATTATCATCATCTTGATAAGCCAATAAACCTCCATGCTGACTGAAACCTGATGGCTTTCTTGAGAAAACAATCTTTGAGTCAATAACCCAATCGGTATTGGCACTTTGAAGCAGAATGTTCTCTGCATTATTATTCGTACCGGAGATATCGCCCTTGGCACTGGTTATAACCAGCGATCCGGCATTTTTGGTGAGGCTCCAGTTGGCCGGGTTTTCACGAATCCAAGTCCATTGTTTTCCGATAGCAGTAGTGTTGAATTCATCGTTAGTTGACTTCGTTCCAAAGTTGACTATATATTTATTGCTCTCCACTGAAGCATTATCAGTAAGCACTACAAGTGATGAGCCGGGAACTCCCTGAGCCGCAATAACCTCTACCGCAATATCTTTACCTGCAGGAGTAGCCTCTACTTTAGGTGACTTCTTAGATGAGTTTACGAGCATATACGAGTATTCGCTAACATCCGATTTGAAATCAGGAATTTTCTTGCCGTTTACAGTAATAGAAGCCGCATTCAAGTCCGGCATCACTTTTATTGCAAAACTACCGGATACGGTATGTCCATCTATCGTTACCTGAGCAGTGATGGTTGCAACTCCCGAACTTTTGGCAGTAATTAAACCTTTTGTATCAACCGTTGCAACATCCGTGTTATTGCTGGAATATGCTATCTTAGCTTTTGAAACATCGAAGAAACTATCGTCGGTCATTGCTGCAGTCAAACTGGTTTGCGATGTTTGTCCGGATTTCAGCACAACATCTCCACAATCTGCAACGACTGTTTTCAGCTCAGGCGTAAATTTGCCATTCATGGTTGCCGATACTGTTCCTTTTATGTCTTTGGACGATATACCGATTTCGAAAACATATTTTCCCTGATCAAAGATAGTAGTGTTCTTGTCCATATCCCAGAACCACAAGTCAGCGCAATTAATATCGATATCCACTGTTTTGGTTTGTCCGGCGGGCAGTGTTACACGCTTGAATCCTTTAAGTCTTTTGATTGGTCGTTGGAGCGAAGCCGGGCTATCCGGTGTTTTCATATAAACCTGAATAACTTCATCTCCCTCTACTTTTCCGGTATTCTTCACATCCACACTTACGGTTATTTTATCGTGAGGCGTAATGGCATTTTTACTTATTCTAAAGTTGCTATACTCGAACGTAGTGTATGACATACCAAAACCAAATTCGTAGGAAACATCCTTATCGAAATACCAGAATGTCCGTCCGTTCTTTCCGTTGCCGCCTCTGAGCGTGTAATCGGTAATTTCCGGAAGATCTTTTACTGATTTATACCAGGTTCCATTCAGTTTTCCGCCGGGATTTACTTCTCCAAAAAGAACACTGGCAATAGCGTCTCCCTGTGCCTGACCATTGTAGCCAACCCAAATAATGCCCGGAATATTCTGTAAATTTTTAAATTCCTCCACCTCAACACATCCCAATGTCTGCATTACCACTATCGTATTGGGATTGACTGCAGCCACGGCTTTAATAAGTTCTACCTGATTGCCCGGCAGCAACAATGTAAGACGATCCGCTTCTTCAGTAGCTGTTTTTTCATCTGTACCCACAAAAACAATTGCAACATCGGCTGCAGCGGCAGTTTTAATGGTTTGTTCATCTATCTTAGCATCGACCGGAGCTTTGTAAACCAAATAAAGTGTCTGAGGTCCGTTAAAGCCAAGTTTGTTGACTTTCACCTTCATCATGCTTCCGGCTCCATACACTCCACCTGACTTTGCTCCTGATGCTACAGTTGCATTTAAAGTAGTTAGCAGATTACCATCAGGCGATCCTACCCGCACCTCAACGATACCTCCTTCTGTAGGGATATTCAAATTGATGCCAATAGTATCTACATTTGTCAAATCGATATTATCATAAGCTGTCCATGAGCCATCGTTAATAGTCCTTACCTGTTCGACAGTTCCCATTCCTGAGCCAACCGTAATGCCTTTTGAGCACGAGGTGTATTTGGTTGCATCGTGTCTAGATACTGATCCGTTTGACTTTTTCAATTCAAAAGCAACAACATAAAGCAGATTGCTTTTACTGGTTGAGTTACCTCCTGAACTGTGTAACACTTCGGTGGACAAACCTCTTTCTGAAATATATTTTTTGATTCCGGCAAATGGAGTAATCATATTTTCCTGAGCCGGTCTTCCTGAATACGGTCCTAACTCTACTTTGTCTGCCTGAGGTCCGATAAGCGCTATCTTCTTTAGTTCGGCAAGATTCAAAGGCAATGCTTTTCTGTTTGTTTTTAAACTGATATTGTTTTTAAGAAGAACCGGAGTTTTTGTTGCTATTTCTTTAGCTAGCGCTCTGTTAGCCGGAGAATTCACAATATTCGGTTGAAATTGTGCATACAAAACTTTAGCCGGTGGATCAAACTCACCGGTTCTCATGCGTATGATAAAGATATTCAAGAGTGCACGGTCAATATCAGCCATAGTAATCAACCCTTTTTTCAATGCGGAGATGGCATAACGTTGGTAAATGCTACCACAATCCGAATCAACGCCGGCTTTAAGACCTTTGGCTGTTGCCTCTTCGGCAGTTTTTACATAATAATGTCCGGTATAAATATCTTCAATGGCTGCACAATCACCCGTTATATATCCTTTCAGACCATAAGTCCTGCGGGCAATGGTGTCCAGATACAACTGGCTGGCCGATGTTGGAACACCATTAACAGCATTGTACGACGACATGATAGAAGGTAGATTATCCTGCTCAATAAGCTTTTTGTAGGGTGCCAGATAGAATTCACGCATATCACGGCTATCCATATTGGAGCTGCTCACGTGACGGTCAAACTCTGAGTTGTTTGCAAAATAATGCTTTGCACAGGGTACCGATTTAAGGTAAGTAGGGTCGTTACCAACCATGCCCCTTACAAAGCCACCTGCAATCTCGGCAGCCAGAAAAGGATCTTCGCCGTACGATTCGCCTGTTCGACCCCAGCGCGGGTCACGAATAGGTTCAACCACTGGCGACCAATAGGTAAGGCCTTTTGTACCGGTTTGATTTATAGCTCTGGCTTCGTCGGCAATGGCCATCGCTTCGCGTTGCATAAGTGCCGGATCCCAAGCCGACCCGAGAGCAACACTGTTGGGGAATGAAGTAGGTCCACTGATTCCGACACTTTGATTAGCTCCGCCCAAAATGCCATGTAAAGCTTCGCTCCACACATTCATCGACTTGATGCCCAAGCGGGGTATAGCTGCCATACTGTTGCCCAAAAGGCTTTCCTTCTCTTCCAGTGTAAGCCTCGAAATAAGGTCAGCTGCTCTTTCCTCAAAAGAATAGGAAGTGTTGAGATAGATTGGTTTTTTAGTACTCACTTTAGCCGGCATAAAGGCCATAAAGGCAAAACAAGAGAGTATCAAACAAGAAAGTTTGAGTGATTTGAGTTTCATATTAGATAATTAAGCGTTAAAACAAAATAATGCTATAAAATTAATGCATTTTAGCTTACGACAATAATTAATCCAACATTATTTACAATAAATATACTGATTTATCAGGAAGCAAAGAATAATTATACAAAATGTATGTTTGTAGAATGACAAAAGTTGAGTTAGCGTAAGTTTTAAGCTTACGAAATTAATTTTGTCTCTGAAAAAACGTTGTAATGATTTATAGGAATGAGCTAACTTGAAACTTAATTCAATTGGATAGACTCTACTGAATAATTATCACCTGCGACAACAATATCAGATTCTGTGCCTGAAATGCCGAACAGGTTTACGACTATAAGATTAAAGACTTTGTTGCAATGCGAGCATGTAGGAATTTTCATCAGCTTACCATTGTTACACGCAAGATAAAATTCATCCCGCGTATCGTGGTAGTAGATATTATTGGGCGAGTCGGTCAGGGAGCCACCGGTTCCATCATCGTTGGTGTAATTAAGCGATCTGTCGCTCCAGACATTCCCCTGATTTGAGAACAGAAGAACAGGAGAACCATCGTCATGAATACCGGCTACAGCAATGCTACTCGGCGTTGCCAAAATGCTGGTGAAATGACATGGTTTGTAATAACCGGCGTAAGCTTTATTGAAATCCAGAACATCCCAGTTAATACCATCGGTTGTGTGGATTATCTCGCCTTGGTTTGTAGTGCCAAAGCAGTCTGCCGTTCTGGCCGATACTGACACGACGTTACCAGTTACCGAAAGTTTTATTTTACGGAAAGGGTCAATACCATTGCCTATGAGTAGTTCACCGTTATCTGTACCAGCAATGACCAACTCTTTAAAAAGCGTAAGTGAATTTATATTCTTGTCTGTATCGGTGTTTATTCGCCGATATGTACCATTCTCTGAAAAAATTAAAACAGTACCCTTATTTCCTCCAACTATAAATTTCTGATCGATAACCAGTAAGCTGGTAAATGTTTCGCCCGCGATGGTATCGGATTTTATAATCTTTCCCGCTGCTGAGAGCCGATCAATTCTACCACCGGAACCTGCTGCAATAAAGCCAACTCCGTATCTTACAATTGCTTTGTATCCTACAGATTTATTGCTTTTGATGGCATTAATTTGTGAAGAGTCATTTCCGTCATCAAAAGCTTTGTTGCTGTAAAGGTTTGCTGCCACAACATTCATTTGCAATAATAAACCACTTAACAAAACAACGAGTAACTTTAAATTCAGATTTGACATATTCGTAAGTAGAGATAAGATTATAATTTTATGTAAGAATGGAAATTTCCGAAGCTAGTCACAAAAGCCGC
>Ga0302216_1000859_pt1 | contig 9933 bp, 9 predicted proteins | sample II_Fen_N3_2_FD_194575 | JGI IMG/M metagenome (GOLD analysis project Ga0302216, IMG submission 194575) | Peat permafrost microbial communities from Stordalen Mire near Abisko, Sweden - II_Fen_N3_2 | ecosystem: Environmental > Terrestrial > Soil > Wetlands > Permafrost | place: Sweden: Abisko...
CAGCTCGATGCCGGCGCGGTCGAGCAATTCGAACGGCACGCCGGACTCTTTCAACACGGCGATATCTTTGGCCGCCCCATCGAGCTGGGCCTGGGTACGGAACAATTGAGTCGTACCAAGGCTGCGGCCTTCGTAGGCAATGCCGGTTTCAGCGCGCAGCTCGTCGAGGCAGTCGCGGCTGTACTCGGACAGGCGGACCATGCGCTCCTTGTTCACCGCATACCGGCTGGCGGTGCAGTTGCGCAGCATCTGCGCCATCCACAGGTATTGGTTGATATCAGCGGTGGCCTTGATCGCCAGCGGCGCGTGGCGTTGCAGCAGCCACTTGATGGCCTTGAGCGGCACACCCGGCGCCGCCCATGGCGAAGCGTAGCCTGGAGACACTTGGCCGGCGTTGGCGAAACTGGTTTCCATGGCAGCGGCAGGCTGACGATCGACCACGACCACTTCAAAACCGGCTCGCGCCAAATAGTAGGCACTGGTCACACCAATGACGCCGCTACCCAAGACCAGAACGCGCATTTTTATATCCTCATCGCGGCTTGACCGCCGACGTGTGTTGTTCGAGCAATAATGTGAGCAGTATAAAAAGCAATCACCAGTGCATTTCACTATATAAATGCTTATATTTGGCGACAATTCTCGGCAAAAACCCTTTTAACAGAGGCGTATCCCCTATGCGTACCAACACCCAGACCAAGCGGGAGCTGGACAAGATCGACCGCAATATCCTGCGCATCCTGCAAGCCGACGGGCGTATTTCGTTCACGGAGCTGGGGGAAAAGGTCGGGCTGTCGACCACCCCCTGCACCGAGCGCGTGCGCCGCCTGGAGCGTGAAGGGATCATCATGGGCTACAACGCGCGGCTCAACCCCCAGCATTTGAAGGGGAGTTTGCTGGTATTTGTCGAGATCAGCCTCGATTACAAATCCGGCGACACCTTTGAAGAATTCCGCCGCGCCGTGCTGAAATTGCCCCATGTGCTGGAGTGCCACCTGGTGTCGGGGGACTTCGACTACCTGGTGAAAGCGCGGATTTCCGAGATGGCCTCGTACCGCAAGTTGCTCGGCGACATTCTGCTCAAACTGCCCCATGTGCGGGAGTCCAAGAGCTATATCGTGATGGAAGAAGTGAAAGAGAGCCTCAATCTGCCTATTCCGGATTGACCGCCGCAATCAGGTCAATGTGGGAGGGGGCTTGCCCCCGATAGCGGTGTGTCAGTTACTTATGTGTTACTGATCCATCGCTATCGGGGGCAAGCCCCCTCCCACATTTTGACCGCATACATCTGTTAGACCAGCACCTGCCGGGTACTCGCCATGTATTCATGGATCTGCTTCTCGACCCGCGGGTGAATCAGCTCCACCGGCCCCCGCCCATTGGGGCACGGCAAGGTCTTTGTGGTGCCGAAAAGCCTACAGATCAGCGGTCGCTCGCCATACACCGTGCAGCCATTGGGGCCCAGGTGGACGCAGTTCAATTCGTCCATGGCAGCTTCCTGCTCGGCAGCGGTCTTACGCGGCAGGCGCGACATTTCCTCGGGCGAAGTCGTCACCGGCCCACAGCAATCGTGGCAGCCGGGGACGCACTCGAACGAGGGAATCTGTCGGCGCAATGCGCTGATTTTCTGACTGTTGCAACTCATCGAAACACGTACCGAACGGCGAATAGGCGTGGATTCTGCCGCAAAAGCCCACGGTGAGACAGCTTCGTCCGACCGCTGTATCCTGCGTCAAGTTTTCCAAACAGGGTTATTCCCCATGACTGCGAGTGCCCGGCACACCGCTTCCTACTACGCCGCCAGCAGCCTGCCGCAACCCGACTACCCGGCGTTGGCCGGCGAAAGGGTTGCCGACGTGTGCGTGATCGGCGGTGGTTTTTCCGGGCTCAACACCGCCCTGGAGCTGGCCGAACGCGGGTTCAGCGTGGTGCTGCTGGAAGCGCGCAAGATTGCCTGGGGCGCCAGCGGGCGCAACGGCGGCCAATTGATTCGCGGCGTCGGCCACGGCCTGGAGCAGTTCGCCAATGTGATCGGCACCGACGGCGTGCGCCAGATGAAACTGATGGGCCTGGAGGCGGTAGAAATCGTGCGCGAGCGCGTCGAGCGTTTCCAGATTGCCTGTGACCTGACCTGGGGTTACTGCGACCTGGCCAACAAACCCCGCGACCTGCTCGGCCTCGCCGAAGACGCCGAAGAGTTGCGCAGCCTGGGCTATCGCCATGAAGTACGCCTGCTGCAAGCCGGCGAAATGGGCAGCGTGATCGGCTCCGACCGCTATGTGGGCGGCATGATTGACATGGGCTCGGGCCACCTGCACCCGCTGAACCTGGCCCTCGGCGAAGCGGCCGCCGCAGCGCAACTGGGCGCGCAACTGTTCGAGCACTCCGAAGTGACGCGCATCGACTACGGCCCCGAGGTCAACGTACACACCGCCCGCGGCAATGTGCGCGCCAAGACCCTGGTGCTGGCCTGCAATGCCTACCTGAATGGCCTGAACCCCCAACTGAGCGGCAAAGTGCTGCCCGCCGGCAGCTACATCATCGCCACCGAGCCGTTAAGCGCAGCCCAGGCCGCCCAGTTACTGCCGCAAAACATGGCGGTGTGTGATCAGCGGGTGACGGTGGACTACTTCCGCCTGTCCGCCGACCGTCGCCTGCTGTTCGGCGGCGCCTGTCATTATTCCGGCCGCGACCCCCAGGACATCAGCGCCTACATGCGACCGAAGATGCTGCAGGTGTTCCCGCAACTGGCCGACGTGAAGATCGACTACCAATGGGGCGGCATGATCGGCATCGGCGCCAACCGCTTGCCGCAGATCGGCCGATTGGCGGATCAACCCAATGTGTATTACGCCCAGGCATACGCCGGTCATGGCCTCAACGCTACGCACCTGGCGGGCAAGCTGCTGGGCGAAGCCATCAGCGGCCAGCAGCAGGGACGTTTCGATCTGTTCGCCCAGGTGCCGCACATCACCTTCCCCGGCGGCAAGCACTTGCGCTCGCCGCTGTTGGCGCTGGGGATGCTCTGGCACCGACTGAAAGAACGGGTGTGACTCAACTGCGCCAGAACGACTTCAAGCCTTCCTGGCGCGCCTGCTCGGCGGTCAGCCCGATATCCCGCAGTTGCTCGGCAGTCAGGTCCAGCAACGCCTTACGCGTGTGGCGGCGACACCAGAACAGGCTCCAGCGGTTGCGCGTCAGGGTCGACATCGCCGGCTCCTGCCCTGCTTCCAGTTCCTGACTGTGTAACGTCAGCCGCACATCGCTCATGCCGTTCATTTTGCTGCCCTCATTTGCTGGTTGCCATGAGTGACTAGAATGAGCGGGCGGACAAAACCATTACAGATTCAGCCGAATTTTATTAAATCCATACAGACACTGCCCACGAACGGCTGAATCCTGTATTTTCCCTGGATCTGTACTGGTCCCTTGGGAGTGATCACCGTGACCCTTTACGTCAACCTCGCCGAATTGCTGGGCACCCGCATCGAGCAGGGCTTCTACCGCCCCGGCGATAGGCTGCCTTCTGTACGGGCCTTGAGTGTGGAGCACGGGGTCAGTCTGAGCACCGTGCAGCAAGCGTATCGCGTGCTGGAAGACAACGGCCTGGCGATGCCGAAGCCCAAGTCCGGTTACTTTGTGCCCGCGAGCCGTGAGCTGCCAGCCTTGCCCGAAGTCGGCCGCCCGGCCCAGCGCCCGGTGGAAATTTCCCAGTGGGACCAGGTACTCGAGTTGATTCGCGCAGTGCCGCGTAAAGATGTCATACAGATGGGGCGCGGCATGCCGGATGTGTTGTCGCCTACCCTCAAGCCCCTGCTGCGCAGCCTGGCCCGCGTCAGCCGGCGTCAGGATCTGCCGGGGTTGTATTACGACAACATCCTCGGCTGTATGGAACTGCGCGAGCAAATCGCTCGACTGTCATTGGATTCCGGCTGCCAATTGACCGCCGAAGACATCGTGATCACCACCGGCTGCCATGAAGCGCTGTCCGCCAGCATCCGTGCCATTTGCGAGGCAGGCGATATCGTCGCGGTGGACTCGCCGAGCTTCCACGGCGCCATGCAAACCCTCAAGGGCCTGGGCATGAAAGCCCTGGAAATCCCTACGGACCCGCTCACCGGCATCAGCCTCGAAGCCCTGGAACTGGCCCTGGAACAGTGGCCGATCAAAATCATTCAACTGACCCCCAACTGCAACAACCCCTTGGGCTACATCATGCCGGAGGCGCGCAAGCGGGCGCTGCTGACCCTGGCCCAGCGCTTTGACGTGGCGATCATCGAAGACGATGTGTATGGCGAACTGGCCTACAGCTACCCGCGCCCGCGCACCATCAAATCCTTCGACGAAGATGGTCGCGTATTGCTCTGCAGCTCCTTCTCGAAAACCCTGGCGCCGGGGCTGCGCATTGGCTGGGTCGCTCCGGGCCGCTACCTGGAGCGGGTGCTGCACATGAAATACATCAGCACCGGCTCCACCGCGACACAGCCGCAGATCGCCATCGCTGAATTTCTCAAAGGCGGCCATTTCGAACCGCATTTGCGGCGGATGCGCACGCAATACCAACGTAATCGCGACTTGATGCTCGACTGGGTCAGCCGTTATTTCCCCGCAGGCACCCGCGCCAGCCGACCTCAAGGCAGCTTCATGCTGTGGATTGAGCTGCCGGAAGGCTTCGACACCCTCAAGCTCAACCGTGTGCTGATGGAACAAGGCGTACAAATCGCCGTGGGCAGTATCTTTTCAGCTTCCGGCAAGTACAGGAACTGCCTGCGCATGAACTACGCGGCCAAACCAACGTCGCTGATCGAAGAGGCGGTGCGCAAGGTCGGCGCCGCCGCGAGCAAGATGCTGGCCGAGGCCGCCGACTGACCTTTCCCGGGAAATAGCCGTCATATGTCGACAAACGCCCTGATGTGGAAGCAGCGCCCTTGATGACTCGACGGCTTTTAGCGTTTTTCCTGTTGGGCGCCCTGGCCCTGGGCGGCTGCGCTACGGTCGATGCGCCGCGCATCCCCAGCGACGCCCTGCCGGCGGCGCAATCGTCGTTCGGTCGCTCGATCCAGGCCCAGGCCGCGCCGCATCAGGGCCGCTCCGGCTTTCGCCTGCTGTCCAACAGCAGCGAAGCGTTCATGGCCCGCGCCGAACTGATCCGCAACGCCCAGACCAGCCTCGACCTGCAGTACTACATCGTCCACGACGGCATCAGCACTCGCCTGCTCGTGGATGAACTGCTCAAGGCCGCCGACCGTGGCGTGCGCGTGCGCATCCTGCTGGACGACACCACCAGCGACGGCCTCGATCAGGTCATCGCCACCCTCGCCGCCCACCCCAACATCCAGATTCGCCTATTCAACCCCCTGCACCTGGGGCGCAGCACCGGCGTGACGCGGGCCATGGGGCGCCTGCTCAACCTGTCGCTGCAACATCGACGCATGCACAACAAGCTGTGGTTGGCGGACAACAGCGCGGCCATCGTCGGCGGGCGCAATCTGGGCGACGAATATTTCGACGCCGAACCGAACTTGAATTTCACCGATATCGACATGCTCAGCATGGGCCCGGTGGCCGAACAACTGGGCCACAGTTTCGACCAGTACTGGAACAGCGCACTGAGCAAACCCATCGATGAGTTCGTCTCTAACCTGCCGTCCAAAGGTGACTTGGCCAAAGGACGCTTGCGCCTGGAAGAGTCACTGGCCCAATCGCGCCAACAGAACCACGCGCTCTACAACCGCCTACGCATCTACAAGACCGAACCGCGCCTGGACATCTGGCGCAGCGAGCTGATCTGGGCCTGGAACCAGGCACTGTGGGACGCACCGAGCAAGGTACTCGCCAAGGCTGATCCGGACCCACGGCTGCTGCTGACCACCCAACTGGCGCCGGAGTTGGCAGGCGTCGACCATGAGCTGGTGATGATCTCGGCGTATTTCGTGCCGGGCCAGCCGGGCCTGGTGTACCTGACCGGACGCGCAGACGCGGGCGTCTCGGTAAGCCTGCTGACCAACTCCCTCGAAGCCACCGACGTTCCGGCCGTACACGGCGGCTACGCACCCTATCGCAAGGCGCTGCTGGAGCACGGCGTGAAACTCTATGAGTTGCGCCGCCAACCGGGTGCGCCCGGCACAGGCAGCGGGCCACACCTGTTTCGTCGCGGCACCTTCCTCGGCTCGGACTCCAGCCTGCACAGCAAGGCGATGATTTTTGATCGGCAGAAAGCGTTTATCGGCTCGTTCAACTTCGACCCGCGCTCGGTGCTGTGGAACACCGAAGTCGGCGTGCTGGTGGACAGCCCCGAGCTGGCCGAGCACGTGCGCAACCTGGCGCTGCAAGGCATGGCGCCAGCATTGAGCTACGAAGCAAAACTACAGGATGGCCAGGTGGTGTGGACGACCGAGGATAACGGGCAACTGCACACCCTGACCCGCGAGCCCGGCAGTTGGTGGCGCCGCTTCAATGCCTGGTTCGCCACCTCCGTCGGCCTGGAACGCATGCTCTAAGACCAAATCAGGTGCTAGGCCGATTGCACGACACCAAACGCGCCCTGACGCAACAACAGCACCACCAGCCCAAGCGCCCCCGCCGCCATCAGCCACGGCAACGCCTGCCCGCTGACCCACTGACTGCCCGCACCGGCCACCAACGGCCCGATCAGGCAACCGATGCCCCAGAGCTGCGCCACGTGGGCATTGGCGCGCACCAGCGCATCGTCGCGGTAACGCTCGCCAATCAGAATCAACGACAACGTAAACAACCCGCCCGCACTGGCGCCGAACAGCACCCACACCAGCCAGATCAACGGCGTGTGCAGCAACAACGAAATCGCCAGGCTCGACACCAGCAACACGAGGGCGCAACTCAAGAACAGCGTGCGGCGCGGCAGGTAGTCGGCCAGTGCGCCGATGGGCAACTGCAGCAACGCGTCGCCCACCACCACCGTACTGACCATCGCCAGGGCGATCTCGGCCGTGAAGCCCTGTTGCAGGCAATACACCGGCAGCAGCGTCAGAATCATCGCCTCGAACGCAGCGAACAACGCCACCGCCCAGGCAATCGCCGGCAGGCTCCGGCAAAAGCGCCACAGCTCGGCAAACGTCACGCTGAAGGACTCGGCGGTCGGCGCCCCGGAACGCCCCAGCAACAGCAACGGCGCCAGCGTCAACAGGCCTACGCCCACCCAGAACCCATAATCATGGTCGGTGCCCAGCAGCCCCAACAACAACGGCCCCGACAACTGGCTCAGCGCATAGGTGCAGCCATACAGCGCCACCAGCCGGCCACGCCATTGCTCCACCACCAACTGGTTGATCCAGCTTTCGCCCAGGATAAACACGATGGTCAGGATCACCCCGATCATCAGCCGCAGCACCAGCCACACCGGGTAGCTCGGCAGGATCGCCAGCAGGCCGATGGACACCGCCCCCGCCCACAGGCACAAGCGCATCAGGTGGGCGGTGCCCAGCCAGGACGCCAGCCGGCTGGAGACCTTCGCCCCCAACAGCACGCCGAAAGCCGGCATCGCGGCCATCACCCCGATGGCGAAGCTGCCGTAGCCCCAGCCTTCCAGGCGCAGGGATACCAACGGCATGCTGACGCCCAACGCCAGGCCGACGCTGAGCACCGAGGCCAGGACGGCGAAATAAGTCGCCCAACGCATTTCCACGCTCCTGTGGATAACTATTTTCAGGGTTGTAAACGAACTGTAGGAGCGAGTTTGCTCGCGAAGAACTCAAAGACACCGCGTTCAACCAGACAGCACGCGTTATCGTTGGCGTTTTTCGCGAGCACGCTCGCTCCTACAGGGGACCTGCGGTGTTGCTTAGAGCTTGATCCAGGTCGCCTTCAGCTCGGTGTACTTGTCGAACGCATGCAGCGATTTGTCGCGACCGTTACCCGACTGTTTGAAGCCACCAAACGGCGCGGTCATGTCACCGCCGTCGTACTGGTTGACCCACACGCTACCGGCGCGCAAGGCTTTGGCGGTGAGGTGCGCCTTGGAGAGATCCGCCGTCCACACCGCTGCGGCCAGGCCGTATTGGGTGTCGTTGGCGATGGCGATGGCTTCTTCGGCGCTGTCGAAGGTGAGCACCGAGAGAACCGGGCCGAAGATTTCTTCCCGGGCAATCTTCATGGCGTTGGTTACGCCGTCGAAAATCGTCGGCTCGACGTAGGTGCCGCCGGTCTCTTCCAGGATGCGTTTGCCGCCCGCCACCAGCTTGGCGCCGTCGGCGTGGCCGGCTTCGATGTAGGACAGCACGGTGTTCATCTGTTGAGTGTCCACCAGCGCGCCGACGTTCGTGGCCGGGTCCAGCGGGTTGCCTGGCTTCCAGCCCTTCAGCGCAGCGATCACCAGTGGTAGGAATTTATCCTTGATGGAACGCTCCACCAGCAGGCGCGAACCGGCGGTGCAGACTTCGCCCTGGTTGAAGGCAATGGCACCGGCGGCGGATTCGGCGGCGGCTTGCAGGTCCGGGGCATCGGCGAACACGATGTTCGGGCTCTTGCCGCCCGCCTCCAGCCATACACGCTTCATGTTCGATTCACCGGAGCGGATCAACAGCTGTTTGGCGATTTTGGTGGAGCCGGTGAACACCAGGGTGTCGACATCCATGTGCAGCGCCAGCGCGTTACCCACGGTGTGGCCATAACCCGGCAGCACGTTGAACACGCCTTTTGGAATACCGGCTTCAACGGCCAGGGCCGCGATGCGGATGGCGGTCAGCGGGGATTTTTCGGACGGCTTGAGGATCACGGAGTTACCGGTGGACAGCGCCGGCCCCAGTTTCCAGCAAGCCATCATCAGCGGGAAGTTCCACGGCACGATGGCGCCGACCACACCGATCGGCTCACGGGTCACCAGACCCAACTGATTGTGAGGGGTGGCGGCAACCTCATCGTAAATCTTGTCGATTGCCTCGCCGCTCCAGCTCAGGGCATTCGCCGCGCCGGGTACGTCGATGTTCAGGGCATCGCTGATCGGCTTGCCCATGTCCAGGGTTTCCAGCAGCGCCAGCTCTTCGGCATTGGCCTTGAGCAACGCGGCGAAACGGATCATGGTGGCCTTGCGCTTGGCCGGCGCCAGGCGCGACCAGACACCGGAATTGAACGTGGCGCGGGCATTTTCGACGGCGCGCTGGGCGTCGGCGACGTCACAACTGGCGACGCTGGTCAGCAGGCGGCCATCGACCGGGCTGATGCATTCAAACGTGTCGCCGGAAACCGCAGCGGTGTACTCGCCATTGATATAGGCGCGACCTTCGATCTTCAGGTCCTTGGCGCGTTGTTCCCAGTCGGCACGGGTCAGGGTGGTCATGCGAGTGTCCTCCTCTTATTGAATACAAGGGCCAGGCGATGTGCCCCGGCAGCCTCAAAGAATGCTTGCCCCACCAGCCATTTTTTCGGCTAAAGGCAGCTACCACCCTAAACCAGCGGCTGGGGATGTATCAATATATTTGACATAACGCCGGTAAACGCCCTTGCGATGTTCATTTTAATAAACATAGACTTTGGGTTCCCCAACCGCAGGCCAGACGGGACACGCACATGAGCATCCAGGACATCATCGACTTCAGCCAAGCCAAGACCGCCGCCGATCGCTACCGCCCTGCTGCCGAGAAAATCCTCAAGGGCGATCCCGAGCAGACGATCTACAACCACTACAACAGCCCGTGCGGCCAGATGAGCGCCGGGGTCTGGGAAGGCGAGGTCGGGCAGTGGAAGGTCAACTACACCGAGCATGAGTACTGCGAGATTGTGCAGGGGGTTTCCGTATTGCGCGATGCCGAGGGCAACGCCAAGACCTTGCGCGCCGGCGACCGCTTCGTGATCCCGGCCGGCTTCAGCGGCACCTGGGAAGTGCTGGAGCCATGCCGCAAGATCTACGTGGTGTTCGAACAGAAAGCCTGATCAGCAAATTCCACGCAAAAAAAAGCC
>Ga0302216_1000872_pt1 | contig 9843 bp, 6 predicted proteins | sample II_Fen_N3_2_FD_194575 | JGI IMG/M metagenome (GOLD analysis project Ga0302216, IMG submission 194575) | Peat permafrost microbial communities from Stordalen Mire near Abisko, Sweden - II_Fen_N3_2 | ecosystem: Environmental > Terrestrial > Soil > Wetlands > Permafrost | place: Sweden: Abisko...
GGAAAAACCCCACGAAATCAAGGAACTCGAAATGAGCCTGACCCAATTGGAAAAAGGCGGCTACAAACATTTCATGTTGAAGGAAATCTTCGAACAACCCAATACCATCCGCGAATGCATGCGGGGCCGCATCAACGTGGAAAACAATTCCGTAGTGCTTTCAGGCATTATCGACCATAAGGACAAATTCCTGAACGCCAAACGCATCATCATCGTGGCTTGCGGTACTTCCTGGCATGCCGGACTCATCGGTGAATACCTCATTGAGGAATTCGCCCGCATCCCAGTCGAAGTGGAATACGCCTCCGAGTTCCGCTACCGCAACCCCATCCTGAACAAGGACGACATTGTCATCGCCATTTCGCAGTCGGGTGAAACCGCCGATACGCTGGCAGCTGTCGAACTGGCACGCAGTCAGGGCGTTTTTGTCTATGGCATCTGCAACGTGGTCGGTTCCTCCATTCCCCGCAACACCGACTCCGGTTCCTACACCCATGCCGGTCCCGAAATCGGTGTGGCTTCGACCAAAGCCTTTACCGCACAGGTCACCGTGCTCAGCCTGATTGCCTTGACCATTGCCAATCAAAAAGGCACCATGACCAAAGAATGTTTTGAAAAGCATGTAGCCGCCTTGGCTGCCGTTCCAAGCCAAATGGAGGAAAGCCTGAAAACCGTTCCCTATATTGAGAAATTCAGCGGCATTTTCACTTATGCCAAGAACTTTCTCTACTTGGGCCGCGGATACAACTATCCGGTTGCCCTCGAAGGCGCTCTGAAGCTCAAGGAAATCTCCTACATCCACGCAGAAGGATATCCAGCCGCTGAAATGAAACATGGCCCCATCGCCTTGATCGACAGCGAGATGCCCGTGGTTGTCATTGCACCGAGCAAAGGCAATTACGACAAAGTCGTGAGCAACATTCAGGAAATCAAGGCCAGAAAGGCAAGGGTGGTTGCCATTATTACCGAAGGCGACACCACCATCAAAGATATGGCCGATTTCTATATTGAAATACCCGAAACGGAAGAATGCTTTGTTCCGCTGTTGGCAGCGTTGCCCTTGCAATTAATGGCGTATTACATTGCCATCGTTAAAGGCTGTAATGTAGACCAACCACGAAATCTCGCCAAATCAGTTACAGTCGAATAAATTATATGAGTGATTCGATAAAGCATGAATGTGGGGTGGCGATGATTCGCCTGTTGAAACCCTTGGAATATTATCAGATGAAGTACGGCTCCTGGCAATACGGCATGCAAAAGCTTTACCTGTTGATGGAAAAGCAGCACAACCGTGGACAGGAAGGCGCCGGCATGGCCTGTGTAAAGCTGGACATGAAACCCGGTCAGGAATATGTAAACCGCGAAAGAGCTTCCGGTTCTACCGCCATCGATACCTGCTTCTCCAATGTCAACGCCGTTTATTCAAAATATACGAACGAACAGATTCACGATCCGGGATGGGCCAAGGAACACCTTCCTTTCGCCGGTGAAATCTACATGGGTCACCTTCGTTACAGCACCACCGGCAAGGAAGGGCTGCAATACGTGCACCCGTTTCTGCGCCGCAACAACTGGAAATCCCGCAACCTCTGTCTTTGCGGAAACTTCAATTTGACCAACGTTACCGAAATTACCGAAAGGCTGATTGAAAAAGGCCAGCATCCCCGTGACCTCGGCGATACCTTCTTAATGCTCGAAACCATGGGCCATTATTTGGACCGTGAAGTGCAGATGGAATACGACGACCTTGAATCCAAAGGCGTCCAGAACATTGCCAAAGTCATCGAAGAACAACTCGACATCCCCGCCGTACTTCGCAAATCATCTTCGGAGTGGGACGGAGGCTACACCATCTGCGGCATGATCGGACATGGTGACTCCTTCGTTTTCCGCGATCCCTGGGGCATCCGACCGGCATTTTGGTATGCAGACGACGAAATTGTCGTGGTGGCATCCGAACGTCCTGTTATTCAGACCGTCATGGGTGTGGATATAGACAGCGTCAAAGAACTGGACCCAGGAGCAGCCCTCATCATCAAGAAAAGCGGTCGCGTCAGCACCGAACAAATCCGCGAACCTTTCGAAAAGAAATCCTGTTCGTTCGAACGCATATATTTTTCCCGCGGAAGTGACAAAGACATTTATCACGAACGCAAACGCCTCGGTGAATTGTTGACCGAACCCATTTTGGAAGCCATCAACTTTGACCTGAAGCATACCGTTTTTTCCTACATACCCAACACGGCTGAAGTCGCCTTCTTTGGCATGAGCCAGGGCTTGGACAAGTATGTGATCAACCTGAAAAAAAAATACATCCGCGAGAATATCAACAACCTGGACGAAACCAAGTTGGAAGAAATCCTGGCCATGCACGCACGCACGGAGAAAGTTGCCATCAAGGACATCAAACTCCGTACGTTCATCGCTCAGCAGGGTGGCCGAAATGATTTGGCAGCCCACGTCTACGACGTAACTTGGGGCTCCCTCACACCCTATGAGGACAACTTGGTCATCATCGACGACTCCATTGTTCGGGGCACCACCCTGAAACAAAGCATCATTAAGATTCTGGACCGCCTGAATCCTAAAAGAATAGTAGTGGTATCTTCTTCACCTCAAGTGCGTTACCCAGACTGTTATGGCATCGACATGTCCCGAATGAGCGAATTCATAGCCTTCAAGGCAGCTATTCAATTGCTCAAAGATACCAAACAAGAAAAAGTCATCAACGAGGTTTATAACAAAGCAAAGTCGCAACAGCTCAAGCCAAAAGAAGAGCAGACGGTCAACTTTGTCAAGGAAATCTACGCACCGTTTTCGAATGAGCAGATTTCCGCTAAAATAGCCGAAATGCTGACTCCCTACGGAACTAAAGCAGAAATTCAAATTGTTTACCAGACCACGGAAAAACTCCGCGAAGCCTGCCCCAACCACACCGGAGACTGGTATTTCTCAGGCGATTATCCCACACCTGGTGGCATCAGACTCGTCAACCAGGCATTCATCAACTTTGTGGAAGGAGTCGACAAGCGCGTATCCTGAGCTTAAAGACCCGACAATAGATTGCCAGCTGCAGAAGTCAGTACGGATAGTTTGGTTTTTGCTTTGAAATTGTAGATTGCACCAGTCTGGAAGCAATTGACCATTAAAGGATTGAAAATGGCTGACATGCTGACAACCTTGTCCTTGCCCAACAAATCCAAAGCCTGTTCCTTCTCAACCTTGATGTTGTCAAAGTAGATGGTGTCTTTGCCAGTTCCTCTACGAGCTCCAACGACCAGATTGATTTCCTGAGTGGTGTTGACAATGCGATAGCTGATTTTCACAGAATCCACTCCGTCAAAATTGAAGTTCCCACCACTTACGGTGAGTACGCCATTTTTAATGGTGGCCGATTTGACAGCATCTGCTTTTGCAGCATTGGCGGTGTCTTTAGCAAGGAATTCATCCATGTTTTGACCTTGAACCGTATCGGAGGCAATCAGCGTCCAATTGGAAGCATCTGCAGAACGAATAGCGGAATAAGCAAAAGTGAAATCGATTTTCGGTCCATCAATGTCAATCGTAGCATTTTCATCACAAGACGTAAAACCAACGGCGGAAAGCATCGATACAACGACTAGCAGGGATTTCATGTTTCTTTTCATAGAGTTCTTGTATTAGGTTGTTGTTGAGAATTGCATTTGTTAAAAAAGCTAAACGGCTTACTCTCGCAAAGATATATTATTTTTGCTTTTCTGTACTTTATTCCGTCGTTTTTTTTGACCTACCAACAAATAGGAAAGCCGTTTACAACGGTTTAAGAGGATTTTCACTATCTTTGACAGCTTAAAGTAACCTGTTTTTTTTGGATATATTTATGGAAATTGCGAGCAAATACAACCCGGCCGAGGTAGAAGACAAATGGTATCAGTATTGGATGGACCACAAAATGTTCCGTTCCGTTCCCGACGAACGGGAAGCGTATTCAATCGTCATTCCGCCCCCCAACGTGACCGGCGTGCTCCACATGGGGCACATGCTCAACAACACCATTCAGGACATCCTTATCCGCCGCGCCCGCATGCAGGGCAAGAATGCCTGCTGGGTTCCCGGTACCGACCATGCTTCCATAGCGACTGAAGCCAAAGTCGTGGCCAAACTTGCCGCCGAAGGCATCCAGAAAACCGACATCGGTCGGGAAGCATTCCTCAACCACGCCTGGGAGTGGACCGAAAAGCATGGTGGCCTTATCCTCGAACAGCTCAAAAAACTCGGCGCCTCCTGCGATTGGGACCGTACCTGCTTCACCATGGACGAAGCCCGCTCCGAAAGCGTTCTCAAAGTTTTCGTCGACCTGCATCAAAAAGGCCTCATATATAGAGGTGTCCGCATGGTCAATTGGGATCCACAGGCTCAAACCGCGCTTTCAGACGAGGAAGTTGTATTCAAGGAAGTCAATTCCAAACTCTATTACCTCAAGTATAAAATTGAAGGCGAAGACGGTTACGCCGTTGTAGCCACCACCCGTCCCGAGACCATATTGGGCGACACTGGCATGTGCATCCATCCGAACGACCCCAAGAACGCCCACCTCAAGGGCAAGCGTGTCATCGTACCTCTTATTGGCCGTTCCATCCCTGTTATTCAGGACGAATACGTCGACATCGAGTTCGGCACTGGTTGCCTAAAAGTGACGCCCGCCCACGATGTGAACGACTACATGCTGGGCGAGAAATACAACCTGGAGTCCATCGACATCTTCAACAACGACGGAACCCTGAACGAATACGGCCAAATGTACGCAGGCATGGACCGCTTCGACGTCCGCACCAAGATTGAAAAAGACCTCATCGACGCCGGTTTGATGGAAAAGGTCGAACCCTATACCAACAAAGTCGGGTATTCCGAACGCACTCACGTGCCTATTGAGCCCAAGCTCTCCATGCAATGGTTCCTCAAGATGACCGACCTGGCCAAACCCGCCCTGGACGCCGTGATGAACGACGACATCAAGTTGGTTCCGCCCAAGTTCAAGAACACCTACCGCCACTGGATGGAAAACGTCAAGGACTGGTGCATCTCCCGTCAACTCTGGTGGGGCCATCAAATCCCCGCCTGGTACCTGCCCAAAGGAGGTTATGTGGTGGCTGAAACTGCTGAAGAAGCCCTCCAACTAGCCAATGCCAAACTCTTTGATGGCAAATGTGCTTGCTGCTGCGGTGAGAAACCCTACACGCTCGACGATCTGCGTCAGGACGAAGATGTACTTGACACTTGGTTCTCCAGCTGGCTCTGGCCCATCTCCGTATTCGACGGCATCAACCGCCCCAACAACGAAGACATCCGCTACTATTACCCCACCAACGACTTGGTGACCGCTCCCGACATCCTGTTCTTCTGGGTAGCCAGGATGATCATCTCCGGCTTTGAATATCAGCACGATATCTGTTTCAAAAACGTTTACCTCACCGGTATCGTCCGTGACAAGCTCGGACGCAAGATGTCCAAATCGCTGGGCAACTCACCCGAGCCGCTCAATCTATTGCGTGACTTCGGAGCCGATGGCGTCCGGATGGGCATGATGCTGGCCGCGCCTGCCGGCAACGACATCCTGTTCGACGAAGCCCTTTGCGAACAAGGCCGCAACTTCAATAACAAGATTTGGAACGCCTTCCGCCTCCTTAAAGGATGGAACGTGGATGCCAGCCTGCCCCAACCCGAATCCTCCCGCATTGCCGTGGAGTGGTTCGACAAGCAATTGAAACAAGCCGTCAACGAAATGGACGACCTTTTCGGTAAATTCCGCCTTTCGGAAGCGCTGATGACGGTCTACAAACTATTCTGGGACGAATTCTCCTCCTGGTATCTGGAAATGATCAAGCCTGCTTACCAGCACGCCATCGACGCCAAAACTCTGAAGCAAACAATGGGATTCTTCGAAACCCTGCTCGAACTTTTGCACCCGTTCATGCCCTTTATCACCGAAGAACTCTGGCAAAACATCGCCGAACGCCAAGACGGAGAAAGCATTATGCTGACCCTGCAACCCAAAATGGCCGATTTTGACAACACCATCGTGACCGAATTCGAAACCACCAAAGCCATCGTTTCAGCCATCCGTACCATTCGTCTGGATAAAAATATTCCCAACAAGGAAACGCTTGAACTCCAGATTCTAGGCCCTCATAACGGAGCCTTCGATGCTGTTCTGCTTAAAATGGCAAACCTGACCAACGTTAGCAACGCTACCGAAAAACCCGCAGGCGCCCTATCCTTTATGGTCGGTACCACCGAATATGCCGTTCCAATGGGCTCACTTCTCAATGTTGAGGAAGAAATCGCCAAGATGAAGGCTGAAATCACCTACCTCGAAGGCTTCCTGAAATCCGTCCAGGCAAAACTCAGCAACGAACGCTTCGTTTCCAATGCCAAACGCGAAGTCGTGGAGGCTGAACGCAAGAAACAGGCTGACGCCGAATCCAAGATTCGTTCCCTCGAAGAAAGCATCGCTTCGTTGCAGAAGTAAGCCGAAAATGAAAAAATATTGGACCCTGATCGTATTATTGTCGACCCTTCTAACTGCCTGTACGCATGTGGAAGAAGTTCCCATAACGGATTGGGTGCACCATGCCAATTTTCCGGGTACCGCCAGAGCAACCGCATCGGCCTTCGTCATCGGTGACAACGCCTATCTATGCTGCGGCCGTACCGTCTGGCACAGTGGCTGCCTGAACGAAGTTTGGAAGTACGAAAGCCAAAGCGATGCATGGACCCAACTGGACACATTCCCGGGAAAACCCAGGGTAAAAGCCGTAGCCGTAACCATCAACGGAAAAGGTTACGTCGGAATGGGCTGCAATGGCAACGCGTATGACAACAGCGTATTCAGGGATTTTTACGAATTCGATCCGGCTACCGGAAAATGGACTCAAAAGGCATCCTTTCCCGACAAAGCAGCCAATGATCTGGTATATAGCGTCATAGATGGTTGTTTATATACAGCCATGGGCTTTGATGGAACCGGATACTATCCCTTTACCCATAAGTACGACCCACTTACCGATACTTGGACAAAATTGCCCGATGCGTATCATGCCTATTTGTTGACCTCCGCCTTTGCCATCGGTAAGAATTTTTATGTCGGAGCCGGTTATCAAGGTCGCAACCTGAGGTATGTGTTCAGCTTCAACACCGAAACGCAAAAATGGTCCCAGGTCGCCTCCCTGCCCGAAGGCCGCATGCTTTCCAATGGTCTGGCCATGAATGGCAAAGGGTATATCCTGTTGGGTCGGTACTGGGCCGGTACCGAAAACAATGGTCGACTGCTTTCCGACATAGTGGAATACGACCCGAACGAGAACGCCTGGACCAAACGGGGCGATTTCCCCGGAGGTGCCCGCCAAAACGCCATGGTTTTTACCATTCGTGACAGAGGCTACATCGTTATGGGTGAAGACGAAGCCTATTGTCTATCAGATGTTTGGAGTTTCAAACCTTAATGTTGGAATGCTATGAAAAGGTCCCTGATTCTCCTTCTGGTAAGTGCTTGTTTCACAGCTTTGTGGGCACAGCAATCAACCGATACGATAACTTATAGCCTAAATGCCCGATTTAACCCGGGTTTTGGAACTTACGCTCCCTTTTTGAGCACCGTCAACCAATACGACCGGCACAGCCTGACACCCAACAGCCTCAGCACCTGGGGCACGATTCGCAAAAATGCTGTCAAAACCTTCGATTTAGGCTTTGGTGCTGAAATCGATGCCAATGTTTCTCCCACCGATAAACGTCTTTTTCCCGGGGAACTCTATGTGGAAGGCAAAGTCGGGCCCTTTCTGGCCAATCTGGGCATGAAGCGCGAGATATTTGGCAATCAGGATCCCGAACTTTCCAGCGGCGGTCTCATCGGTTCACAAAACAGCCGCCCCATACCTTGCCTGACCTTCGAAACCGACGGATGGGTCGATGTTCCTTTCACGAAAGGTTATCTGGAATTTTTAGGCGGAATGGCTAACGGTTGGTTTTCCGACAAAACGGTCACCACCAATACCTTGTTGCATCACAAGTGGTTGCAAGTCAGAATAGGCGGGTCATTTCCGGTGACCATGAACTATGGTCTCCATCATGTCGCGCAATGGGCAGGCAACTCTCCGCAATTTGGTGAATCAAAACCCACGCTGGATAATTTCATGCGTGTCTTTCTGGCCAAAGGAGGTTCTATCAACGGACCTGCAACGGAGTATTACAACACGCTCGGCAACCACATCATCTCTCAAAACCTGGGATTGAGCCTGAAACTGACCAACTTGTCCGTCGATCTTTATTGGCAGAACATCAGCGAGGACAAACCCGTGCTCCGCATGAACAAAGCCCACAACAAACAGGACGGGCTTTGGGGTGTTTCCCTACGGATGCCAACATTCAGACCCCTGCATGCTGTAGTGGCCGAATTCCTCTCCACCACCGACCAAAGTGGCCCTTGGCACGACTTGGACGGCGTCATTCTGGGTGGAACGGACGGTTATTACAACAATGGCGTTTATCCCAATGGTTGGAGTTTTTTCGGCATGACCATTGGTAATCCATGGCTCACTTCACCGAAATACAATACCGATGGATTGGTCGTTATTGAGAACAACTGTGTACGACTCTTTTATCTCTCAGGCATGGGCGAACTGAACGATTTCAATTACCGTTTCACGACTGCTTATTCCATGAATTGGGGTCTGATCAGCCGTGTAATGGCACCGTCCAAAAGACAATTCTCCGGTCAATTGGAAGTGTTCCATGCCCTTCCGTTCCTGAAGAATACCGAAGCCAGCCTGGGCATTTCGGGCGACCGCGGAACCAAGTACGGCAACAACCTGGCCCTCCTGATGGGCCTGCGTTACACCGGCCAATTCCTACTGAACAAAAAACACTGACCATACGATGCATACCCGAGAATCTCAAATGCAGGCCTTCGGCCGCCTACTCGATGTAATGGATGAACTCCGGGCCAAATGTCCCTGGGACAAGGAACAGACCAACGAAAGCCTGCGTCCACTCACCCTCGAAGAAACCTACGAATTAAGCGAAGCATTGCTGGAAAAAGACTCGGCCGAAATTAGTAAAGAGTTGGGTGACATCCTCTTGCACATTGTCTTTTACGCCAAAATTGGTGCTGAAAAGGGCCAGTTCGACATCGAGGACGTCTGCGAAAAGCTTATAACAAAGCTCGTCTACCGCCATCCCCACATTTTTGGCGAGGTCGAAGTGGCCGATGCCCGCGAAGTGGAACAAAACTGGGAGAAACTCAAACTCAAGGAAAAGGACGGAAACAAATCGGTGCTCGCCGGCGTTCCCGAAGCCCTGCCGTCCATGATCAAAGCCTTCCGCATGCAAGACAAAGCCCGCGGCGTCGGTTTCGACTGGGATCATCGTGAGCAGGTTTGGGACAAGGTTCAGGAAGAATTCAATGAGTTGATGGCTGAAATCGACGTCATGGACACCGACAAGATGGAATCCGAATTCGGCGACCTATTTTTCAGTCTGATCAACGCCGCCCGACTCTATCAAATCAATCCGGACAACGCCCTGGAACGCACCAACCAAAAATTTCGCAGCCGCTTCAACTACCTGGAAGAAAAGACCTTGCAGCAAGGTCGCTCACTCCGAAGCATGACACTCGAAGAAATGGACGTCATTTGGAACGAAGCCAAAAGGATAGAAATCAAATAGATTTAATAAGTTGTTCCTTCGAATTGAACTTGATACGGGTACTCCTCATCATTCGTCGCCAAGTCGTCCCAACTGTGTTGTTTGTAGACGGTGGGAGCACCGGTGACAACCAACCAAAGCTTGGAAACGTTGGCAGGA